>Ga0066460_1000009_pt1 | contig 58539 bp, 45 predicted proteins | sample LakWasMe88_LOW11_2_FD_59570 | JGI IMG/M metagenome (GOLD analysis project Ga0066460, IMG submission 59570) | Freshwater sediment methanotrophic microbial communities from Lake Washington under simulated oxygen tension - Sediment Metagenome 88_LOW11 | ecosystem: Environmental > Aquatic >... | reverse complement strand
TGCGACTACCGCCTGATGATCGACAACCTGATGGACCTGACGCACGAGACCTATGTGCACAGCACCAGCATCGGCCAGAAGGAGATCGACGAAACCCCCTGCCGCACCCGGGTGGAAGGCGAAGAGGTGATCACCAGCCGATTCATGGAAGGCATCCAGCCGCCGCCCTTCTGGCAGATGGCGCTGCGCATGAACGGCCTGCCCGACAACCAGCCGGTGGACCGCTGGCAGATCTGCCACTTCACGCCGCCCAGCCATGTGCTGATCGAAGTGGGCGTGGCCTTGGCCGGCCACGGCGGCTACGACGCCCCCGACGCGGTCAAGGCCTCCAGCATCGTGGTGGACTTCATCACGCCCGAGACCGAGACCTCGATCTGGTACTTCTGGGGCATGGCGCGCCACTTCAAGCCGCAGGACGCCGAACTCACCGCGCAGATCCGCCAGGGCCAGGGGGGCATCTTTGCCGAAGACCAGGAGATGCTGGAGCGCCAACAGCAGAACCTGCTGCAATGGCCCGACCGCAAGCTGCTGATGCTCAACATCGATGCCGGCGGCGTGCAGGCGCGCAAGATCCTGGACCGCATCATGGCTGCCGAACAGGCCGGTACCTGCGCATGAGCGAGCCCCTGCTGACCCTGCGCGTGGCGCGCAAACAGGCCGCCACCGAGCGCATCTGCACCCTGGAGCTGGAGGCCTTGCCGGGCCAGACCCTGCCGCCCTTCACCCCCGGGGCCCACCTGGAGCTGCACCTGGCCCAGGGCCTGGTGCGCCAATACTCGCTGGTCAATGCGCCGGCCGAAAGCCAGCTGTACCGCCTGGGCGTGCTGCTCGACCCGCAGTCGCGCGGCGGCTCGCGGGCCGTGCATGAGGCCGTGCAGCCGGGGCAGACCCTGCAGGTGCGCGGCCCGCGCAACCACTTTGCCCTGGCTCCGGTGGCGCGCCACCACCTGCTGCTGGCCGGGGGCATCGGTATCACGCCGCTGCTCAGCATGGCCCAGCACCTGGCCAGCCCGGCCCAGCAGGGCAGCGGCGCCAGTTTCAGCCTGCACTACGCCGCCCGCTCACGCGCCCAGGCCGCCTACCTGGAGCGCCTGGCCGAGCCCGACCTGGCCGCCCAGGTGCATCACCACTTTGACGACGGCCCGCCCGAGCAGCGGCTGGACCTGGGCGCCCTGCTGGCACAGCCCACGCCTGGCACCCATGTGTACGTGTGCGGCCCGCAGGGCTTCATCGAGGCAACCCTGGCCGCCGCGCGCCATGCGGGCTGGCCCGAGGATCAGCTGCACTACGAGTACTTTGGCGCCAGCGTGCAGGCCCAGGCGGGCGACACCGGCTTCGAGATCGAACTGGCGCGCAGCGGCAAGACGGTGTGGGTGGCCCCTGACTGCAGCGCGGCCGACGCCCTCACCGAGGCCGGCGTGCCGCTGATGACGGCCTGCCTGCAAGGCGTGTGTGGCACCTGCCTGACACCCGTGCTGGCCGGCCAGCCCGACCACCGCGACGCCTACCTGAGCGCAGAAGAGAAAGCCGCCAACCAGCAGTTCCTGCCCTGCTGTTCGCGCTCGCTGTCGGCACGCCTGGTGCTGGACCTGTGAGGCGGCGGCCCTGCCAGCGGGAGGGCCTGACCTGGAGCGGCTCAGCGCCGGTCAAAGCGGGTCAAAGCTGATGTTTGCGGGCCCGGTAAGCCAGCTTGGCCCGGCTGATCTTGAGCAGGCGGGCCGCCGCCGAGTAGTTGCCGCCGCAGCGGGCCAGCGCGTCTTTCAGCAGCTCGCGCTCGGCCTGGTCCAGCGCCAGGTGGATGGCCCGGCCACCCCCGGCCAGCGAAGGCGCCGGGGCCGGGGGCGTCGGCTCCGCATCACGAGGCAGGTGCGACAAGGGCTGCGCTGGTGAAGACAGCGGCGGTATCGCCCCACCCTGCGCCATCAGCCGCCCGGGCGCGCCATGCACATCCAGCGTCAGAAAGCCCTGCTTCTGCACTTCGCCGCCCATGAACAGGTGGTGGGTGTCGATCAGGTCGGTGTCCTCGGCCAGGATCACCGCGCGCTCCACCAGGTTCTGCAGCTCTCGGATGTTGCCTGGGAAGTCGTAGCCCAGCAGGGCCCGCACGGCGGCCTGGGTGAAGCCCTTGGCCTGCCCCTGGTGCTTGTGCCGGTAGTGCTGCAAAAAGTGGTTCATCAGCAGCGGGATGTCATCGCGCCGGTCGCGCAGCGGCGGCAGGTGGATGGGGAACACATTCAGGCGAAAAAACAGGTCTTCGCGAAAGCGCCCGGCGCGCACCGCCTCGCGCAGGTCCTCGTTGGTGGCGGCCACCACCCGCACATCCACCTTCACGGCACGGCTGCCGCCTACGCGCTCCACCTCGCCCTCCTGCAGGGCCCGCAGCAGCTTGCCCTGGGCCACAAAGCTCAACGTGCCGATCTCGTCGAGGAACAGCGTGCCGCCACTGGCGCGCTCGAAGCGGCCGGGCCGCGACTGGCTGGCCCCGGTGTAGGCGCCGCGTTCCACGCCGAACAGCTCGGTCTCGATCAGGGTCTCGGGAATGGCCGCGCAGTTGACCGCCACAAAGGGCGCATTCTTGCGTGGGCTGATGCGGTGCAGCATCTGGGCGAACTTCTCCTTGCCCACGCCCGACTCGCCGGTGAACAGCACCGTGGCGGTGGTGCGCGCCACCCGGCTCAGGTGGTGGCAGGCGGCGTTGAAGGCCGACGAGGCCCCCACCATGGCGTCGCTGGGGTGCGGCTCGGGCGAGGCCGGGCGCGCGGCCTGGGGCGGCGCGCGGTCGTAGGCCGCGGTGTCGACGAAATCGCGCGCGTTGAGGTAGCGCATGTCGTCCTCCACGTCGTCCCACAGATCGGCGCTCTTGCCGATCACGCGGCAGTGCGCGGCCCCCATGGAGCGGCATTCGACCTCGCGGAACACGATCAAGCGCCCGAACAGCGTGCTCACATAGCCCGTGGCATAGCCCACCTGCATCCAGCAGGCCGGTGAGCCGCCGATGCCATAGGCCGCGATGTGCTCGTCGTCCTCGCTGGAGTGGTGCCACAGGAATTCGCCCTCGTAGCTGCCACGCTCGGGGTCGAAGGCCGCATCGACCACCTCGACCTTGACCATGCCTTCCAGCGCGTGCAGCCGGGTGCCGGCCACGGCCGCCGCGGGGGGTTCGGCATCGGGCCACTGGCGCCGCACCAGGCTGGCATCGCGCGCCCCGCTCACATAGCCGGCCCGCGTGAACAGGCCGCGCACGCGCTCCAGGCCCAGGCTGTCCACCATTTCGCGCCGCAGCGAGCCCAGGGCCTCGGTGTGCAGCAGCACCATGCGCTGATCCTGCAGCCAGATGCGGCCGTCGCCGGGCGAAAAAAACAGGCATTCGCTGATGTCGTTGACAGTGGGCGAGGCGTCGCTGCTGATGCGCGCCGTGGCAAAGCCGCCCAGGGCCTGCTGCACCGCCCCGGGGTCAAAGCGGCCCAGGCCGGCACCTGAGCTGCGGGCCAGGTCGGCCAGTGAAATGCGTTCGCCCGTCTTCATGTCTTGTCTCCTGCCGGTGCTCGGCGGTTTGATCTTTTGATCAAAAATTTGATTTCTTTTTGTAACCATTTGGACAAAAAAAGTCGAGACATTTCGACTGCTGCACAGCAGCAATCGGCACTAGGGATTGTCCGGAGTCTGCGAGCGAAAAACAGCCTGTGTGCAGCGCAGCAATCGCGCCTTTCGGGCCGGGCTGGTCTGGCGTTTGCGATGAACAGGCACACCACCACAGAGGTGGCGAGTTTCATCCAAGCCCTTTCAACCCGTTTCAAACGCTTCCAGAGGACATCCGCCCATGAGCGCCGTCAGAACCGCCGAGCCCTACAACTTCAACCCCGCCACACCCCCAGCACTGGGGGGCGGTACACGCGAGGTGCGCGAGCCCGCCACCGGCGAGACCCTGTGGACCGTGAACCTGGCCACCCCCGCCGATGTGGCTGCCGCCACCCAGCGCGCCGAGCAAGCCCAGGCCCAATGGGCCCAAGTGAGCCCGCGTGACAAGGCCGAGATCCTGCGCCGCGCGGGCCACCTGTTCAGCCAGCGCTACAACGAACTGGCCCTGCATGTGGCCCGCGAGACCGGGGGCATCCTGCCCAAGGGCCAGCACGAGATCCGCGAGGCGGCTGTGCTGTGCCACCTGGCGGCCAACATGCCGCTGCAGTCGCAAGGCCAGGTGCTGCCCAGCACGCCGGGCCGCATGAGCCTGGCACGCCGCATGCCCCGCGGTGTGGTGGGCGTGATCTCGCCCTTCAACTTTCCGGTCATCCTGACGCTGCGCGCCGTGGCACCCGCGCTGGCCACGGGCAACGCGGTGATCGTGAAGCCCGACACCCGCACCCCCGTGTCGGGCGGGCTGATGATCGCCCGGGTGCTCGAAGAGGCCGGCCTGCAGCCCGGCCTGCTGCAGGTGCTGCCGGGTGACGCGGATGTGGGCGAAGCCCTGGTCACCGACCCGCGCGTGCCCATGATCGCCTTCACAGGCTCGCCCGCGGTGGGCCGGCGCATCGGCGAGTTGGCCGGCCGCCACCTGAAGAAGGTGACGCTGGAGCTGGGTGGCAGCAATTCGCTGCTGATCCTCGACGACGCCGACCTGGACGTGGCAGCCAGCAACGCGGCCTGGGGCGCGTACTTTCACCAGGGGCAGATCTGCATGGCAGCCAACCGCATCCTGGTGCACGAGAGCATGGCAGCCGAGTTCACCAGACGCCTGGTGCTCAAGGCCCGCCACCTGCCGGTGGGCAATGGCGCCAGCGGCCAGGTGGCCCTGGGCCCGCTGATCGATGCGCGCCAGCGCGACCGCGTGCACGCCCTGGTGCAGGCCAGCGTGGCGGCCGGCGCCCAGCTGGAGGCCGGGGGCAGCTTTGACGGCCTGTTCTACCAGCCCACGGTGCTCAGCGGCGTGCGCCCGGGCCAACCCGTGTTCGACGAAGAGACCTTCGGCCCGGTGGCCAACATCGTCACCTACCGCAGCGACGAAGAGGCCGTGGCCCTGGCCAACCAGCACCAGGGCAGCCTGGCCTCGGCGGTGATCTCGCGCTCGGTGGGACGCGCCCTGGCCGTGGGCCGACAGCTCAAGTCCGGCATGGTCCACATCAACGACCAGACCGTGAACGACGACTGCGTCAACCCCTTTGGCGGCCCCGGGATCGCGGGCAATGGCAGCAGCGTGTGCGGCCCGGCCGACTGGGAGGAATACACCCAGTGGCAATGGCTGACGGTGCAGGACACCGCGCCCACCTACCCGTTCTGAGCCCCCGGCGGCCCCGGCCAGGGGCCGGCCCTTCCACCGTTTCTGTTGACCCGTTTCTTCTCTCCAAGGAAAACCATGAGCCTGCAAGGAAAAACCATTGTCGTGACCGGCACCGCCTCCGGCATCGGCGCCGAAGTGGCACGCCTGGCCCGATTTCAGGGCGCCCGCGTGATCGGTGTGGACCGCAACGAACCCAGCCTGACGCTGGACGGCTTTGTGAAGGCCGATCTGAGCAGCCCGGCCACCATCGACGAGGCCGTGGCCCGCCTGCCGCAGCGCATCGACGCCTTGTGCAACATCGCCGGCGTGCCGGGCACGGCCCCGCCCGATGCAGTGGCCCGGGTCAACTACCTGGGCCTGCGCCACCTGAGCACGCAGCTGCTGGAGCGCCTGCCCGCCGGGGGAGCCATCGTCAATGTGGCGTCCATCCTGGGGGCCGAATGGCCGCAGCGCCTGGCGGCCCACAAGGCCCTGGCCGCCACGGCCGGCTTTGAAGCCGGCGCGCAATGGCTGGCCGAACACCCGGTGCCCGCCGACACCTGCTACCAGTACTTCAAGGAAGCCCTGATCGTTTGGAACGCGGTGCAGTCGCAGCCCTGGTTTCTGCAGCACGGCGTGCGCATGAACTGCGTGGCACCGGGCCCGGTGTTCACCCCCATCCTGGGCGACTTCGTGGCCATGCTGGGCGAGGAGCGCGTGCAACGCGACGCCCACCGCATGGCCCGCCCGGCCTATGCCGACGAGGTGGCCAGCGTCATCACCTGGCTGTGCAGCGACGCGGCCCGCTGGGTCAGCGGCGTGAACCTGCCGGTGGACGGAGGACTGGCCTCGACCTACCTGTGACAGCCCGGCGCCTGGTCGCAGGCGCCCCAGCGGTGACGTGCCGCTCGAACGGCACACCCTTGATTCCAACCCACGAGGAGACAAACCATGACCCGACAAGCCCACCTGCCGAGGCCGCGCGCCCTGGCCCTGGCCAGCGCCCTGTGTTGCGCCCTGTCCGCGCAGGCCATCGAACTGAAGTCAGACGACCCCGACACCCGCATCCGCCTTGACTTCACGCCCAAATACAGCACGGCCTACCGCCTGCAGAACCCCTCGGCCGTGCTCACCTCGCCCGCCGCCCGCGGTGACGGTGGCGTGGTCAACGAAAACGCTGGCGACCTGAACTTCAAGAAGGGCATCGTGAGCAGCCGCTTCGACCTGCTGACCGAGTTCGACTACAGCCGCGGCAACTGGGGCCTGCGCGTGAGCGATGCGGCCTGGAACGACTCGCGCTTTCTGGGCAACACCGGCACCAACACCGCCGCCGGCGTGAACCCGGCCGTGAGCAGCAGCGTGGGCAAGAACAACCAGCTGCTGGATGCCTTTGTCTACCTCAAGGGCTCGCTGGGTGAGCGCCCGGCCACGCTGCGCGTGGGCAAGCACTCGGTGCAGTACGGCGAGACCCTGTTCTTCGGCCAGAACGGCATTGCCGGTGCCCAGGGCCCGATCGACATCGGCAAGATCCTGTCGGTGCCCAACTGGCAGTTCAAGGAGGTGCTGCTGCCGGTCGAGCAGGTGTCGGGCACCGTGAGCCTGAGCGACCAGCTGACCCTGGGCGCCTACTACCAATGGAAATGGCGGCCCAGCCTGATCCCGGGCGTGGGCAGCTACTTCTCCAACCAGAACTACATCGGCGGCGGCCCGGTGTACTTTGGCGCGCCGCTGCCACCGGTGCTCAACACCGACAACAGCAAGAACCAGACGCCCGGCAACAGCGGCCAGTTCGGGGCCCAGCTGCGCTGGTCGCCCGAGGGCAGCGCCTTCGAGTATGGCTTTTATGCCGCGCGCTACCACGACAAGACCCCGGCGGTACCGGTGTTCGACCTGATCAATGGCAATGTGCACAACACCTATGCCAAGGGCATCGAAACCCTGGGGGCCAGCGTCACCTCGTCCATCGGGCAGCTCAACTGGGCGCTGGAGGGCTCGTGGCGCCACAACGCCCCGCTGGCCAGCGACCCCGCCGTGCTGGGCGGCGCGCCCTTCATGCCGTCCAGCCAATGCAGCGGCGACGCCGGCAACCCCTGCTATGCCACCGGCAACACCGCCCACCTGAACCTGTCGGGCATCTATGTGCTGAGCAAGTCGGCCTGGTGGGACGGCGGTGCCCTGCTCGGCGAGGTGGCCTGGAACCGCACCCTGAGCGTGCTCAACAACCCCAGCGCCCGCGGCTTTGGCGGCCTGGACCCCAACACCACGCGCGATGCGGCGGCTCTGCGCATGATCTTCGAGCCCCAGTACTACCAGGTGCGCCCGGGGCTGGACCTGTCGTTCCCGGTGGGGCTGGGCTACAACTTTGCCGGCCGCTCATCGGCGGTGGTCAATTTTGCCGGCGGCGGCAGCAAGGTGGGCGACCTGAGCATCGGGGTGAAAGGCAAGTTCCAGGACGGCTGGAACCTGTCGCTGAACCTGATGACCTATTTCGGCTCGGCCAACACCTTGACCGTGCCCGACCCCCTGGGCACCCGGATGTTGTCCTTCGGCCAGACGCTGCGCGACCGCAGCTACCTCGCCTTCAGCGCCTCGCGCACCTTCTGAACACCCCCACGGAGACACACCCCATGAACAAGCCACAACGCCCCCTGGGCGCCAACACCATCACATTGGCCACCACTCTTGCCTCCACGTTGGCCGTCAGCCTGCTGCTGGCCAGCCCCGCGGCCCAGGCCGCCGTCAGCGCCGACGAGGCCGCCCAGCTCAAAGGCCGGCTCACCCCGCTGGGCGCCGAGAAGGCCGGCAACAAGGACAACAGCATTCCGGCCTGGACCGGCGGCCTGACCCAGGCCCCGGCGGGCTACAAGAACGGCAGCCCCCGGCCCGACCCCTTTGCCGGCGACAAGCCCCTGCTCACCATCAACGCCAAGAACATGGCGGCCCATGCCGAGCGCCTGAGCGACGGCGTGCAGGCCCTGATGAAGAAGTACCCCGATTTCAGCATCGAGGTCTACCCCAGCCACCGCAGCGCGGCAGCCCCGCAATGGGTGTATGACAACACCTTGCGCAACGCCACCCGGGCCAAGACCATCGAGGGCGGCTACGGCGTCGAGGGGGCTTACGGCGGCATCCCCTTCCCGATCCCGAAAGACGGCTACGAGGCGATCTGGAACCAGCGCCTGGCCTGGCGCGGCGGCAACTTCAGCATGCCGATGCGGGTCTGGGTGGTGACCGGCGACGGGCAACGCAGCATGGCCTCGGGCGGGGTGCAGACGATCCGCCAGGCCTACTACGACCCCGCCGGCAGCCTGGAGAAGTTCGATGGCTACTACCAGTACGGCAAGCTGGTGGTGGACGCCCCCGGCTCCAAGGCGGGCGAGGCCATCCTCGCGCTGGACGGCGTGTCGGACGCGGCACCACGCGGCCTGTGGCAATACCTGGTGGGGCAGCGGCGGGTGCGCAAGGCCCCTTCGGTGGCCTACGACACGCCCGACTCGGTCACCTCGGGCATCGGCCTGTTCGATGAGGCCTTCACGCTGTTCGGCCCCATCGACAAGCACGAGCTCAAGCTGGTGGGCAAGAAAGAGCTGTACATCCCCTACAACAACAACCGCGCCGCCAATGCCAAGGTTGACGAGCTGGTCACCCCGCACACGCTGAACCCGGCCCAGGTGCGCTGGGAGCTGCACCGCGTGTGGGAGGTGGAGGCCACGCTGGCCAGCGGCAAGCGCCATGTGATCCCCAAGCGCCGCTACTACCTGGACGAGGACAGCTGGCAGATCGTGCTGTTCGACGGCTGGGACGCCAAGGGCCAGTTGTGGCACACCAACTACTCGCTGATGCTGACGGCGCCCGACATCCCGGCCGTGACCAATGTGGTGATGTGGGGCGGCTATGACCTGCAGACCGGGGCCTACTACCTGAACATGTCGTCCAATGAGCTGCCGCGCCAGTACGAGGTGAAGCCCACCATCCCGCGCTCGTTCTTCAGCCCCGAAGCGCTGTCCAACGAGGGGTCGCGATGACACGGCAGGGCATGCAGGATCACCCCCCTGTGTTGCGCCGGCGCGGCGCAATGCGGGGCCTTCTGGGCCTGGCAGGCCTGGCCGGTTTGAGCGGGTGGGCGGGCCGCGCCAGTTGGGCCGCCCAGGCAACGCCGGCCCCCAGCCTGCCGGCCGTGCTGGGCCAGCCGGCCCTGATCAGCCCCAAGGCCCAGGGCGCGGCCATGCTGGCCGTGACCCGTGCGGGCACCCGGCTGGTGGCGGTGGGCGAGCGCGGCATCGTGCTGCTGTCAGACGACCATGGCCAGCAATGGCGCCAGGCCCAGGTGCCCGTGCAATGCACCCTCACCTGCGTGTGCTTTGCCAGTGCCAACCAGGGCTGGGCCGCCGGCCACGCCGGGGTGATCCTGCACACCACAGACGGTGGCGAACACTGGCAGCGCCAGTTCGATGGCCAGGCCGCGGCCCAATCCCAGCTGGCCGCGGCCATGGCCTCGGGCCAGGAGGGGGCCGTGAACGACGCCCGCCAGGCGGTGGCCGAAGGGGCCGACAAGCCCTTCTTCGACCTGGAGTTTCTGGACGAGCAGCACGGCTTTGCCGTGGGGGCCTACAACATGTTGTTCAGCACCGACGATGGCGGCCAGCATTGGCACAGCCAGGGCCTGCGCCTGCCCAACCCGGGCAAGCTGCACCTGTACGGGCTGCGCGCCCTGGGCACCACGCTGGTGGTGGTGGGCGAGCAAGGCCTGGTGCTGCGCGGCGACGCCTCTGGCACCCAGGCTTTCGAGGCCGTGCCGGCGCCTTACAAAGGCAGCTTCTTCGGCCTGTTGCGCAACGCAGGCCACAGCGTGGTGGCCTATGGCCTGCGCGGCTCGGCCTACCAGTCGATCGACGGAGGGCGGCATTGGCAGCGCCTGAACAGCGGCCTGAACACCAGCCTGGGGGCCGGCGTGGCGCTCGGCGCTGAGCGCTTCATGGTGGGCAGCCAGGCCGGCGAGTTGCGCCTGGGCCAGGGCCCCGAGCCCGAGCTGCGCGCCGCAACCGGCGAGCCCCTGCCGCTCACCGGCCTGGCCCTGGCGGCGGACGGCTCACTGGTCGCCTCCAGCCTGCGCGGCATGCGCCGCCTGGGCCCACCGCGCCTCAGCTGATCAGCGCCCCCTCCATTCATCGACCTCCCTGCACCGCCATCGCGGTGCCTTCACCCATGCACACCGACACTTCTTCAGACCCCCATCCCGTGGCCGCACGGCTGGAAGACTTCGACACCCGCTCGGGCTCCTGGCTGGAGCGCAGCGTCTTCAACCACCGCCCCTGGGTGCTGGGGCTGTGCCTGCTGCTGACCCTGTTGCTGGGCTGGCAGGCGCTGCGCCTGCCCCTGAACGCCAGCTTCGAAAAGACCATCCCGACCTCGCACCCCTACATCGCCAACTACCTGGCGCACCGGGCCGATCTGGCTGGCCAGGGCAACACCTTGCGCCTGGTGCTGGAAGCCCGCCAGGGCACGGTCTTTGACAAGGCCTACCTGGACGCCCTGCAGAAGATCAACGACGAGGTGTTCCTGATCCCTGGCGTGGACCGACCCTTCATGAAGTCGCTGTGGACCTCCAACACCCGCTGGGTGGCCGTGACCGAAGACGGCCTGGACGGCGGGCCGGTGATCCCCGACAGCTACGACGGCAGCGCCGCCAGCCTGGCCGAACTGCGCGCCAACGTGGAGCGCTCAGGCGAGATCGGGCAGCTGGTGGCGGCGGATTTCCGCTCCAGCAGCGTGCTGATCCCCCTGCTGGAGCGCCACCCCGAGACCGGTGCACCGCTGGACTACGGCACCCTGTCGCGCGAGCTGGAGGCCCTGCGCGATCGGCACAGCAACGAACACCTGCAAGTGCGCATCACGGGCTTCGCCAAGGTGGTGGGCGACCTGATCGAGGGCCTGTACCAGGTGCTGGCCTTCTTTGTGCTGGCCTTGCTGATCTGCAGCGGCATTCTGCTGGCCTACACCCGCTGCCTGCGCAGCACCGCGCTGGTGGTGGCCTGCTCGGTGGTGGCGGTGGTGTGGCAGTTCGGGCTGCTGACGCTGCTGGGCTATGCACTCGACCCCTACTCGGTGCTGGTGCCTTTTCTGGTGTTTGCCATCGGCATGAGCCACGGCGCGCAGAAGATGAACGGGATCATGCAGGACATCGGGCGCGGCACCCACCGCGAGGTGGCGGCACGCTACACCTTCAGGCGCCTGTTCATGGCCGGCATGACGGCGCTGCTGTGTGACGCCGTGGGCTTTGCCGTGCTGATGCTCATCCGCATCGAGGTGATCCAGGACCTGGCGGTGATCGCCAGCCTGGGTGTGGCCGTGCTGATCTTCACCAACCTGGTGTTGCTGCCGGTGCTGCTGTCCTACACCGGAGTGGCCCCGGCGGCCGCGGCCCGCAGCCTGCGCCAGGACAGCGGCCAGGGCGATGGCAAGAACAGCGGCGCCGGCCTGTGGGCCTTGCTGGCCCGCTTCACCGAGCCCCGCTGGGCCCTGGGCACGCTGGTGGTGGCAGCGGTGCTGGCCGGCACGGGCGCCCTGGTGAGCCGCGAGCTGAAGATCGGCGACCTGGACCCCGGCGCCTCGGAGCTGCGCCCCGAATCGCGCTACAACCAGGACAACGCCTACCTGATCAGCCACTACGGCGCCAGCACCGACATCCTGACCGTGATGGCCGTCACCCCACCCGACCGCTGCACCAGCTATGCCGCCCTGGCCCCGATGGATGCGCTGGCCTGGCAACTGGAGCAGCTGCCCGGGGTGGAAGCCACCCAGTCGATGGCGGGCCTGTCGCGCATGGCCATGGTGGGCTACAACGAGGGCAACTTCAAATGGCTGGACCTGCTGGCCAATGACGGCGCCCTGGGCGGCGTGCAGACGCGCGCGCCGCGCGAGCTGTTCAACCAGAGCTGCTCCTTCCTGGCCTTGTACGTGTACCTCAAGGACCACAAGGCCGACACCCTGGCCCGGGTGGTGAAGGCGGTCGAAGCCTATGCGGCAGCCCACAACAACGAGGCCATCCGCTTCGAGCTGGCCGCGGGCAGCGCCGGCATTGCAGCCGCCACCAACATCGTGGTGGAGCAGGCCAACCGCGAGATGCTGCTGTGGGTGTATGCCGCGGTGATTGCCCTGTGCTGGGTCACCTTCCGCTCGTGGCGCGCGGTGGTGGTGGCGGTGCTGCCGCTGGTGCTGACCTCGGTGCTGTGCGAGGCCTTGATGGTGGGGCTGGGCATCGGCGTGAAGGTGGCCACCCTGCCCGTGATCGCGCTGGGCGTGGGCATTGGCGTGGACTATGCGCTGTACGTGCTCAGCATCATCCTGGCGCGCCAACGCCAGGGCGACAGCCTGGCCACGGCCTACCGGCACGCCCTGCAGTTCACCGGCCGGGTGGTGATGCTGACCGGCATCACCCTGGCCCTGGCCGTGGGCACCTGGGTGTTCTCGCCCATCAAGTTCCAGGCCGACATGGGGCTGCTGCTGGCCTTCATGTTCCTGTGGAACATGGTCGGTGCCCTGACCCTGCTGCCCGCACTGAGCCATTTCCTGCTGCGCCCGGCCGCCAAGGCCACCGACCTGGCCCCCACAGCATCGGCCCCGCCGCCAGCCCCAGCGGCCTCAGCCACCACCCCAAGCACATTCGCCCTGAGCGAATGACCCCCAACCCGGAGACTTCACATGAACACCGACCTTCAAGCCCAAAACACAACGCAGGCGACTCTTGCAAAAGCCCCGCTGGAGCCCGGCTTTGCCGCCTTCTTGCAGCAGGCCGCTGCCGCAGGCGCCCCGCCCATCGAGTGCTTGACGCCCGCCCAGGCGCGCCAGATGTACCGACAGATCAGTGCCGAGCTGAGCCAGGACCCACCGGCCGTGGCCGCGGTGCGCGACCTGAGCATCGCCGGCCCCGCCAGCACGCTGACGCTGCGCGTGTACACCCCACCGAGCCAGGGCCCCTGGCCCACGCTGCTGTACGTGCACGGCGGCGGCTTTCTGATGGGCGATCTGGACACCCACGACGCCGTGTGCCGCACCCTGTGCCAGATGGCCGACACCCTGGTGGTGGCGGTGGACTACCGGCTGGCACCGGAGCACCCCTTCCCGGCCGCGCCCGACGATGTGGAGGCCACCGTGCGCTGGTTGCTGGCGCATGCCGAATCGCTGGGCGGACAGCCCGGCCCGCTGGCCCTGGCCGGCGACAGCGCCGGGGCCCAGCTGAGCCTGGTGGCGGCCCGCCGCCTGCAAGGCCAGGGCATCCGGGCCCTGGGCCTGATCTACCCGGTGGCCGCCCACCCCGACACCCAGAGCGCCTCGCAGCGCGAACACGGGCAAGGCAAGTTCCTCACCCGATCCGCCATGGACTGGTTCAACCAGGCCTACCTGGGCAGTGACCCGGCGCACCGCGGCCACCCCGAGGTGGACCTGCTCGGCTCCACCGGCTTCGAAGGCCTGCCCGCCACTTGGCTGGCAACCCTGGGCCACGACCCTCTGTGCGACGAGGGCGTGGCCCTGGGTGGCCGCCTGCGCCAGGCCGGCGTGCCGGTGCGCCACCAGCACTATCCCGGCGCCATCCACGCCTGCCTGCACTTCACGCGGCTGTCGCCCACGGGCTGGCAATTGATGGCAGATCTGGCGCAGTGGCTGCGAGAGCAGGATGGACGAGCAGAGAAGCCGAGCGACGCAGGTGATGTGGCGCCAGACCATCGCTGAACAGCGACCATCGTCTGCGTTCTGGCTTCTTGGTGCACGGGCATCGCAGGGTCGCGTTCTTAAGACGTTGAAGTCATACAAACGCTCACATCGGACCGATTCTTTGGCTGGTCGGCTGAAGTGCACCTGTGGCCCAGGGAAGGAGGGAGTTCGCGCCGACATTCGACCGGCGGGACGTGGCGGTGGGCGCGCAGCCGCCGCAAAGCCTGCGAACCCGGGGATGGACCGACGACAGCTTGGCCATGCTTCCCCCCCAGCGCCGCCCCAGCCCAGGGCCGTGGGCCCCACCAGCACGGCCTTGCAAACACGAAGCATGCTTGAGCTGAGCCAGGCTTCAGGCCTTTGCAAACACCGAACTGTTGCTGCTTCCTTGCGGATCCTTGCACGATCCTGCTGGAATTGAGAGACAGCTAACGACATTCCCTGCCGTCTTGTCTAAGCTAGACGGCATGCCAAACAGCAAGACCCTCCGCCGCCTGCAAGAGCGCTCCGATGTGCAAGTCGAGGCGACCTTGCTGCGCGCCCGCTTGGCTGCCCAAATCGAGCGCCTCATTGCGCCCGACACTGTGGTTTCAACCGCGGTGCCGCGGCTGACCCTGGGGCATGGCGTGCATGTCGCGCATCCTGTGCACATGGTCTATGAACCCGCATTGTGTGTGATTGCGCAGGGTTGCAAGCGCGTGCTGCTGGGCAGCGAGGTCGTCGTCTACGACCAGACACAGGCCTTGATCTTTGCCCAGAACCTGCCCGTCACGGGGCATGTGATCGGTGCGTCTGCCGAGACACCGCATCTGGCGGTACGTCTGGATCTGGATGTGGGAGTGCTGGCCGAATTGGCCCTGGAACTGCGGATCGATGTGAAGCAAGAAGGTGCGTCACGCAGAGGCGTGTACACGACCGAATTGACCGTCGAATTGTTGCAGCCTCTTTTGCGTTTGGTCGAGTTGATCCAGCGGCCCCAGGACATTCCGATCCTGGCTCCGCTTGCCACCCGAGAGATCCTGTACCGATTGCTCACAGGCCCTGGAGGTGCAGCATTGGCTCAGTTGGCGCTGCCGGGCAGCCACAGCCAGCGCGTGGCCCAGGTGATTGCGCAACTGCACCAGCGCTTTCGCGAAACCTTGCGAATCGAAGACCTGGCTGCAGAAGTGCACTGGAGCGCGTCGGCCTTGCATCACCACTTCAAGGCCGTCACAGCGATGACCCCCTTGCAGTACCAGAAGCAGATCCGATTGCAGGAAGCAAGACGCCTGTTGCTTGCAGAAAACATCGACGCCTGCGCAGCAGGCCACCGCGTGGGGTATGACAGTCCATCCCAGTTCAATCGCGAATACAGCCGCTTCTTCGGCTCCCCCCCGGCACGCGATCTGAAGCGCTTGCGGGCCCAGCAAGCCGGCTGAAGAACTGTTGGCGTGATGGGCTGTCCCAAGACGGCTTGTAGCCAAGTCAGGCCCTGATCGGCACAGGTGTACTGCCTGCCCCGATGTCATTTGAACCCAACACCGCGTTGAGGCTTGCGTCAGCTTGCTGTCATCTCCCAGTCCTGAATGCGAACACAACATGGACAAAAACGAAAACACTGCCCATCTGGACACGGGCCACCCGCTGAGTGGCTGGACCGACTCAACTCGCCAACGCTGGCTACTGGTCATCGTGCTGTCGAGTTACGCGATGATCGTGATTGACAACTCGATCGTGATCACCGGCCTTCCGGCGATCCGGAAGGGTCTTGGTTTCTCGGCAACGGGGCTGTCTTGGGTTCAGAACGCCTATGCCCTGGCTTTTGGGGGGCTGATGCTGCTCGGAGCCCGTGCTGGAGACCTGTTGGGGCGGCGCCGCGTCTTCATCGTCGGTCTGGGCATCTTCACGCTCGCTTCACTCGCCATCGGCGTCGCCAGCACGCCATTCTGGTTGGTGACCGGCCGGGCCATCCAGGGCATCGGGGCCGCCATCCTGGCACCAGCCACTCTGGCCCTTCTGTCAACGGCTTTCCCGGAGGGCCCCGAGCGCAACCGGGTGTTGGGGTGGTACGGCGCGGTAGGCGGCATCACGGCCAGCGTCGGGCTGGTCGTGGGTGGGATCGTGGCGGATCTGGTCTCCTGGCGGGCCGGGTTCTTCATCAACGTGCCTCTTGGCGCGCTGCTGATCTGGGGCGCCCGACGAGCGATCGTCGAAACACCCCGGCAGGCCGGCAGCGTCGATGTGGCAGGGGCCTTTTTGTCAACCTTGGGCGTCGTCGCATGGGTGTATGGGCTGGTCCATGCGGCAGAAGAAAGCGGGTTGCACCGCGGTACGGCCATCCCGTTGGCCGTCGGGTTCACCGCCCTGGTTCTTTTTCTTCTCGTGGAGCAGCGGGCATCCATGCCCATCCTGCCCTTGCGCCTGTTTGCCAACAGAGAACGCTCTGGCGCAAATGCCGCGCGTGTTCTGTTCGTCGGCGCTGCGATGGGCTTCTTCTTCTACACCACCCAGTACTTGCAAGCCGTGATGGGGCTGCGGGCCAGTTGGGCAGGGATCGCCTTCTTTCCATCGATGCTGGTCAACTTTCTGGGTGCGTTGGCGGCCCCCCGAATTGCGAAGCGGATCGGCAACAGGCCTGTGTTGGTGGGGGCCATGAGCCTGTCGCTGGCGGGGATGGCATGGCTCAGTCAATTGAGCGCTGACTCGCCCTTCTTGCTGGGAGTTGCCCTGCCAATGGTGCTGGTCGGTGCTGGCATGGGCGCTTCGCTGGCATTGCTGACGGTCTCTGGCGTCGCTGGGGTTCCCTCTGAGGATGCGGGTTCAGCCTCGGGGTTGGTCGGTGTCGCCCATCAACTGGGGGGCGCGCTGGGCCTGGCGATCCTGGTGCTTGTCTTTGCCACCACCAGTGTGTCACCGGGAACGGCCCCACGGGTTGAAGAAGCCCACCGCATTGGCATGGCTCTTGGCGGTGCAGCGGCCTTGCTGGCGGCCTCTCTGGCGCTGGTGCTCGGCTTTGTGGTGCATGAACCTGGCGCCTCCCGGCGCCGTTGACCATGCCGATGCCTGAACACCGCACCAACCGCAAAAGCGTTGCCCTGCCGGTGCACCCTGGACAACACGACCTGAATTCGAAATTTTTCCATGCTGATCCGGGCCTGATACCGGCTCGCACCTTCTCACCCTCTTGAAAGGACTGACCATGAAATACGTGAAGTTCGGCCATACCGGCCTTGATGTCTCCCGAATCTGCCTGGGCATGATGAGCTTTGGCAAACCAGGCCCCGAGCACGGGCTCTTTCCGTGGGCCCGTGACTTTGAAGAAGCCAAGCCCATCTTCAGGGCGGCCATCGAAGCGGGTATCAACTACTTTGACACCGCCAACATCTACCAACTGGGAACCAGTGAGGAGGTCACGGGTCAATTGATCCGCGCATTCGGCCTGGATCGCGACGACATCGTGGTTGCAACCAAGGTGCGCATGGAAATGCGCCCAGGCAAGCCCAACGGAGGGGGCCTGTCGCGCAAGGCCATCCTGAGTGAGATCGACAAGAGCCTGAAGCGCCTGCAACTGGATTACGTTGACCTCTACACCATCCACCGCACCGACCCACAGACCCCCGTTGAAGAGACCATGGAGGCCCTGCACGACGTCGTCAAAAGTGGCAAGGTGCGCTACATCGGGGCCTCCACGATGTATGCCTGGCAATTTGAACGCATGCAGAACGTCGCCGAAAAGAATGGCTGGACTCCGTTTGTGTCCATGCAGAACCACTACAACCTGATCTACCGCGAGGAAGAGCGGGAGATGATTCCGCTGTGCCAGGATCGCAAAGTGGCGGTGACACCCTGGAGTCCGTTGGCGGGTGGCCGTCTGGCTCACCCATGGGGAACGCAGACGGCCCGCGTGAAGGTCGATGAAGTGTCCAAGTGGGTTTGGGACAGCACCAATGCGCTCGACAAGGTGGTGGTCGACAATGTTCAGCGCCTGGCCGAAGCCAAGGGTGTTCCGATGGGTCAGTTGGCATTGGCATGGCTGCTGAGCAAGCCCTGGGTCACGGCCCCCATCGTGGGCACCACCTCCGTCAAGCATGTCGAAGATGCCGTCGCAGCCCTGGAGATACCGCTGTCTGCCGAGGACATCCAGGCGCTAGAGGCCCCTTATGCGCCGCACCCCGTGCTCGGCATGATGTAAGACACGCCGGCTTCAGCGCCATGCCCCACCCAAAAGATGACACTTTGGCCGTCCACACGCTGTACGGCCAACTGCATGCCCAAATGGTCAGCGCTGACACAGCGGGCCTGTCCGCACTGCTGACCGACGACTTCCACCTGGTTCACATGACCGGGTACGACCAGCCGCGGGCGCAATGGCTTGCCGACATCCAGTCGGGGCGAATGCGCTACTTCTCATCCACAGAGCAAGAGGTCACGGTCCACATCGATGGCGACACCGCCCGGTTGAGAGGAAGGAACCGTGTCAGCGCCGACATCTGGGGGGCACGTGGGGCCTGGCCTCTTCAGCTCGACGCACAACTGGTGCGGCGGCGCGGACAGTGGCTGATTTCAGTCGCGGTGGCAAGCACGTATTGACCTTTGGATCTGCCCCGCCCGATCCGGATCACCGCCCCGGCACAAGCATGGCCTTGATGCCATGCCGGGGCAGTAAGAGGACACCGTCATGCAGACTTTTGAATGGATCATCGTGTTGCTGGCAGGCGCCGCGGCCTTGGCTGAATTGGCTCGCCGCATCGGCGCGCCCTATCCGACACTGCTTGCATTGGGCGGCGTGGGTCTGGCCTGCCTCCCCCAAGGCCCGCATTGGGTGCTCGACCCGGAACTGGCCCTGACCCTGTTTGTAGCCCCTGTGCTGCTGGATGCGGCCTATGACACCTCGCTGCGCGATCTGCGGGCCAACTGGCGCCCCGTCGCCGGATTGGTCGTCGCGGCCGTCGGAACCACGGTGCTGGCAGTGGCCTGGGTCTGCCATTGGCTGGTGCCGGACATGCCATGGCCCGTCGCTGTGGCGCTGGGCGCGATTGTGGCGCCGCCCGACGCCGCGGCGGCCACAGCGGTCATGCGCCAGGTCGGGCTGCCGCACAGGGTGCTCAATATCCTGGAGGGCGAGAGCTTGTTGAACGACGCCAGCGCCTTGCTGGTCTACCGTCTGGCCTTGATGGCTCTGGCAGGCGGGCCGTTGGCCTGGCAAGAGGTGATTCCCGTTCTGAGCCTGACCATGGTCGGCAGCCTGATTGTTGGCATGGGCTTGGGCTGGATGTTGCGGCCGTTGCTGGCGTACACCGCCCACGTGCCCACCTCATTGGCCATCCAGTTTGCAAGTACCTTCGGCGTCTGGATGGCCGCGGAGCGCTCGGGCCTGTCGGGCATCCTGACGATGGTGGCCTATGCCATGACCTTGGCCCGAGGTGGTGGCCCTCGCATCCCGGCCAACATGCGGGTCCCCATCTTGTCCGCCTGGGAGACTGTTGTGTTTGTACTGAACGCACTCAGCTTCGTACTGATCGGGTTGCAACTGCGCCCGATCTGGGAGCGCTTCGGCACAGATGAGGAACGGCTGCAAGCGCTGGGCCTCACCAGTGTGGTGTTGCTGGTGGTGATTGCCAGCCGATTTGTCTGGGTGATGGGCTACGGTGCCGTGATGCACACGCACCGCCGCAAGCTTGGCAGCCGGCATTGGGCGACTCGGTGCGTGGTTTCGTGGTCTGGCATGCGGGGAATCGTGACCCTGGCGGCCGCGTTTTCACTGCCTGAGCACCTGGCTGACGGCAAGGCGTTTCCGTACCGTGATCTGATGGTGCTTTGCGCCTTTGGGGTTGTGTTGGGCACACTTGTGTTGCAAGGCCTGAGTCTGAGGCCCTTGATTCGCTGGCTGAACTTGACGGAGTCCGACCCGGTGTCTGAAGAGGTGCGACAAGGCAGAGCCGAAATCCATCGAGCCTTGAGCGCCGCACGGGGCGACCATGGGCCTGCCGGGTTGACCCACCGGCGGGCGCCCTTTGAACGCCTCGCAGGGCGTGATCGAATGCCCGAGGCCCCCCATGAGGGTGAAGATCAACCCCGTGATCTGAGCTACCTGCAAGGCCTCTCCGACGCCAGAGAACGTGTCATCGCCTTGCGAAATGAAGGGCGCGTGGGCGAAGCGGCCTACCGGCAGCTTGTCCAGGAACTGGATTGGGCCGAGATGGCCTATGTCAGTGCACGGGACATCACCAGCACCAGACCCTGACTTGCCCGGCGTTGGCCTGGGGCGAGATGGCCCATGCGCACAGGGCGTGAAGCAGGCCTACTCAAACACCGGCCGGAAAAAGCTGCGCTCATAGCTGAGGATGCAGCGCGTGTCTTCGGCCAGCTTGAAGGCCGCCTGGCATTCGGGGTCGGTCTGGGAGCGGGTGCGGTAGACCTCGTAGGCCGCCAGCTAGGGGAACGAAAACGACGCCAAGGCGATGTTGTTGGCCCCTTCGGAGGGCAGCAGGTAGCCGTGGTGAATGCCGCCCAGGCGGTTGACCAGGCCGATCCAGAGCTTGCCGTAGTGCTCGAAGGTCTGGAGCTGGGTGGGATCGATGACGTAGCGCAGGTGGCAGGTGATCATGTTGGCAGGCCAGGGTGGAGGTGATTTGGGGCTGGTCAATATACCCGGCGTGGCGGCCCTCACCGTCGCAGCAGCCAGGGCCATGAGCGCCCCACCCAACACCCCTGCCCCACCTCACCTGCCCTGCTTCACCAGCCCAGGCTCACCCGCCCTGCAAGGCCTGGCCATAAAAGGCCTCGCCGCCCATCTGGCCGCCCTTGAGGATCAGCTCCAGCCCGTCGCGGCGGGGGTTGGCGGACCAAGCCCGACACAGCGGGGCGCCGGGCGTGACGCGGGCCAGCACGGTGAGGGCTTCGATGCCCAGCACGCTGGCCACCTCGCCCGAGCTGTCGCCACCGGCCACCACCACGCGCTGCAAGGGGTGCAGGTCGAGCAGGCGCTTCATGACCTCGGCCAGGCAGGCGCCCACCGCACGGGCCGCCTCGGCGCGGCTCAGGCCGGCCCGGGCGGCGTGCTGGTCAAAGGCCTGCACCGCGGGGTCGTCCGGGCCCTCGGCGCTGAATACCAGGGCGCTGCGCCCGGCCGACAGCGCGTTGCCGGCCTGCGCCAGCACGCGCTGCAGTTCGGCCTCGCGCCGGTCGGGCAGCAGGCAGGCTGCGATGTCCAGCCGCTCGGTGGCAAAGCCATGGGCCCGCGCCCAGCGGATCTGCCCGGCCGAGACGGGCGAGCAACTGCCGCTCACCGCCGCGATCACCGGCACAGGCGCGGCTTCGGGCAGGTCAGCGTTGGCGGGCAGCCAGCCCTGGCTGCGCCAATAGGCCGTGAGCGCGTAGCTGAGCCCCGACGACGAAGCGCTGAACAGGCCACCGCCGCGTTGCGTCCAGACCAGGCGGCCGGCTTCGAGCAGCGTCTCATCGTCCATCACATCGATGAACACGATGGGGGCCCCGGCTTCAGCCTGGCGGCAGACGGTGAGCTGCGCCTGGGCATCGCCGGCCTTCAGTTGCACCATGTCGACCAGGCCGGTGCGGCGCGGGGTCTGCGCGGCCAGATGGCGGCGCAGATCGGATTCGCCCATGGGCGTGACCGGGTGACGCGACATGGTGGGGTGGCGATCCAGCCGGTAGCCCACGCCATCCACGGCAGCGAACAGGTGCCCGAAGACCTGGTAGCGGCGCAGCCGGGGCGCACCCACCACGGTGGGGCTCCAGTCGCCGCCCATGTGCTGCAGCCCGATCTCGGTGGCGCAGCCGATGGAGCCGATGGCGGGCGATGAGTCAAAGGTGGAGCACACCTTGTAATGCAGAATGGGCGCACCCAGCGCCTTCAGGCTGGCAAAGGCCTGCGGCAGGTGGGCGGCCATCCACTCGGGGCTGCGGCCGCGCGACGAGCCCGCCAGGCCCACGCAGCGCACGCCCGGGAAGCGCTGCAAGGCCCCAGGCGTGGGGGGCTCCAGAAACAGCACGGTGGGCACACCGGCAGCGGTCATGGCCTCCATGGCATCGGTGGAGCCTGTGAAATCGTCGCCGTAGTAGGCCAGCAGCAGGCCCTCGGGCAAGGCGTCCTGCACGTTGGGCCGCGCGTTGGGCTGTAGGGTGGGGGTGGCTGCGCTCATCGCCAGAACCCCAGGGCCTGGGCCAGGGCCGGTGAGCCCAGGGCGGCCCGCTCCAGTTCAATGCCCTCTTGCGCCGCCTGCCAGGCGTCGCGAAACGATTGCACCCCCGCGGCCACACCGCCGGGGTGGCCGAAGATGCCGCCACCAGCGGTGTGGATCAGGTCGGCACTGCCCAGGCCAGCATAGGTGTCGTGCGCCTGCAGGCCGGTCTGGCCCGAGCTGAAGACCGGCATGGCCGTCATGGCGGCGCTGTCCATCACCGGGGCCAGCACGGCGCGGGCCGCGGCCATCACGCTGTCGTCGGCTTCGCTGAACTTGTTGCGCAGGCCGTTCACATGCAGGTGGTCGGCCCCGGCCAGGCGCCACAGCTTTTGCCAGGGTGCGTAGTCAAAACCCAGTTGCGGCGACCGGCTCAGGTAGCCCCAGCCGGCGCGGTGGGCGTGGATGGGCAGCTGGGCATGGCGGCGCAGCTCGGTCATGCCGACCAGGCCGATTGAGTTCAGGCAGGCCATCACGCAGCTGCCGCCCTCGGCCAGCACCAGGTCGTGGCGGCGCTTCATCTGGTCCAGGTTGCCGGTCAGGTTGAAAGCCACCATGGGCATGCGGCCCAGCCTGTCGGCCGCGGCCCGCACCACGCGCATGACGGCCTTCACGCGCTCATCGAAAGGGCAGGCCGGGCCGTCGGCCTGCAGCTCGTCGTCCTTGATGAAGTCGATGCCGCCGTCCACCAGCAGTTGCACCTGCTCGGCCGTCTCCTGCACGCTCAGGCCCACGCTGGGCTTGATGATGGTGCCGATCAAGGGCCCGCTGTGCACGCCGCTGAGCCGGCGTGTGCCGGCCACGCCAAAGGCCGGGCCAGGGTAGGCCTGGGCAAAGGCCGGGGGCAGTTGCAGATCGATCAGACGCAGGCCGGTGACGCAGCGCAGCTCGTACAGGTTGCCGGCGATGGTGGCCATCAGGGTGGGCAGGCAGGGGCCCAGGTTGGCCAGCGGCCACGACAGCTCCAGCAATGCCCGCGTGTAGCGCCCGTTGGCCGCGGGGCTGGGCGTGGGCAGGCTGGGCACGGGGCTGCTGTCGAGGATCTGCAGGCGCTCGACCCGGGCACCGGCCCGGGCCTTGAGCTCAGGCGTTTCGGTGGCCAGGGCCACAAAGGTACCGCTGGATTGTTCACCGGCAATCACCTCGGCGGCGCGGGCCGGGTCGTCGCCCGTCTCCAGCCAATAGGTGGCGTGTATGCGTTCCATGGAGATTGGCCTTGCTCAGGTGATGCGGCGGATGCTTTCAGCGATTTCTTCGCGCTCGAAGACCTTGATCCAGTCGTCGCGCATCAAGCGGGGCTTGCCGAAGGTGATGGCCTTGTTGCACGCATCCGAGAAAGCGCCCGGGATCTCCTTGAAGATCACCGCGGCCAGGATGTTCATGTGGCCCAGCAAAAAGTCGCGCGCGCACTCGGCCGGCACACCGCGGCGCACGGTTTCGTCCATGGCTTCGCGCATCACGTCGAGCAGGGTGGCGCAGACGGTTTCCGACAGGCCCGGCTCCAGCAGAGCCATCTGGTCCACGGTCAGGCGGTACGAGTTGAGGATGGGGGCGTAGATGGTCTTGGCCAGTTCTTCGCCCAGGTCAAAAGCCGATTCGGGGCCCTGCATGAGCGCACTGGTGATCGACTGCTTGGCAAAGCCGCCGCCAAAGTAATCCTTGCGTGCGGCTTCGCTGGTCTCGTTGTTGTAGATGGGCGGGTGGCAGGGGTGGGCCACGAAATAGGTCAGGTCGGCCCGTTGCGGCAGGTGGCCGGCAAAGGGGGCGGCGGCGTCGAGCACCATCACCATGGTGCCGGGCTTGAGCTGGGGTTCGATCTGGTGCGAGATCTTGCCGATCAGGGTGTCGGGCACAGCCAGGATGACCACGTCGGCGTCTTGCAGGGCTTCTTCGGTGCTGACCACCGACAGGCCCAGTTCATCGCGCAGGCGTTGCTGGCCGGCCGCACCGGGCTCGACGTGGGCCACGCGAAAACGTGAGTTGAGCAGGTTTTTGGACAGGCGCACGCCCATCTTGCCGCCGGCGCCAAACAAGGCAATTTTGGGGTTCATGTGGAGTTCTCCTTGAAGTGAATGGGCCCGGCTTCGGGCCCTTGCAGAAAAGGCTGCGCTGAGCGCAGCAGGGGTTCAGGTCAGGTCAGGTCAGGTCAGGCCAGCGCCACGGCGCGGGGCATGGGGGCGTGGGCCACCTTGAGCACCAGCACACCGGCCAGCGCCATCAGCGCGCCCACCACGAACATGGGCAGCTGGTAGCCACCGCTGCTGTCTTTCAGCGCGCCGGTGATGAAGGGGGCGGCAAAGCCGGCCAGGTTGCCCACGGTGTTGATCAGGGCCAGCCCGGTGGCGGCCCCGGCACCGCTGAGGAAGCGCGCCGGCAGCGACCAGAAGTTGGGCAGAGCGGCAAAGATGGCGCAGGCCGTGACGGTGATGACCGCCACCGTGGTCACCGGCGACTGCATGTACAAGGCGCAGGGGATGCTGGCCGCCCCGATGAAGGCGGGCAGCCCGACATGCCAGCGCGACACCCCGTGGCGGGTGGCATGTTGCGTCGCCAGGTACAGGGCCACGGCCGCGGGCAGGTAGGGGATGGCCGTGATCAGGCCCTTCTGGAACACATTGAACTTGCTGCCGAACTGGGCTTCGAAGCCGCCGATCACCGTGGGCAGGAAGAAGGCCAGCGCATACAGGCCGTAGATGAAGCCAAAGTACACCAGGCTGAACAACCACACCCGGCTGTCGCGCAGCGCCAGGCCCGGATGGGCGCCAGGTGTCTTGGCCTTCTGGCGGGCCTCCTGGGCCAATTCATCGGTCAGCCAGCGCTGCTCTTCGGCGCTGAGCCAGCGGGCGTCGCTGGGCTTGTCGGCCAGGTAGAACCAGGCGATGAAGCCAACCACGATGGCTGGCACGGCCACGCCAAAGAACATGATGCGCCAACCGGCCAATCCGAACAGGCCATGGGCCTCGATCAGCAGCGCCGCCAGCGGCGCGCCGATCACCGTGGTGAGGGGCTGGGCCAGGTAGAACAGGCCCAGGATGTGGCTGCGGTAGCGCGCCGGCACCCACTGGCTCAGAAACAGGATGGCTCCCGGAAAAAAGCCCGCCTCGGCCACGCCCAGCAGAAAGCGCAGCGTGTACAGGCCCTCGACGTTGCTGACCCAGGTGAACAGCAAAGCCACCACGCCCCAGCTGACCATGATGCGCGACAGCCAGCGCCGGGCGCCGTACTTGTGCAGCGCCAGGTTGCTGGGGATCTCCAGCACGATGTAGCCCACAAAAAAGATGCCGGCGGCCATGCCGAACTGCGCCGCCGACAGCGCCAGGTCTTTGCTCATGCCATTGGGGCCGGCGAATGAGATCGCGGTGCGATCCAGAAAGTTGATGAAAAACATCAAGGCCACAAAGGGCACGAGGCGCCACGACACCTTGCGGATGGCGCTTTGCTCCACGGTTTGGACAGAACTGTTCACGAAGTCTCCTATTTGTTGGGGGCCACACCCTGCGGGGTGCAAGGCCATTTCTATCTGGTGTGATGAACTGGTGTGATGAGTAGACCATTGAATGAAAAAACCCCGCACTGGGGTTTTCACGGAGGTCATCGCCCTGGCCTGGGCGGGGCTGCGCCGGGGCCGCGGAGCGAGGCGCCGGCCGGGCCATAATCGAAAATCGCCCATTTCGCCCAGCCCCTGACACCGAGCCCGCCCTCCATGACCGAACCGATCCAGCGCCGCAAACTGTTCCAGGAGGTTTTTGATCGCCTGATGGCGCGCATCCGGTCGGGCGACATCCCCCCGGGCGGGCAGTTGCCCTCCGAGCGCGAGCTGATGGAGGAATACGGCGTGGGCCGCCCCGCCGTGCGCGAGGCCCTGCAGGCCCTGGAGCGCTCAGGCATCGTGGAGATTGCACATGGCGAGCGCGCCCGTGTGGTGGTGCCGACAGCCGACCGCCTGATCGGTCAGATTGCGGGCGGTGCCATGCACCTGCTGCGCAGTCAGCCCGATTCGCTGGAGCATCTGAAGGATGCCCGGCTGTTTCTGGAGACCGGCATGGCCCGTCTGGCCGCCGAACGCGCCACCGAGGAAGACATCGCCCGGCTGCGCCTGGCCGTGGCACGCCACCGCGCCTCGCTGAACGACCTTGAAAAGTTCATCGAGCTGGACATGCACTTCCACCGCGAGCTGGCCACGGTCAGTGGCAACCCGATCTTTCCGTCCATCGTCGAGGCCCTGTTCCGCTGGGCCGGCGAGTACTACCAGGCCATGGTGCGCGCCCCAGGGGTGGAAGACCTGACGCTGGCCGAGCACGACCGCATCGTGGACGCCATCGCCCAGCACCAGCCCGAGGCCGCCGCCGAGGCCATGCGCGCCCACCTGACGCGCGCCAACAAGCTTTACCTGAACCCGCAGGGGCAAGCGAGCTGAAGGCCAAAGAGGCCAAAGAGGCCAAACCCCACTTTCACACGTGAATAGCGCCGCTCAGGCTGCCACAGGCTCAAGCGCCTCCGCCGGCACCTGATCCCACCAGGCTGGCTGCCCGATGGCGGCCCGCAGGTGGGCCATGAACAGACGCGCGCGCTGCGAGCGGCCCCGGCCCGGTGCGCGCACGGCATGGATGCCGGGCAGGCCATCGGCCGGGGGCGCTGTCAGTTCGTGCGGAAACAGCGCCACCAGGCTGCCGTCGCGCAGGTGGTCGCTGACCGCGATGTGCAGCACGCCCAGGCCACCTATGGCCACACTCCGGTCCACAACGTGCATGTGCTTGAGAGCGAGGGCAAGCAATTGGTGCTGCTGGGCGACCTGATCCACGTGGCGTCGGTGCAGCTCGAATCGCCTGAGGTGACCATCGGCTTCGACAGCAACGAGACCCACGCCCGTTCAGCCCGGGCCAGCGTGTTCAAGGCCTTGGCCAAGGACGGCAGCCTGGTGGCGGTGGCGCACTTCCCCTTCCCTGGCGTGGGCCGTCTGCGCGCCGCGGGCAAGGGCTTTGTGTGGGAGCCGCTGAACTACAGCAGCCAGGTAAAGTGAGGTCGGGCCGGCGTCCGCATGGAGCGCCGATCTCCATGTAGCGCCCCGCCTGACATCGTCGATACGCCCTGCAGCGGGTCCATCGGCGCAGGCCTTCCCTGGCCTGCACCACGCACGTATGATGTGCAGAATTCTGTACAAACCCCGAAAGACGCTGCCATGGCCATTTCTGCTGCTGACGTGGTTCCGCTGTCGCAAGCACGGGCCAACCTGTCTGAACTTGCCCAGCAGGTGAAAGCCGGCGCTGAGAAGATCATCACCAAGAACGGTGAAAGCTACGTGGCCCTCATCGACGCCCAACGGCTGGACTACTACCACCAGTTGGAACGCGAAAGAATACATCTGCAGCTGATCACGGAAGCCAGCCAAGGCTTGGCGGATATTTCAGCGGGCAAAGTCAAAGACGCGCGCACCACGCTGTCCGCCCTCCAACACCGCCGCGCCGCCCGCGCGGCTGGCTGAATCGAAGCCTGCGCCGATCGTGACTGCAGGCCTTCGCATCCAACTCACCGCCAACTTCGAACGCAACCTGGAAACCATTGAGGCTTTCCTGACCGAAGCCGAGGCCGCGCAAGCCTTCGATGCCTTGCTGGACGAACTGATGGGCACCGTGATCCCGAATCTGGAGCGATTTCCTGGCATGGGACGCTTGTTTCTGGAACGGCCAGTTCGTTCGGTCGAAGTGGCCAATGAACTGAGCCGCTTGACGCAGCAACTGGCTGCGCTCGGCCAGGACGGCGAACTGCGCGAGTACGTGATGACACAGCACCTGTTGCTGTACGCCCGATTCAAGGCCGACCTGTTTTTTCTGTCCATCCGGCATCAGCGCCAGCTGTCATTTGATTTTGAAGCGCTCTGGCTGCAGCCTTGAACGAGCTCTTCAGGTGAGACCAACAAACTCAGCGCCCCCCCAGGCACTCCAGCTCAAACAAGGGCAGATCGGCCTGACGGCTCAGCCAGACGCCACCGCCCAGTTCAACAAAGCCTTCTGACAAGCCACGCCGGTACAGCGCGGCGCGGTGACGGAACAGGCGGGAATCGGTCAGGTCTTCGTCAATGATGTCGCGCTCGTAGTCTTCACGGGCCACGGCTTCGATGTACAGCGCCCCCTTGCACAGACGGGCCAGGTTGCGCAGCGCCAGGGCCAGGTCGGTGGGGCTGAGGTAGGGCAGCACGCCCTGGCAGATCACCAGGTCAAAGGGCTGCGCGCTGGCGTAATCCACCACCGAGCCCTTTTGCCACCCGTAGCGCTCGCACAGGTAGTCGCTGTACTCCACGCCCTGGTAGCTGGCGCCCGGAAAGTGGCGCGTGATGGCCTCGCGCCACAGGCCGATGCCGCAACCCACATCGAGCACCCGCTGCACCGGCACACGCAGGTACTGCAGGTAGTGGCAGACAAAGGCGCCCAGGCGCTCGGCATGGCCGGCATCCACCACGCGGGTCTTCTTGTCAAAGTAAAAGCGTTGGTAATACGCCTCGTCAAACCACTGCTCGCTTGCTGATTGCACATCGATTCCTTGTCACCAAAACCCCCTCCCGCAGGGGGAGCCGGGAGTATGGCGCAGGCCTGCCCTGGTTCAGGCAGCTCTGGCTGCAGTTTTTGACATTGGTTTCAAATGCGAATCATTCTCATACAATTCAGGCTTTGACATCACCACCGGCCCTGCAGGCCTGCCCCATGCCCAAGCTGATCCCCCGCCCACGCCTAGCCCTTTCCATTCTTCTGTTCTCCGGCCTGGGCCTGCCCGGGGCCCAAGCCCAAACGGCGCAGCCCCAGCGCGAAGCGGCTGACGAAGCCACCCTCAAGACCGTGACCGTGCAACAAGCCCGTGCCGCCGGGTTTGTGCCCGAGACGGTCGAGGCAGGCACCTTCCGAGGCGCCTCGGTGATGGAAGTGCCCTCCACCGTCAACGTGGTCACCCGCGAGGTGCTGGAGCTGCAAGGCGCCAGCGGCCTGTACGACGCGCTGCGCAACACCGCCGGGGTGACACGCCAGCAAAACGGCGGTGAGACTTGGGACCAGCTGGTGATCCGCGGCATGCCGGTGGAAAACCGCACCAACTACCGCCTCAACGGCTCGATGCCGATCATGAACTTTGCCCAGATCCCCATGGAGGACAAGGAGCGCGTCGAGGTGCTCAAGGGCGCATCGGCGCTGTATTACGGCTTCACCTCGCCGGCCGGGGTGGTCAACTTCGTCACCAAGCGTGCGGGGGCCCAACCCGTGAACTCGGTCGGCATGACGTTGGACAACCATGGCCGGGCCATCGCCAGCGCCGAGATGGCGCGCCGCTTCGGCAGCGAGCAGGAGTTCGGCCTGCGACTCAACGCGGCCGGCGGCTCGCTGGGCTCCTACCTCGAAGGCACGGGCAAAGGCCAGCGCCGGTTTGTCTCGGCAGCCCTGGATTGGCGCGTCAACAGCCGCCTGAAGCTGCAGGCCGACCTGTCTTATGACAAGCGTCAGACCAACGAACAGATCGGCATCAACCTGCCCACGGCCGTGAACGGCACGATCACCCTGCCGCACCCGGTGGACGCGCGCAAGCTGGTGGCCCCCGCCAACACGGCGTTCGATACCGAGTCGAGCCTGGCCCAGGTGCGGGCCGACTACGCGCTCAGCGATCAATGGGCCCTGACGCTGGAGGCCGGCCACTCCCAGACCCTGCGGGACCGCAACCTGGCCATCTTCCGCTTCAACGACCAAGCCTCGATCGCGACCGGCGCCGGGCGCATCACCGGCAACAGCCAGCACCTGGCTGTGGGCTCGGACCTGCTGCGCGCCGAGCTGTTCGGCAGCGTGCAGGCCCTGGGCCTGCGCCATGAGCTGACCCTGGGCCTGAGCCGCACCGACAAAACGCAGGACCCGGTCTACCAACGCAGCTACAGCGTCGCATCGCAAAACCTGTACAGCCCGGTGCCGCTCACCAGCGTGGTCTGGGGGGCCCTGCCCACCAGCCCCACCACCGCCGGGCTCAAGACCAGCGACACCGGCCTGTATGCGGTCGACCGCATCGAACTGCGCCCGGGCTGGCAGGTGATTGCAGGCCTGCGCCACACCCACTACCGCAGCGAGCAAGGCACCGCCCTGTACGACGTGGCCAAGACCACCCCGATGGCCGCGCTGATCCACCAGCTCAGCCCCCAGGTCTCAGCCTATGCCAGCTACGCACAAGGGCTGGAAGAAGGCGAGGCCGGCCCCACCGGCACGGTGAACCAGAACGTGCGCCTGGCGCCCGGCGTGAGCCGCCAGCAGGAGCTGGGTGTGCGCTGGCAACGGCCAGCCGGTCTGCTGCTGTCGGCCGCGGTGTTCGACATCCGCCGCCCGGGCTACTACACCAACAGCAGCAATGTGTATGTGGCCGACGGCCAGCAGCGTTACCAAGGCCTGGAACTGGCCGCCCAGGGGCCGCTCACACGCCAATGGTCCTGGCAGGGCTCGGCCCAGTGGCTGGACCCGCGCTTTCGCCACGTGAGCAGCGCCTACGAGGGCAAGCTGCCCGAAAACGCCTCGCGCCAGACCCTGAGCAACTTTGTGTCGTACGACGTGCCGGCCCTGCCCGGCCTGTCGGTCAATGCCGGTGCCTACACCACCGGCCGCCGGCCAGTGAACGACCTGAACCAGGCCTGGCTGCCCGGCGTGACCCTGTACAGCCTGGGCGCCCGCTACGTGGACCGCACCCTGGGCCAGCGCAGCACCTGGCAGATCAACATCGACAACGCGGCCGACAAGCAGTATTGGGCTGCAGGGGGTACCCGCCTCGCCGCCGGCGCACCGCGAACACTGAAGGCCTCGCTGAAAGTGGATTTCTGATCTACGGCCACAGGCCCCAAGGCATCACCAGGCTCAGACCCGGCGGCCCTGCCCGTCCACCACGGCCTGGCCGTCTTCCTTGGTGAAGGCGGCCTGCTGCGGCTGGGGCAGCAGGTCCAGCACCTGCTCGGACGGGCGGCACAGCCGTGTGCCCAAGGGGCTGACCACGATGGGGCGGTTGATCAGGATCGGGTGGGCCAGCATGGCGTCCACCAGTTGGGCGTCGCTGGTGCCGGGGGCATCCAGGCCCAGCTCCTTGAAGACAGCCTCCTTGGTGCGCACCAGCTCGATCACCGGCTGGCCGGTGGCGGCGATCAGGGCCAGCAGCTGGGCGCGATCGGGCGGGGTCTTGAGGTACAGGATCACCTCGGGCTCGATGCCGCTGTTGCGGATCATGGCCAGGGTGTTGCGCGAGGTGCCGCACGAAGGGTTGTGGTAGATGGTGATGTGGTTCATGGGCTGCATTGTTCCAAAGTCTGGTGGCGAACGGCAGAAGGCCTGTCAGCAGCGCTCATACCAGGGCTTGCTGCGCTTGACCAGGTGCACCACCAGCAGCATCACGGGCACCTCGATCAGCACGCCCACCACGGTGGCCAGCGCCGCACCCGATTGAAAGCCGAACAGGCTGATGGCGGCCGCCACGGCCAGCTCGAAGAAGTTGCTGGCGCCGATCAGGGCCGAAGGGCAGGCCACGTTGTGCTTTTCGCCCAGCACGCGGTTGAGCCAATAGGCCAGCGCCGAGTTGAAGAACACCTGGATCAGGATGGGCACCGCCAGCAGGGCGATCACCAGCGGCTGCTTCAGCAGGGCCTCACCCTGAAAGGCGAACAGCAGCACCAGCGTGACCAGCAAGGCGGCCATCGACCACGGGCCGATGCGCGCCAGTGCAGCCTCCAGGGCCTGGGGCCCGCGCGCCAGCAGGGATTTGCGCAGCCATTGCGACAGGATGACCGGGATCACGATGTACAGCACCACCGAGGCCAGCAGCGTGGCCCAGGGCACGGTGATGGCCGAGATGCCCAGCAAAAAGCCCACCAGGGGCGCGAACGCCACCACCATGATGCTGTCGTTGAGCGCCACCTGCGACAGCGTGAACAGCGGGTCGCCATGGGTGAGACGGCTCCAGACGAACACCATCGCGGTGCAGGGCGCAGCCGCCAGCAAAATCAGGCCGGCGATGTAGCTGTCGAGCTGATCGGCCGGCAACAGCGGCGCAAACCAGTGGCGGATGAACAGCCAGCCCAGAAACGCCATCGAGAACGGCTTGACCAGCCAGTTCACGAACAGGGTCACGCCGATGCCGCGCACATGCTGGCGCACTTCGCCCAACGCCGAGAAGTCGACCTTCACCAGCATGGGGATCACCATGACCCAGATCAGCAGCCCCACCGGCAGGTTGACCTGGGCCACCTCCATGCGGCCGATGGCCTGGAACAGGCCGGGGAACAGCTGGCCCAGCGCAATGCCGGCCACGATGCACAGAAAGACCCACAGCGTGAGGTAGCGCTCAAACACGCTCATGGGCGCGGGGGTTGGGGTGTCAGAAAGAGCCGTCATTCAGGGGCTCCGCATCAGGCCTGGGCCAGTTGCCGGGCACTGCCCTGCAGCACGGCGTGGGCGAGTTTCTCGGGGGGCAGGTTGCACAGCAACTGCAGGCGCTGCTGCAACAGGTGCAGGGTCTGGCGGAAGGCCTCCAGCTTGTGGGCCTCGTCACCGTCACCGGCCGAAGGGTCGGCATAGCCCCAGTGGGCCGTGGCCGGGTGGCCTGGCCAGACCGGGCAGACTTCGCCCGCCGCGTCATCGCACACCGTGATGATCAGGTCCATGTGCGGCGCATCGGGGCCGGCGAACTCGTCCCAGCTTTTGCTGCGCAGGCCTTCGGTTGAGAGGCCGGCACGGCTCAGCACCTGCAAGCCCAGCGGGTTGGGCATCTGCCCGGGGCGCGGGCTGCTGCCGGCCGAGTAGGCCTTGAAGCGGCCGGCGCCCATGTCGTTGAGCAGGGCCTCGGCCAGGATGCTGCGGGCCGAGTTGTGGGTGCAGAGGAACAGAACGTTCAGCGCTGCCGCGGGAGCAGCAAGCGGATTGGGGGGGCTGGCAAGGGTCATGGTGTCAGGCTTCAGCAGCAGGATTTCGGGGATGGGGTGGATGCACCGCCGGGCGTGGCCCGCGGCGCGCAGCAGGCGTTCGCAGCCGGCGCACAACAGGCCGCTGCCTGAACAGGGGCTGGCGCCTCATTGAACACAGGGATGTTTTCGAGCGTGTGAAAGTGCTCCCAGGCAATACCCTGCGGATCGGTCACCCAGTGCTTCTCGCTGCGCGCATAGCAGCAGGTGGTCTCGCCCTCATCGAGCAGAACCATGTCAGCCCCAGCCGCACGCTGCTTGAGGGCATCGAGCTCCTCCGCGCTGTCGGTCTGAAAGCCAAAATGGTCCAAGCCGGGCTGACTGCCGCGGGTGGAGATCGCAAAGTTGAGCGGCGGATCAGTCAACATCCACTTGGCGTAGTCGCTTTCCACACGGGCCGGCTCGGCCGCGAAAAGTTGCTGGTAGAAGCGGACACTGGCCTGCAGGTCATCGACGTGCAGATGGACATGGAAGCGTTTCATGGCGGACTCTCTCTTTCAGCAAGGGCAGGTGGTTGAGGTAGGCGAGGCCGCGCAGGGCTGGCCCTGGCAGCAGTTGTCGGTCAGGTAGGCCAGCACGGCGTTCATGCGCTCGAAGCGGGCTCGATAGATCAGGTTGCGCCCGGCGCGCTCCTGGCTGACCAACTCGGCATGCACCAGCTCCTTGAGGTGGAACGACAGCGTGTTGGGCGCCAGGCCCAGGGCCTCGGCCACCGCGCCCGGGGTGAGGCCGGCCTCGCCCGCCACCACCAGGGCCCGGAAGATCTCCAGGCGTGAGGCCTGCGCCAGCGCAGCCAGGGCTTTGACGACGGAGCTTGATTCCATATTTCTACTTTCGTTGAATTATTGAATTTTAAACAGATTCGAGGATGAACCGTCAAGTGCCGACCTCGGCGTCCACAATCAGCGCCCATGAACCTGCGATTCGTCGAGGCCTTTCACTGGGCCGCCTCGCTCAAGAGCATCACGCGTGCGGCCGAGAAGCTGCACATCACGCAATCGGCCATGTCCAACCGCATCGCCTCGCTCGAAGAAGAGCTGGGCGTGGTGCTGCTGGACCGGCGCGAGAAGCAGTTCCGCCTCACCGTGGCGGGCCAGCGCTTTCAGCTGCATGCCCAACGCCTGCTGGAGCTGCAGCGCCAGGTCAAGCAGGAGCTGGGCTCGGGCAGTGGCGGGCCGATGGCGCTGCGCATCGGGGCCATCGAATCGGTGGTGCACAGCTGGCTGCCCGGCTGGTTGCAGGAGATGCGGCAGCAGCACCCCGACTTCGAGCTGGAGCTGACGGTGGAAACCTCGCCCGTGCTGGTGGATCAGATCCGGCGCGGCGCACAAGACCTGGTGTTCACCTCGATCGCGGGCAGCGACAGCGAGGTGCACACCCGCCTGATGCCGGCCATGGAGATGGTGTTCGTGGGCCACAAGGCGCTGCACGCCCAGGCCCGCTATGCGTTGGCCGACCTGGCCCAGCACGACCTGATCACCTTTCAGCGCGGCTCGCAGCCGCACCAGAGCCTGCTGCAACGCTTCCAGGAGGCCGGACTGCCGGCACCGCGCATCCATGCGATCTCATCGATTTCGGCGATGGTGCAGCTGGTGGAAGGGGGTTTTGGCATTGCCACCCTGCCCCGCGCGGCCACGCGACACCTGTCCAGCCGCCTGCTGCTGCGCATCCTGCGCTCGGACGTGACGCTGGCGCCCCTGCCCATCCACGCGAGCTACCGCGCCGACCCCGGCTCGGGGGTGGCCGAATCGGTGCTCGAATCGGCCCAGGCCTACGTGGGCCGCACCAAGCCGGTTCGCCGCAGCCGCACCAGCCCGTGAAAAGCACCCCCCAGGCACCAAGCCGGGGCAAGCCACACCCTCGGGTAAGTCCTGATGGCCTTGGCACGGATTTCGCAATATCGAGAATTCTCGCGGCTTCATCGATTTTTTCGATGACAAACACAGCAAATTTCGCGTTGGATTCAAGGCGCGGCGGCTTCCACAATCCGCCCCATCGCCAACGATCACGCCCGATGCGTGATGGCTCTTGAAGACACGCACCATGAACCGCCCGAGCACCGCCAGCACCCCACCCGCCGCACACAGCACCGCACCCACCGGCCTGCCCGGCCCTGAAGCCAGCGCCCTCGAAGTGCGGCTGGCCGCCCGCTCGGGCCGGCTGCAAGGGCACACCAGCGGCCTGGCCCGCGAGCACGTGCAGGTCAACCTGGCCATCCTGCCGAAGGATCTGGCCGAAGACTTCAAGCGCTTTTGCGAGCTCAACCCCACGCCCTGCCCGCTGCTGGCCGTGTCCGAGCCTGGCTCGCCCGCCCTGCCGGGCCTGGGGCAGGACCTGGATGTGCGCACCGACGTGCCGCGCTACCACGTGTGGCGCGACGGCGAGCGCGTGGCCGAGACCACTGACCTGCGCGACTGGTGGCGCGACGACTTGGTGACCTTTGCCCTGGGCTGCTCGTTCTCTTTCGAGCACGCCTTGCTGGAGGCCGGCATCGTGCTGCGGCACGTTGAACAGGGCCTGAACGTGGCCATGTACCGCAGCAACATCCCCACCCACTCGGCCGGCGTGTTCCGGGGCCCCACGGTGGTGTCGATGCGCCCCCTGAAGGCGGCCGACGCGATCCGCGCCGTGCAGATCACCGCCCGCACGCCCCAAGTGCATGGCGCCCCAATCCACATCGGTGACCCCGCCCTGATCGGCATCGCCGACCTGAGCCGCCCTGACTACGGCGACGCCGTGGCCGTGCACGCCAACGAACTGCCCGTGTTCTGGGCTTGTGGCGTGACCCCGCAGGCGGCCATCGCTGCCGCTCGCCCCGCGTTCTGCATCACGCATGCGCCGGGCCACATGCTGGTCACCGACCGGCTCAACCGCGAACTGCGGCAAGCGCACTGAGCGCCGCGGGCCGGGTGCCCGCCTCCTGTCCGAATCTTTCAGGCCCCAACGCCACGTGCGCGGGGGCCGGGACCCGCACAACCCGATTTTTCTTCACCCTCCCTCAACCCTCCAACAGAACCTCCCCATGTGGCTACAACAAACAACCCCTTCTGAGCGCCGCACGCTCACCGCCACCTTCGCCGGCTATGGCGTGGACGGCTTTGACTACATGATCTACACCTTCCTGATCCCCACCCTGCTGGCGGCCTGGAACATGAGCAAGGCCGAGGCCGGCTACATCGCCACCGGCGCGCTGCTGACCTCGGCCGTGGGCGGCTGGGCCGCCGGCGTGCTGGCCGACCGCTATGGCCGGGTGCGTGTGCTGCAGTGGACGGTGCTGTGGTTTGCGCTGTTCACCTTCCTGAGCGGCTTCACCAACTCCTTCGGCCAGTTGTTCTTCACCCGCGCCATGCAGGGCTTCGGCATGGGCGGCGAGTGGGCCGTGGGCTCGGTGCTGATCGCCGAGACCATCTCGGCGCGCCACCGTGGCAAGGCCGCCGGCCTGGTGCAAAGCAGCTGGGCCGTGGGCTGGGCCGCCTCGGCCTTGGCCTTCTGGGGCATGTACGCGGTGCTGCCGCCCGAGCAGGCCTGGAAGGTGCTGTTCTGGATCGGCATCCTGCCGGCCGTGCTGATCCTGTACATCCGCCGCAACCTGGGTGAGCCCGAGGTGTACCTGGCCGAGCAGGCCCGCATGCGTGCCAGCGGCCAACGCAGCAACTTCCTGCGCATCTTCCACCCCAGCCTGCTGCGCACCACGGTGCTGGCCAGCCTGCTGGCCACCGGCATGCAGGGCGCCTACTACTCGGTGACCACCTGGCTGCCCACCTTCCTGAAGACCGAGCGTCAGCTCTCGGTGCTGGGCACCAGCACCTACCTGCTGGTATTGATTGCCGGCTCGTTTGTGGGCTACCTGACCAGCGCCTGGCTGTCGGACGCCATCGGCCGGCGCCGCTGCTTCATCCTGTTTGCCGCCATGGGCGCCGCCCTGGTGCTGAGCTACACCCAGATCCCCATCACCGACAGCCTGATGCTGGTGCTGGGCTTTCCGCTGGGCTTCTTCCTGTCGGGCATCTTCTCGGGCATGGGCGCCTTCCTGTCAGAGCTGTTCCCCGGCGACGTGCGTGGTTCGGGCCAGGGCTTCAGCTACAACTTCGGCCGCGCCATCGGCGCCATCTGCCCGGCCCTGATCGGCCAACTCAGCGCCACCCTGCCCCTGGGCCAGACCATCGGCTGGATCTCGGCCATCTGCTACGGCCTCGTGATCGTCGCCGCCCTGGCCCTGCCCGAAACCCAGGGCCGTGAACTGAGCCCCAGCGCCGCACCGGCGCGCTGACCCTTCCCTGCCATTTTTGATCGAGCAAGAGCATGTCTTCCTCCACGACCTCCCCCCTTGAAAACACAACCCCCATCAGCGCCAGTGAGAACGCCAGCGACAGCGCCTTGTGGGAGTTCTGGATCGACCGCGGCGGCACCTTCACCGACCTGGTGGGCCGCGACCCGGCCGGTGAATTCCACACGCTGAAGATGTTGTCGGAAAACCCCGAGCAGTACCGCGATGCCGCCGTCGAAGGCATCCGCCGCCTGCTGGGCCTGAAGCCCGGCGAGGCCATCACGCCGCAGCGCGTGGCCTGCGTCAAGATGGGCACCACCGTGGCCACCAACGCCTTGCTGGAGCGCAAGGGCGACCGCACCCTGCTGGTCACCACCCAGGGCTTTCGCGATGCCTTGCGCATCGCCACCCAGGCCCGCCCCCAGCTGTTTGCCCGCCACATCGAACTGCCCGAGCTGTTGTACGAGCGCGTGGTCGAGGCCCGGGAACGCGTGGACGCCGACGGCGGCCTGGTGCAGCCGCTGGACCTGCCTGCCCTGCGCCAGGCCCTGCAGGCCGCGTTTGACGATGGCCTGCGCGCCTGCGCCATCGTCTTCATGCACGGCTACCGTTACCCGCAGCACGAACTGCAGGCCGAAGCCCTGGCACGCGAGATCGGCTTCAGCCAGATCTCGGTGTCGCACCGCGTCAGCCCGCTGATCAAGTTCGTGCCGCGCGGCGACACCACCGTGGTCGATGCCTACCTGTCGCCCATCCTGCGCCGCTACGTCGAGCAAGTGGCCCAGCAGATGCCGGGCGTGCCCCTGTACTTCATGCAAAGCTCGGGCGGCCTCACCGAGGCCCAGCGCTTTCAGGGCAAGGACGCCATCCTGTCGGGCCCGGCCGGCGGCATCGTGGGCATGGTGCGCACCGCCGTGGCGGCGGGTCACGACAAGGTGATCGGCTTTGACATGGGCGGCACCTCGACCGATGTGAGCCACTACGCGGGCGAGTTCGAGCGCACCTTCGACACCGAGGTGGCCGGTGTGCGCATGCGTGCCCCCATGATGAGCATCCACACCGTGGCCGCGGGGGGCGGCTCCATCATCAGCTTTGATGGCGCCCGCCTGCGCGTGGGCCCCGAGTCGACCGGCGCCAACCCCGGCCCGGCCAGCTACCGCCGTGGCGGCCCGCTGGCCACCACCGATGCCAACGTGATGCTGGGCCGCATCCAGCCACAATGGTTCCCGCAGGTGTTCGGCCCGGCGGCCGACCAGCCGCTGGACCGCGGCGTGGTGCAGCAGCGCTTTGAAGCCATGGCGCAGGCCATGGCCACCGCCAGCGGCCGCCCCACCCGCGCCGAAGAGGTGGCGGCCGGCGCGCTGCAGATCGCCGTGGGCAGCATGGCCAACGCGGTCAAGCGCATCTCGGTGGCCCGCGGGTATGACGTCACCCACTACACGCTGCAGTGCTTTGGTGGCGCGGGCGGCCAGCACGCCTGCCTGGTGGCCGATGCCCTGGGCATGACCCGGGTGCTGGCCCACCCCTTCGCGGGCGTGCTGTCGGCCTATGGCATGGGCCTGGCCGACCAGATCGCGCTGCGCGAAACCTCGATCGAGTTGCCGCTGGACGCTGCCGGCCTGGCCACTGCCGCGCAGCAGGGGGCGGCCCTGCAGGCCCAGGCCGAGGGCGAGCTGAGCAGCCAGGGCCTGGGCGCCAGCGCCCTGCAGACCCGCTTTCAGCTGCAGCTGCGTTATGCCGGCACCGACACCGCCCTGCCCTGCCCCTACGAGCCGGCGGCCTCGGCCCCCGAGGCACTGGCCGCCCTGCGCGATCATTTCGAGACCGCCTACCGCCAACGCTTTGCCTTTTTGATGCCCGAGCGCGAGCTGGTGATCGAGGCGGTGAACGTGGAATGCACCCTGCCCGGCGTGAGCACCGCCGCCAGGACGCAGCACCCGGCCCAGCCCGCGACCGAGCACGCCGCCAGCGCGGTCTCCAGCGTGCGCATGTACTGCCTGCAAGACGATGCCCCGGCCGGCTGGCGCGACGCGGGCCTGTACCAGCGTGAGGCCCTGGCCCCCGGCGCCACCCTGAACGGCCCGGCCGTGATCGCGGAGCGCAACTCGACCACCGTGGTCGAGCCCGGCTGGCAGGCGCAGATGGGGGCCGATGGCTGCCTGCTGCTGCAACGTGTGCAGGCCCGCAGCACCGTGCACGCTGTCGGCACCCAGGTCGACCCGGTGATGCTCGAGGTGTTCAACAACCTGTTCATGAACATCGCCGAGCAGATGGGCCTGCGCCTGCAGAACACCGCCTACTCGGTCAACATCAAAGAGCGGCTCGACTTCAGCTGCGCGGTGTTCGACGCGGCCGGCCAGTTGATCGCCAACGCCCCGCACATGCCGGTGCACCTGGGCTCGATGAGCGAGTCGATCCGCAGCGTGGTCGAGCGCAACCCCGACATGCAGCCCGGCAACGTGTACGTGCTCAACGACCCCTACCACGGCGGCACCCACCTGCCCGACATCACCGTGGTCACCCCGGTGTACCTGCACGACGGCGACGCCCAGCCCAGCTTCTTCGTGGCCTCGCGCGGGCACCATGCGGACGTGGGTGGTACCACGCCCGGCTCGATGCCGCCCTTCTCGAGCCGCATCGAAGAAGAAGGCGTGCTGATCGACAACTTCTTGCTGGTCGAACGCGGCGTGCTGCGCGAGGCCGAGATGCTGGCCCTGCTGCAAAGTGGACCCTACCCCAGCCGCAACCCGGCCCAGAACCTGGCCGATCTGCGCGCCCAGATCGCCGCCAACGAAAAGGGCACGCAAGAGCTCAAGGCCATGGTGGCCCGCTACGGCCGCGCCACCGTGGCCGCCTACATGCAGCACGTGCAGGACAACGCCGAAGAATCGGTGCGCCGCGTGATCACCGCCCTGCAAGACGGCCACTACACCTTGCCGCTGGACAACGGCGCGCAGATCCAGGTGGCGGTGCGGGTGGACCCGGTGCGCCGCTGCGCGGTGGTCGACTTCAGCGGCACCAGCCCCCAGCTGAACAACAACTTCAATGCCCCCAAGGCCATCACCATGGCCGCGGTGTTGTATGTGTTCCGCACCCTGGTGGACGACGCGATTCCGCTGAATGCGGGCTGCCTCAAGCCCATCGAGGTCATCGTGCCCGAAGGCTGCATGCTGAACCCGCGCGCGCCCGCCGCCGTGGTGGCCGGCAACGTCGAGACCTCCAGCTGCGTGACCAACGCGCTGTATGGCGCGCTGGGCGTGATGGCCGCGGCCCAATGCACCATGAACAACTTCACCTTTGGGGACGCCGAGCACCAGTACTACGAAACCATCTCGGGCGGCTCGGGCGCTGGCGCCGGCTTTGCCGGGACCAGCGTGGTGCAGACCCACATGACCAACTCGCGCCTGACCGACCCCGAGATCCTGGAGCTGCGCTACCCCGTGCGCCTGGACACCTACGAGATCCGGGCCGGCTCGGGCGGCCAGGGCCAGTGGCAGGGCGGCGATGGCGGCAGCCGGCGGGTGCGCTTTCTGCGGCCGATGACGGCCTCGATCCTGAGCAACAACCGCCTGCAGGGTGCCTTTGGCGCCGCCGGGGGCCAGGCCGGCGAGCCGGGCTGCAACCGCGTGCTGCGGGCCGATGGCCGCACCGAGACCCTGGACCACATCGGCCAGGTCGAGATGGGCGTGGGCGATGTGTTCATCATCGACACCCCGGGTGGCGGCGGCTACGGCGCGCCCACAGCCGGGCCCACCTCGGCCACCTCGGCGGCCACCGCCGGCGCAGCCCCCCGGGCCCAAACCTTGACCGCCGAGGTCTGACGGGTTGCCCCCCCGCCAGCGGCCCCAGGGGCGCTGGCGGGGGCCATCTGCTCTCCCCCCATCCCACCGTCTGGAGTCGATCACCATGCCTACTTTGTCCCTGCGTCAAAAACTCTGGCTGCCGCTGGTGCTGGCCTGGCTCAGCCTGCTGGCCCTCAGCGTGTTCCATGCCTGGCAATCGCGTGAGCTGCAGTTCGAAGCCCGGCGTGCCGCGCTGGCCGACATCACCGACATGTCGCTCAGCCTGGTGCGCGACCTGGCCCGCCAGGCCAGCGAGGGCAAGCTCACCGAGGCCGAGGCACGCCAGCAGGCCCTGGCCCGCCTGGCCGCCCAGCGCTACGGCAAGGACGGCTATGTGACGGTGGTGGGCGCCGACTCGGTGATCGCCATGCACCCCATCAAGCCCGAGCTGCAGGGGCGCAACATGATCGCCTTCAAGGACGCCAAGGGCACGCCGCTGTACGTGAACATCGCCGCCGCGGGCGCCTCGGCCGAAGGCCATGGCTACGTGGACTACTGGTGGCCGCGCCCGCAAAGCGAGGCCCCCAGCCCCAAGATCGCCTGGGTGGTGCGCTTCAAGCCCTGGGGCTGGGACCTGGTGGCGGGCGACTATGTGGACGACATCGAGCAAGGCTTTCACCGCGCGCTGCTGCAGTCGGGCGCCGCCCTGCTGGTATTGGGCCTGCTGATGTCGGCCCTGAGTGCGGTGCTGGCACGCAGCATCGAGCGCGCGGTGGGCGGTGAGCCCGCCCAGGTGGCGCGCCAGGCCCTGAGCATGGCCGAAGGTGACCTGGCCAGCGAACTCGCCCCGCGCGGCGCAGACCCCCACAGCCTGGCCCATGCCGTGAACCACCTGAGGCTGCAGATGGGCCACAGCCTGGCCCAGGTGCGCGAAGCCACCACCACCATCGATCACGCGGCGCGCGAGATCGCCCAGGGCAACCTGGACCTGTCGCAGCGCACCGAGGCCCAGGCCAGTGCCCTGCAGCAGACAGCCGCCACCATGGACCAGTTCAGCACCACCGTGCAGCACAACGCCGACAACGCCCACCAGGCCAAGCAGCTGGCCCAGAACGCCTCCGAGGTGGCCAGTCGGGGTGGCAGCGTGGTGGCCCAGGTGGTGCACACCATGAAGGACATCAACGACAGCTCACGCCGCATCGGCGACATCATCGGGGTGATCGACAGCATCGCCTTCCAGACCAACATCCTGGCGCTGAACGCGGCGGTGGAGGCGGCCCGCGCGGGCGAGCAAGGCCGCGGCTTTGCCGTGGTCGCCAGCGAGGTGCGCCAGCTGGCCGGCCGCAGCGCCGAGGCGGCGCGCCAGATCAAGACCCTGATCCACACCAGCGTGGGCCAGGTGGCCCAGGGCAGCACCCTGGTCGATCAGGCCGGCCAGACCATGGACGAGGTGGTGAGCGCCATCCGCCAGGTCAGCGACATCGTGAGCCAGATCAGCGCCGCCAGCGCCGAACAAAGCGCCGGCGTGGGCCAGATCGGCCGGGCCATCAACCAGCTCGATGAAACCACCCAGCAAAACGCCGCCCTGGTCGAAGAGGCCAGCGCCGCCACCCACTCGCTGGCCGCCCAGGTGGCCGTGCTGCGCGAGCAACTGGCCTTGTTCAGGCTGGGGCCGGTGCCGGCGGGGCGGCCGCTGGCCTTGGCCAGGGCTTGAGGCCACCAGGCTTCAGGCCACCTGCAGCCCCAGCGCCGCCACCAGCGCCACAGCCTGGCGCACCGAGATCGTGGCGCCCTTGAACAGGGCCAGGTTGGCGGGTTGCAAGCCCCCCAGATCCACCTCCCGCAGATCGGCACCTTCAAAGCGGGCCTGCTTGAGGTGGGCATCGCGCAGGCTGCCGCCCTCGAACACCGCGTCGCGGAAATCGCTGCCCGACAGATCGGCTTCAGCAAAGTCGATCTGCTCCAGGCGCTGCTTGCGAAACGAAAAACCCCGCAGGGTGGCGGCCACCAGCAAGGTGTCGCGAAAGCCCAGACCCAGCGCGCTGTTGTCGGCAAAGCGCGCCCCCGTGAGCTTGACGCTGACAAAGCTGGCCGAGGCCAGCTTGGCCCGGCCCCATTCGGTGTTGTTGAGGTCGCAGTCCACAAAGCGCGCATCACTCAAGTCGGCCAAGCCGAAATCGGCCTGCCTGGCGCGGCAGCCCGACCACTGGCTGCCCTGCAGTTGAGCCCGGGTGAAGTCGGTCTCGGCCAATTGGCAGTCGATGAAGCGGGCCTGGCCCAGCGCCAACTGCCCCAGGTCCTGCTGCTCGAAATCGCAGCGCTCAAAATGCAAGGCAGCCCCATTCGCGGCCCTCACGATGGCCTGTACCTCATCACGGCCAAGGCGCTGATCACAAAAGGTAGTAAGTGGCGCGGGCACAGGGTCAGAGACAAACAATTCGGGCTGGTGCATGGCAGGTGACGGTGGCGCAAAGAAGCAAAAGGGGCACAGCTTGCCACAAGCAGACCGCCCCTGCGGCAGGCCTGCACCCAAGGTAAGCCAGGCCTCAGGCGCACCACCGGCCCGGATGAGAACCTTGCGGCAGAGAGACGGGCCCGCCACCTCTAGGCCACGAGCAAATGCATCACGGTCATCCGGGCCCGGGCGGCGGTCTGAAGTACCTGCTGCTCATGCTGACACCGAACCCGCCGGACACCAAGCCAAATCACGAAAGCGGCCTTCGCGCATCGCCTGAATGGCCCACCGTTCCCTCTGGACAGGATTGAGAGATGAACGGTATCCTGAACATGACATGCCATGAATGCCTTGCCCAGCGGGGGCTTTCGAGATGCATGAACGGCATCCTTCAGAACATATGACCAAGGACTGTTCATGGCGCTTCACCGCACTGCAGTGGCGGCCATAAAACCAATAAATGAGCACAGAAGCCATGTCGTCTATCGACAGGCTGCGACGTCAACAGCTCAACCCTTGAGGGAGGGATATGCAGGGTCTTGCGGGGTTCAATCCGTCTTGCCGCCATTTGCTGGACGCCACGCTGAATGTGGTGCCCCACGGCATGGCCGTTCTCGACGCGGATTTCCGATATCTGAGCATCAACACCTGTTTGGCCCAATCGAACGGCCTGCCCGTCGCCGCCCATCTGGGCCGAACCGTGCGCGAAGTGCTGCCTGCGGCGGCCGATCGGATCGAAGAGTTGCTGCGGCGTGTGCTCAGCACGGGGTTGCCAGTGATCGACGAAGTCGTCATGGAGCCCAGCGTTGAACCCACCCCGGGTGCACAAGCTGAGGCGGCCCGCTGCTGGCGGGCCAGCTACCACCCCTACCGCGATGACCAGGGCGCGCTGCAGGGTGTTCTCGCGTTTGTTCAAGATGTGACCCTGCAGCGGCAGACCGAGTTGCAGAACGAGGCCCACGAGCGGCATCTGCAGAGGCTGCTCAACACTTTGTTCGCCTTTGTCGGAATTCTCCTGCCCGATGGCACGCTGATCGAAACCAATCAGGCGCCTCTGGACGCCGCGGGCATCGGCATGGAGGCCGTGCTGGGGCGCAAGTTCTGGGACTGCCACTGGTGGAACTACGATCCCGCCGTCCAGCAACAACTCAAGGATTCGGTGGGCCGGGCCACCAAGGGTGAGGTGACGCGTTTTGATGTGGTAATGCGATCACGCGAAGACGGCCGCATCACCACCGACCTGATGCTCGCCCCCCTGCGCGACAGTGCCGGCCTCATCACGCACCTGATCGCCTCGTCGATCGACATCAGCAGCCGCCAGCAGAGCGAACAGGAATTGCGCCAGAGCGAAGAGCGCTTCAGGCAGGCCGTGGAGTCGTCTCCTGACGGCATGGCCATGGTTGATATCCATGGACGGCTGCAGATGGTCAACGGAAAAATGGTTGCGCTGTTCGGCTATTCACGCGAGGAGTTTCTCGGCATGACGATCGAGATGCTGATGCCCGAGCGCTACCGGGCGCGCCATCCCGGCCTGCGCCAGACCTTCTTCGCCCAGCCCTCTGCCCGTGAAATGGCGCAGCGGCGAGAACTGTACGCTCGCCGCCGCGACGGCAGCGAATTTCCGGTCGAGATCGGCCTGAACCCGATCACCACCAGCCAATCCCAGCGGGTTCTGGCCACCATCGTCGATGTGACGGATCGCAAGGCAGCCCAGTTGCAAATTGAACGGGCTCTGGGCGAAAAGACCGCCCTGCTGGGGGAGGTGCACCACCGGGTCAAAAACAACCTTCAGGTGGTCTCCAGTCTGCTGAGCCTGCAGGCGCGGCACGCACCGCCGCAAGCGCAGGCGTTGCTCGAAGAAAGCCAACGCCGGGTCAAGGCCATGGCCCTGATCCACCAGTTGCTGTATGAGCGCCACGATTTCAACGAAATCGATCTTGGCACCTACCTGGAACGACTGGCCAGCCTGCTGCGCGAATCGATGCTCCGGGGCCGGCCGCATGTGCAGCTGCAGGTGCACCACCGCCACAAAGTGGCACTCGACCTGCAACGTGCCGTGCCCTGTGGCCTGCTGGTGACAGAGCTGGTGACCAACGCGCTCAAACATGCTTTCCCTGACCAGCGGCACGGCGAGGTCCAGGTCATTCTGGACCGTGACACCCAGGGCCGGGGCCGCATTGTGGTCAGCGACAACGGCATTGGCCTGCCTGAAGGACCGGCGCTGGGCCAGGCCCGATCGCTGGGGTTTCAGCTGATCCCGCTGCTGGTGGACCAATTGCAAGGCCAGTTGCACATGGCGAGCGAGCAGGGAACCCGCTTTGACGTGGTCCTGCAGCCGTCGGACGACACCCCCCAGGAACACCGGGAAGCGCCATGAAAAACACCCGCATCCAGATCGTCGAAGACGAACGCATCGTGGCACTCGACCTGAAGCAGGCCCTGGAGGCCCTGGGATGCGAAATCACAGGCATCGTGGCCACAGGCCCCGCAGCGATCGAATTGGCCCGGCGCAGCCCACCCGACCTGATTCTGATGGACATTCACCTGGAAGGGCCGATGGATGGCACCGAGGCAGCACGCGCGATCCGGTCAATGGTCCCTGTGCCCATCATCTTTCTGACGGCCTATGCGGAAGACGACAACCTGCGCAGAGCCGCGGCCAGCGCCCCCTATGGCTACTTGGTCAAACCCTATGAGATGCGCGAATTGCGCGCCACCTTGCAAATGGCCCTGAGCCGGCGCACCGCCGAGCTGGACATCGAAAGTGCCGAAGAGCGGCTGCGGCTGGCAGTCGACGCCGCTGAGCTGGGTGTCTGGGAGTGGGACACGGACAGCGGTCACCTGAAAGTTGGCGGCCATTTCTCCCGCATTGTGGGGGGCGCGCCTACAACCTTTCTGGAAGGTGAGAGCGCCTTGCTCCATCAGGTTCATGGCGAGGACCGCGCCCTATTGGTCGAGGCCCTGCAGCAACCCGGCATGGCCTGTGCCACGGTGCGCCTGCAGCGCGATGCCGGCGTGCACCTGTGGGCTGAGATCCACGCCAAACGACACAGTGAACACCGGGTTGTCGGGGTGCTGCGCGATGTGACCGAGCGCAAGGAAATGGAGGAAAAGCTGCGCCAGGCCAGCGTCGTCTTCCGCACCACCGCCGAAGGCATCGCGATCATGGACAAGCAGCAACGCATCGTGTCAATCAACCCTGCGTTCACCTTGCTGACCGCCATGGAAGCCGACGAAGTGATCGGCAGCACGCCGGACGAGGTGCTGCATGCGCGTCGGCACAGCCCCGTCTTCTACGAACGGCTGGAGGCTTCGGAACACGGCTACTGGAACGGAGAAACCGTGTGCCTGAGGCGGTCGGGCGAACGCTTCACCGCCTGGGAGCACGTCTGCGCCGTGCGCGACGACCTTGGCCAGGTGGTCCAGTACGTGCTGGCCTTCTCCGACCTGAGCGCCATTCGCGACGCGGAGCTGCAGCTCAATCACCTGGCCTTCCATGACGCGCTCACAGGGCTCGGCAATCGCAACCTGCTGGCCGAGTGCATGGAGAGTGAAATCGAGCGCTCCCGGCGCTCCGGCATACCGATCGCATTGATCTTCATCGACCTGGATGGATTCAAGACGATCAACGACACCCTGGGCCATGCGGTGGGTGACGAGCTGCTCAAACAGGTGGCGCAGCGCCTGCGTGGCACGATCCGACGCGCGGACATCGCGTTTCGCCTTGGGGGCGATGAGTTCGTGGTGCTGGCCCCCGACATGCTTCGCATCGAGGACGGCGCCGGCCTGGCCGACAAGCTGCTGCGGGCGGTACGCGAACCACTGGACCTGAGCAGCCACAAGCGCCTGGTGGTGTCGGCCAGTCTCGGCATCGCGGTCTTTCCGGCCAACGGCGAAGACGTGGACCACCTGATCCGGGCGGCCGACAGCGCCATGTACGACGCCAAGCGACGCGGACGCAATCGCTATTGCTTCTACGCACCAGAGATGGCAGAGCGGGTCCATGAACGCATGCGGATCGAGCAAGGACTGCGCCACGCCGTGGAACACCATGAGCTGACGCTGTACTACCAACCGGTCGTGGCACTGCCGGGGCGCCACATCATCGGCGTCGAAGCGCTGGTGCGCTGGCAACACCCCGAGAACGGCCTCGTGTCACCAGACCGATTCATCCCCGTGGCCGAAGAGTCCGGACTGATTGAGGCCGTGGGGCGCTGGGTATTGCACGCGGCCTGCCAGCAAGGTGCTGCCTGGCACCGGCAAGGCCACAAGGACCTCACGGTGGCAGTCAACGTCTCCGTCCGCCAGATGGCAGCAGAAAACTTCATACAGGATGTGACCGAAGCGCTGGAGGCCTCTGGATTCGCGCCGCAATGTCTTGAGCTGGAGATCACGGAGAGCCTGCTGCAGGAACTGGAGCTGAGCAGGCGGGTGCTGTGGCAATTGCGGTCCATGGGCATCCGCATCGCGGTGGACGACTTCGGGACCGGATTTTCTTCCTTGTCCTATCTGAAGCATCTGCCCTTGGATCGCATCAAGATCGATCAATCCTTTGTCAGGGACCTGCCCGGCAATGCCAACGACATGGCCATCGTGCGAGCCATCATCGGGCTCAGCAAAACCTTGGAGCTGGAAGTGACCGCGGAGGGCATCGAGACCGAGGCACAGCTGGCCTTTCTCTGTGCGCAGGGTTGCCCCATGGGGCAGGGCTATCTGTTCGCACGCCCGATGCCGCCGCAAGAGCTGGCCATTTTGCTGGGCCCGGACAGCCCTTGACGACTCGGCCTCCAGCGGCCGGGTCAAACACCGGGCGCGGTCGTGGGCTGGACCAGCGGTAGGTGCACACTGAACCTTGTCCCGACACCGGGCGTTGATTCGACCTCGATGCGGCCACCATGCTTCTGGACGATGGAGTAGGAAAGCGACAGGCCCAAGCCAGTCCCTTGCCCCACAGGTTTTGTGGTGTAGAAAGGTTCAAAAATGCGATTTTTGACGTCCTCAGACATGCCACACCCGGTATCTGACACAGAGACCACCACCCAGCCGTTGCGCAATTCAGTCTGAAGCACAATCCGACCTTTCTCCTGAATGGCTTGCGCCGCATTGACAATCAGGTTCATGAACACCTGATTGATCTGGGCAGCCAGGCACTTCACCCGAGGCAGGGCAGCGTAGTTCTTGATGACCTCGGCCTTGTACTTGACCTCATTTCTGACGACATTCAGGGTCGAATCCAGGCCCTGGTTGATGTCGGCCTCTGCCCACTCATCGTGGTCCACCCTGGAGAAATCCTTGAGGTCTTGCACAATCCGCTTCACACGATGGAGACCATCTTCGGTCTCGCTCAACAGATTCGGCAGGTCTTCGGCCAGAAACTCAAAATCGAACCGCTCAAATGCGCCGGCAAGATCAGCCCAGGGGCCCTCTTCATACGCGTGATCCGGTGATTTGAGCAAGGCCATGGCGGTCCGCCCCACCTCCAGAAGGTCTTTAGAATACCGCCCCAATGCCCCAATATTTGAACTGACAAATCCGAGGGGGTTGTTGATTTCGTGGGCCACACCAGCTGCCAATTGCCCAATCGAGGCCATTTTTTCAGACTGAAGCAACTGATTCTGAGCTTCCTCAAGTTTGTTGTTGATGTCCTTGATACGGTCAAAATTTTTCTGTAGATTTTCGTGGGCAGTCTTGATATCAGTTCGATCCAGCAAGAGCCACCATGAGCTTTCATCGCCAGCACCAGGTTGCGCCGGATAACCAATCAATTGAATCCAGCGCAGGTTTCCCAGATGGGTTTTCATCCTGGCTTCATAATTAAAAGCCACCCCTGCCTTGAGCATCGGACGTGACATTTTGCGAATAAAATCGTAATCATCACGGCTGGCGAATATATGCTCAACCCGCAATTGGTCGATGGGCAGATCTTGCAATTCAAACATACCGACGAAGGTATCGTTCAATCGCGAAATCAAGCCATCCTGTATCTTGACGATGCCGATGGGGGCATTCTCCAGCAGCGCCTCGATTTGCTGGTGCTGCGCGCGCACCTCGGCGGTTCTCTCGGCTACCGACCACTCCAGCGCCAATTGCTGGCGACGCAGCGCATCCTCTGCGTCTCTTCGACTGGTGACGTCCTGCAAGGTTTCGATGGCACCAACCAACTGACCTTTTGAGTTGCGCAAAGGCGCCGCCGAGAAATACAACCAGCACCCGCTGGCACCGATATTTGGAAAAAAGTCCTCGGCCTCGACGGCATTCGGTATCAAGTTGGATTTCTTCCCGAGACCCTTGTAAAGCTCAGGCATCGCGGTGTCCACCGAACCTTCGATGATCAAATCGGCCAGGATCGGCCGCGCACTGGCATAAAAAGGGCGCCATCCATCACGCCCACCGACCATGGCTGCCTTGCTTACCCCAGTCAAATGCTCGGCCGCCGCATTCCAATGGGTCACAACATGGTCGACATTCATGACCAGGGTCGCCACCGGATCATTCTCAATGATCTGGTTAAGCCGTTGCCCCATCTCCATCAAACTGTCTTGGACAATTCGGATATCACTCAGGTCCTGGCAGGTGCAAATCACCACATCCTGCTCCGCTGTAGCGTGCTTGACGCCTGTGAGTTCCATGCATCGCATCAAGCCGCTTGCAGAACGGATGTCCAACTCGATCGATGGGGACTGCGCCTTGCGGTTCAGGCAAGTGCGCAAGTAAATATTTGCCTGGCTTTCGTGCTCAGCAGAGAAAAAATCAATACTCGGCGCGGACAGCAGATCCGCCAGACTGCGTCCCAGCAAACGCAGCATCTTCTCATTGGCGTGAACAATCACATGCCCATCGTATACAAATATGGGCTGACTGATGGCATCAAGTATTTTTAATTCCAGAGCACCCATCATCTACTCACAAAAACACCAAGTTAACCGCGACACTGTCCTGGGACAGCTCATTCAACCAGAGGATTCGGGTCTGAATTGCATCAATCCCACACCAGCCAACTCTCTCTGGTATCGGTCATCGGACGCCTTATTCAATGCCATACCAATATCCCGACACAATTCTTCAGAGACCCACGGCTTGATGAGGTATTTGTATATATTCAACTCATTGACCGCTGTACGCATGACCTCAAACTCTGTAGAGGCACTGAGCATCAGAAGAACGGCATCCGGCTGCAGCGTCCTGGCGATCTTGATAAATTCAAGACCACTCATATCGGGCATCAAATAATCTGAAACAATGACATCAAACTCGATCTCACGCACCCACTCCAGCGCCTTTTGCAGATCGGAAGTGAAATAAATATCGGCATTTTCAGAAAGTGCCGGGATCAATACGCGCTTGAGTGCCGAAATAATATTCGGCTCATCGTCGATGAAGATGACTCTTTGTTTCATGATTGATCCTCAGTCATTCTTGATGTAAAAAACATAATGGCTCGACTCTCTGGCTTCACGCGACCGAATGCGTTTTATCAGATCGCCATGAATCACGTGGCCGGCAGACAACAAAATCAGCCCTTCAGGAGATATCAGATCCCGTGCCAGGCACATACCTTCACGCAATGTCTCTGAGCGCAACTGACGCGGTGGCTTTTCAGCCTGGAGTTGAGCCGCCAGCAGCACTTGCAAAAACACATCAACTATTTCTGGATCAAATTGGCTGCCTCGCCCTCTGGAAATCACCAGACGGGCATCCGCATCACTCAGTTTCGCACTGGTGATGCGTCCGAAACGCAGGTCATCGTAGGTGTCCGCAATCCCGATGATGCGAGCCCCCAGTGGAATCTGCGTGCCGTGCAGTCGGTCTGGAAACCCTGCACCATCGTGGCGCTCGTGGTGTGAGCGGATGATGCTGGCCACCCCCTGTTGATCATCCTGCGACAACAGGATCTGCTCGCCAAAAGAAGGATGCCTTTCATAGCGTAGCAAATCATCGCCCTGCAGCAATGAAACTGGCTTTTCGATCACTGAATCAGAAAGCGATATCAGGCCGATGTCATGGATCAGGCCTGCGATAAATATATCTTGAAGCTCTTGCTCAGAGCAATCCATGGCTTTGGCCAGCTTTCGTGCCATATCGGCCACGCGACGCGAATGTCCGGCCAGCAAACCTTCACGCCATTCAAGCAAAGTTGAGAATATCTTGATGGAATTGATCTGACTTTTCCTGATTTGTTGCGCCATCCGCTCGACTTCTTTGGTGCGAGCTTGTACACGCTCTTCCAAGGATTCGTTCAGACGATTCAAATCGTCATTCCTCGAATGAAGCTCTGCTTGCAGGCGCAGATTTTCTCTCTCCATGCGTTGACGCTCGAATGCTTGGTTAATGACGCCTAGCACCTCAATATCATTCCAGGGCTTCGCAATATATCGATAAATCTCGCCCTTATTGATCGCCTCAATCGTCGAGCTGACATCCGAGTATCCGGTCAGCATGACCCGGGTGATCGAGGGCCAGTTTTGGCGCGCAATCGCCAAGAACTCCGCGCCCTGCATGCCGGGCATCCTCATGTCAGAAATGATTAAATCCACTTTTTCTTCTGCAAGCCGGGCAATCGCTTCCTCGGCACTGCCGGCTCCGAGAAACTGATAGCCGCAGGGCTTCAACAGCCTGCGCAGAGAACTCAGGATGTGAGGTTCATCGTCGACACACAAAATAGTCCAGCTTTCACCGGATTCTTGGGTCGAAGCAGTCATTGCGGGTCCTCTCTGCTGAGATATTCATCGGCCCGCTGCTCTGAAACCTACCGCCATATTTTCAAAAAGGAACGGTGCCTTTGTTCAGTCTACACAAGACCAGATCATTTTCAGGCTGGATTAACCCTGTATTTATCGGTGGTTGATGAAACCCTTCAGACATTCAATGCCAAGGTTTGGCGGCCAGGCCGTGTGCAACCCCCAGGGTCTGGCCCTGGCCGAGGCCTGCATCGAACGCCTGATGCAGGGCATGGGGCTGCTGCCCCCAAGGCTGGATGCCCTGCCACGCGAAGCCACCCACCTTTACCGCGTTGAGGGCGACACCCACTATGTGTTCGCCCCGGTACCCGGCCTAAAAGCCTGAATCGATCGCGTGGCTGGCCGCCCGCGGGGGCATGGCCGGGGCCCAGGCGCTGTCACACCGCACGGGCGTGCCGCTGCCAGCAGCCGCCGCAATGGCACCAGTTGCCACTGCAGCAAAGCCCGCCCAAGCTATCAGCAGCAGCTTTGCCGGCGTGCTGGGCCGTCATGACCTGTGGTCCACCCTGGTACTGGGCTGCATATGCGCTCCGGCCTGCTGCTGGTGTACTTGTTTCGGTGATCAACCGGCGCAGGACAAGGCTGCCAAATCCGGGGCGAATATCAGAAATGCCGGGCTCGCACCCGCAGGCCGAACAAAGCCGTGACCTCACTTGCCAACAGCTGTTGCGCCACCCTGTTCATTGTGTGCGCCTTGATACATATCAATCGGGTGAGCGCTGCAGAGGGGAACATGCATGCGAGTCCTGGACCGCTGGACCGTTGAGCATGTGTCTGAGAACCCGGGTTGCTTCGAGCGTTGAGCAAACGACCAACTGGGTTCGTCACTTTGACCGCTGCCTTGGCCCATCTGAAGGGATGTCCTGCGTCATATTTTTGGGAACATCCATGTCACTCTTCAGCAAAACCAGTCTCAGCACGCGTCTGTATGTCGTTTCATTGGCGCTCATCGCCGCGCTGATCGCCGTCACCGCCAGCGCCTGGGTTCAGCTGCGTGAGGTGAGAGATCTCTCGCATCGCACCGGCAACATCAAGGTCCTTCAGCTCAGCTTGATCGCAAGCACGGAGTTGAAGGTGTCGCAAGCCCTGTCGGACATCCGACAGGCTTTGCTGTCCACCAAGCCAGAGTCCGCCGACCAAGCCGCCAAGGATGTGCAGCGCAAGCGCGAGCAGATCGCCAAGAACGATGCCGCCTTCCTGGCCGAGATCACGGATCAGGCGGGTCGGGATGCCTTCAAACGCGACTGGCTGGACCTTCAGGTTGCCTCGTGGCCCGTGGCCGAGAAGAACCTGGAGTTGATCCGCAGCGGGCAACACGAAGCCGCCCTGAACATGCTGGCCGACACCACTTTGCCCCAGTTTGCCAAGATCCAGACCTGGCTCAGCGAGGAGCGCGACCGCCAGGCCAAGGTGCTGGGCCAGGATGTCGCGGCCATCGGCAGCAACGTGGATGAAATCCGCCTGCAGCTCTCCGCGCTGGTGGCTGCCGTGGCCTGTGGCCTGGTGGCCTTCTCCTGGTTCATGGCCCGTGCGCTGCGCGCCCGCGTGGCCCAGGCCCAGACCGTGGCCGACCGTGTGAAGGAGGGCGACTTTTCAGTGGCGGTGGTGGACAACAATGCCGACGAATTCAGCCCCTTGTTGAGCGCACTCGGATCCATGCAGGTGTCGCTCACCGAGGTGGTGGCGCAGGTGCGCGAGAACGCCGAGGGCGTGGCAACAGCCAGTGCAGAAATCGCCCAGGGCAACCAGGACCTGAGTCAGCGCACCGAAGAACAAGCCGCGGCGCTGGAACAGACCTCGGCCACCATGAGCGAACTCGGCAACACCGTGCGCAACAACACCGAAAATGCGCGGCAGGCCAATCAACTGGCACAAGGCGCATCGGCAGTGGCTGTGCAGGGCGGCGATGTGGTGGGCAAGGTCGTCACCACCATGGAAGGCATCAGCACCAGCAGCCGCAAGATCGGGGACATCATCGGCGTCATCGACGGCATCGCCTTCCAGACCAACATCCTGGCACTGAACGCGGCGGTGGAGGCGGCTCGCGCTGGCGAACAAGGGCGCGGCTTTGCAGTGGTGGCATCGGAAGTGCGCAGCCTGGCCCAGCGCAGTGCCGAGGCCGCCAAGGAAATCAAATCGCTCATCAGCAGCAGCGTTGAACAGGTGGAACAAGGCACCGTGCTGGTGGACCAGGCGGGCAAGACCATGGGCGAGATCGTGGCCTCGATCCAGCGGGTCAGCCACATCGTGGCCGAAATCACCTCTGCCAGCGACGACCAAAGCTCTGGCATCGAGCAGGTCGCCGACGCGGTCGGGCAGATGGACCGGGTGACGCAGCAGAACGCGGCCCTGGTCGAGGAGAGCGCCGCGGCCGCCAAGAGCCTGAAGGGCCAGGCCGATCAGCTGGTGCAGGCCGTGGCGGTGTTCAAACTGACGCAGGGAGGCGCACGAGGCTCAGCCCCCATGCCCCACGCAGCCGCAGCCAGCACGCCGAGCCAGTCGTATCGTTCAGCCCCAGCCCGGACAATGGGCCATCAACGCACTGCCATGCGCAGCGCCTCGAAGACCCGGCCCGCATTGACCTCCAGCGCCAGCCAGCCCCAGACATCCAAGGGCGACAACGAGAGCTGGGAGTCGTTCTGAGCCGGACGGCGGTCTTGGGCTGAGTGCCGCAGCGCTCCAGGGAGCGGCGGAGGCGAGGCGGGCAACATGGTAAAAAGCTCGCCACCCATCGCTGTCTATCGCCCCAGTGAGGCCCCCGAGAGCCGCCCCCATGCCCATGCCATTCGAATACCAGAACGCCTCGCGCCAGTTCGAGCAGTTCATGATCGATGCGCGCGACTGCGCCGGTTTGGCCACCACCAACATGAGCTGGAACATGGTCATCGGTGTGCTGCACACCTTTCGCAGCCGCTTGCCGGTAGAGCAAGCGCTGGCGTTTGCCGACGCCTTGCCGCCGGTGCTGCGTGCCCTCTTCGTGGAGCACTGGGATGTGAGCCAGCCGGTGCGCTCGTTTGGCACGCCGGAGGAACTGCTCGACGAAGTGCGCTCCGTGCGGCGGCAACACAACTTTGCACCGCCTCACGCCATCCGGGCCGTGGCCGAGGCCCTTCGAAAGAACGTGGACCCCGAGGTGCACCAGCGCGCCATGAGCAAGCTGGCGCCGGCTGCACAAGCCTATTGGGGCTATCAGCCTTCCTGTTGAGCCTGGCCACAGGTCGAACTGCTCGCACCCCACGCCCACCGAGGTGGGTGAAAGGCATGCTCTGGATACGCTTCAGCCACCCCATTCAATTGCCAAAAGAGACATTAATTAATTTTCAAAATGTCTTTTGTTGCCATTTCAGGAATAGCCAATTGCCTGGAAAGCCGTTTTTCTGATCAGGCGATCTCTCTAAACTTCGGCCACGCGCTCCACCCGGCTCTGGGCCGGAGACGAGCGCTGCGCCCATCCCGCCCACTGTGGTCTCGAGACCTGGGCGCCAGAACCCCAGCCTGCCCCATCCAACGCTCGCCTCATGAATCGTCTGCTCAGCATGCAGGTCTTCTGCCGTGTGGTCGACTGCCAAGGCTTTGCCTCGGCGGCCCGCACCCTCGACATGTCGCCGCCCGTGGTCACCCGCCTGATCTCTGACCTGGAAACCCATCTTTCGGCGCGCCTGCTCAACCGATCCACCTCACGCAAACTGGTGCTGACCGAGGCCGGTCGCATCTACCTCGACCAGGTGCGCCGCATCCTGGCCGACATCGAAGAAGCCGAGGCCTCCGTGCAGTCGGCCACGCAGCGGGTGGGAGGCCGGCTCAAGGTGCTGGCGCCGCCCTCGCTGGCCACCTACGAGCTGGTGCGACTCATCCGCAGCTTCAAACAAATCCACCCCAAGGTGACGATCGAGCTGACGACCAACGCCCAAGCCGAAACCCTGGACGAAGATTTCGATGTCTGCCTGGTGATGAGCCATGCGCGACCCCTGAACGGCGACTTTGTGGCCCGGCGCCTGGCGCACTCGCAGCTGGTGCTGTGCGGCTCACCTGACTACCTGAAGGCCCAGGGCCGCCCGCAGCATCCCAAGGACCTGATGAACCACGCACTGGTGACCCTGCCCTTTGTGCACGACCTGACCTTTCGCCGCCCCCCCGCCAGTGCCCGGGACAGCCAGCCCGACGACAGCTATGCCATGGCCTTCACGCAAGTCGCGCTCAGCACCACCCAGCTGGAGACGGCCCGCTCGGCCGCGCTGCAAGGCCTGGGGCTGGTGGTCTTGCCGTCCTTTGTGGCGGCCCCGGCCTGCGCCGGCGGCGAGTTGCAAAGCGTGCTCACCGACTGGCGCCTGCCGGCCCTGAGCATCCATGCCGCGATCCCGACACGCGAGCATGTACCGGCCAAGACCAAGGCCTTTCTGGACCACCTGGCGCAGGCTTTTCCCGACAGTGAAAAAGACCCCTGGCTGACCCGCTGCACCGCCAACGCCGATTGACCCGCCACAGCGGCGTGCTGACGCCGCTGCCCCACGAAAGAACCCATGACGATGCCCAGCGGGCGGGAATGGCTGTTTTCCGTCAAAACCTTTGCGGCCTCGATGCTGGCGCTGTACATCGCGCTGGCGCTGGGCATGCCCAGGCCCTACTGGGCCATGGCCACGGTGTATGTGGTGTCGCACCCGCTGACGGGCGCCACCCGGTCCAAGGGCGTTTACCGGGCTGGCGGCACCCTGCTGGGCGCCGGCGCCGCGGTGCTGCTGGTGCCCTGGCTGGTGAACCAGCCGGTGCTGCTCAGTGCGGTGGTGTCGCTGTGGACGGGCAGCCTGCTGTACCTGTCCCAGTTGGACCGCACGCCCCGCAACTACCTCTACATGCTGGCCGCCTACACGCTGCCCATGATCGCCTTTGGCGCCGTGGGTTCGCCGGCCGAGGTGTTCAACATCGCCGTGGCCCGCACCCAGGAAATTCTGCTGGCCATTGCCTGCGCCAGCACGGTGGCCGCCCTGGTGTTCCCGGGCCGGGTGGCCCCGGTGCTGGACCAGCGCATGGGCGTGTGGTTGCGCGACGCTGCGGCCTGGGCCACCGAAGCCTTGCAACCTGGCCAGGTGCCGGGCGCCAGCCGCCACCAGTTGGCTACCGACATCCTGGCCCTGGACCAGTTCATCGGCCAATTGGCCTATGACACCGCCAGCGTGGACGTGGTGCGCCATGCCCGCGAGCTGCGCTGGCGCCTGAGCCTGCTGCTGCCCATGCTGTCGTCACTGCAGGCCGCGCTGGCCGAGCTTCGCCAACTCCCGCAAGGCCTGCCGGCGGGGCTTGAGCAAGCCCTGGCGCAGGTGGCTGACTGGATGCAAAACCTTGACGCCCAGGCGGCCCCCCTCACTGGGCTCCATTGGCAAAACCCCGATGGGAGTGGCCCGGCCGGCTCTGATTGGCCGGCGGTGTTGACGCAACACACGCTGGCCCGGCTACACACCCTGGTCTGCCTGTGGCAAGACTGTCTGGCACTGCGCCAACGCATCGCCCGCAACAACCATGGCCGCACCGGCTTGGATGACTGGGTACCGGCCTACCGCCGCCAGCACCTGGACAGCCAGGCCCGCCATGTGGACCACGGCATGGTGGTGTTCTCGGCCCTGTCGGCCTCGGCGCTGAGCTTTGGGCTGTGCCTGCTGTGGATTGAAGCCGGCTGGCAGCAAGGCGCCAGCGCGGTGATCATGGGCACCATCACGGCCTGCTTCTTTGCCGCCCAGGATGAACCGGCCCGGGCCCAACGTGGCTTTTTTGCCTGGACCTGCGTGGGCATGCTGCTGACCAGTGTGCTGCTGTTCTACGTGATACCGGCCACCCATGATTTCGAAACCCTGGTGCTGGCCCTGGCCTTGCCTTTCCTGCCCCTGGGCACGCTGGCCTTGCGCCCCAGCTTTGCCCCCATGGCGATGACCTTGACCGTCTGCACCGCCTCGTTTCTGGGCCTGTCGGGTGCCTACGACGCCAATTTCGCAGACTTTGTGAACAGCAACCTGGCCGGCATCGCGGGGGCCTTCGGCGCGCTGGTGTGGACGCTGCTGACCCGACCCTTTGGCACCGGCCTGGCCCTGCGCCGCCTGGTGCGCAGCCTCTGGCGCGATCTGGTGCGCCACGCCTGGGGCCGCCATCAGACCGAACACGCCGCGCTGGGCGCCATGGGCGATCTCATGCTGGATCGCCTGAGCCTG
>Ga0066460_1000005_pt1 | contig 84211 bp, 76 predicted proteins | sample LakWasMe88_LOW11_2_FD_59570 | JGI IMG/M metagenome (GOLD analysis project Ga0066460, IMG submission 59570) | Freshwater sediment methanotrophic microbial communities from Lake Washington under simulated oxygen tension - Sediment Metagenome 88_LOW11 | ecosystem: Environmental > Aquatic >... | reverse complement strand
GGTGCCCAGCAGATCGCCGGCCTGCAGGCGGTAGCCATGGCTGCTGTGCTGGGTCAACATCTGGGCCGCTGACCAGTGGATCCTCCCCCACGGCCAGACGATCTTTTGCAAAGTTGGGTCGCCGCGGGTCCACGCGCTGGCCGCCCGGCGGGCGTCGAAAGTCCTCGCGGCTGATGTTCATGCTCGACACCCTTCGAGCCCCCCCGGTTTGTGAAACCCCTCCCTGGCATGCCCTTTGACGGGGACGACTGCCTGTGGCTTGCAGCTGCCCATGCCAAAGCTCGGAGCGTTTCTTCGGGTTAATTTGCATAAATCCACAAAGTCACACAAACGCAATGTTATGCACATAGCATTAACGGAGCGTTAACAAACGACTTGGCAGCTCGGAAGCTGCGCAAGCCCCGTTCAACCCACCTGTCTCCGGGAAATTCAAGATGTGCAACAACCATTTGCAGCGCAGCGCCGCTGTCCCCCAAAGCCCCGTGCGGCAACACCTGAACAAGCCTTCGAAACCGCTGTGGCGCGGTCTCGCCCTGGGCCTGACTCTGAGCCTGGGCCTCGTGCTGGTCGGCTGTGGCGGTGGCGGCAGCAACAACTGCGGCTCGGCCGGCAACACCCGCGTTCTGCATTGCGCGCCCTGAGCCGGCAGCGCCGCCCGGGCTTTTCAGCAACCCATCACCGAAACACCGACCTGTCATGACACTCAACCGTCGCAACTTTTTGCGCTCTGCTGGCACCGCCACCGGCTCCACCCTGGCTCTGAGCATGTTCCCGCCCGCCATCCAGAAGGCGCTGGCCATCCAGGCCAACAACAAGACCGGCACACTCAAGGACGTCGAGCACATCGTGCTGCTGATGCAGGAGAACCGCTCTTTCGATCACTACTTCGGCAGCCTCAACGGCGTGCGCGGCTTTGCCGATCCGTTTGCCGTGCCCGTGCCCACGGCCAATGGCGTGCAGGGCAAAACCGTGTGGTCGCAGCCCAATGCCACGGCCGGCGTCACACCTGCCGTGATTGCGCCGTTCCGTCTCAACACGGTGCAGAACTTCGAGGTCATGCGCGTTCAAGGCACGCCACATTCGTGGAGCGATGCCCAGGGCGCTTGGGATCAGGGCCGCATGAGCTATTGGACCAAGTACAAGGCCAACCACTCGATGGGCTATTTCACGCAGGAGGACATGCCCTTCCAGTACGCGCTGGCGAATGCCTTCACGATCTGCGATGCCTACCACTGCAGCTCGCAGACCGGCACCAACACCAACCGCCTGTTTGCCTGGACCGGCACCAACGACGGCCTGGCCAAGGGCAATGGCCCCGCCACCTACAACGATTACGACTGGTTTGACGCCAACCCCGGCAATGACGGCGGCTACACCTGGACCACCTACCCCGAGCGGCTGCAGGCCGCGGGCGTGAGCTGGCAGGTGTACGAGAACATGGAGGACAACTTCACCGACAACTGCCTGGCCGGTTTCCACAGCTTCCGCGATGCCTATTACCAGCGCCCTGGCTACTCCGAGGCGCTGCGCCAGCGCGGCGTGAGCACGCGCGACCTCGACAAGCTCAAGGAGGACGTGCTGGCCGGCAAGCTGCCCCAGGTCAGCTTCATCGTGGCCACCGCCGAGGGCTCCGAGCACCCGGGCCCGTCCAGCCCGGCGCAAGGCGCGGACTACACGGCCAAGGTGCTGGACGCCCTGACCGCCAACCCCGATGTCTGGAGCAAGACCGTGCTGTTCCTGAACTTCGATGAGAACGACGGCTTTTTCGACCACGTGCCGCCACCGGCCCCGCCGTCCTATGCCAGCTACAACGCCGATGCGTCGAAGGCCCAGTTCGCGGGCGCCAGCACGGTTGACGCCACGGCTGAGTACCACGAGCACCTGGTGAGCTACCACAACTCGGCCGCCGAGCAGGCCTTGCTCCACCGGCCCTATGGCCTGGGGCCGCGCGTGCCCATGTACGTGATCTCGCCCTGGAGCAAGGGCGGCTGGGTCAACTCGCAGGTGTTCGACCACACTTCGGTGTTGCAGTTCATCGAGCAGCGTTTCGGCGTCATCGAGAGCAACATCTCGCCCTGGCGTCGTGCCGTGTGCGGAGATTTGACCAGCGCCTTCAACTTTGCCGACCCGGACAACACCGCTTTCTACAAGAGCCTGCCTGCCACCCAGGCGCTGGCTGACCGGGCCCGGGCGCTGCCAGGCCGCACCACGCCGCTGCCACCGAACGCACCGGCCATGCCGGTGCAGGCCAAGGGCACCCGGCCCTCGCGCGCGCTGCCCTACGAGCTGCACGTGAGCGCGGTGTGCGCGCCCAGCAGCCAGCAGGTCAGCCTGATCCTGGCCAACACCGGCAAGGCGGCCGCGGTCTTCCATGTCTATGACCGCCTGCACCTGGATGCCCTGCCGCGCCGCTACACCGTCGAGGCTGGCAAGCAGCTGAGTGGCATTTGGTCGGTGGCGGCCGACAACGGTCTGTACGACCTGTGGGTGCTGGGGCCCGCAGGCTTTCACCGCCACTTCAGCGGCAACGCCAAGACCCTGAACGCCAGTGCCCAGCCCAATCCCGAGATCCAGGTCTGCTACGACGTGGCCAACGGGGACCTGCTGCTCAAGCTGCACAACACCGGCAGTGCCAGCTGCACCTTCAGCGTGAAGGCCAATGCCTATTTCGACGCCACGGCCCAGACCGCCAGTGTGAGCCCGGGCGGCGAGGCGGTGATGGCGTGGGCGCTCAAGGCCAGCGGCAACTGGTACGACTTCAGTGTCAGCGTGCCGGCCCTGGCCGGCTACACGCGCCGCTTTGCCGGCCGGCTTGAAACGGGTGAACACCTGATCAGCGACCCGGCCATGTATGGCACGGCGGTGTCTGATCAGCTTGCCATCAAGTTCTGATCGCCCAACGGTGTGCTTGCCGCAGCTGGCCCCATGGGGCCAGCTGCGGCATGATCGAGCCCATGCTTCAAGAAAAACGTCACCAGCGCATCCTCGCCCTGCTGGCCGGTAGCGGCCATGTGAGCACCGAGCGCATCGCCAAGGACCTGGGGGTGTCGCGCGAGACCGTGCGGCGTGATGTGCTGGTACTGCAGACCACGGGCCGGCTGCGGCGCGTGCACGGCGGCGTCAAGATCGGCGGCCCTGAATCCGAGGCGCCACTGCAGCAGCGCCTGCAGACCAACACCTTGCAAAAACGCGCTGTGGTGCAGGCCGCAGCCCGCCTGCTGCAGCCGGGCCAGTCGCTGTTCATCGATGCCGGCAGCACGGTGTCGATGCTGGCCGAGGAGTTGGCCTCGCTGCAGGGGCTGACCATCATCACCAATTCTTTCGATGTCGCCCTCAAGCTGGCGGGCCCTGGGCACGAGGGCGCCCCGCGCCACCAGGTGCATCTGCTGGGCGGGCGACCCCGGCCTGGTCTGGCCGCCACCTATGGCGACAGCACCGTGGCCGAATTGATGCGCTGGCGCCCCGACTGGGCCATGCTCTCGCCGGTCGGCATCGAAGCCACCCTGGGGGCCAGCAGCTTCGAGCCGGCCGAGGCCGAACTGGCCCGCGCCATGGTGCGCCAGGCGCACCGCAGCGTGCTGCTGGCCGACGACAGCAAGATCGGGGTGCAGTCGCGCCTGTCGTTTTGCACGCCCGAACAGATCCACACGCTGATCACCAACCGGCGCGCGGCGAGGCACCCGGCCTTGCTGGCCTTGCAGCAGGCGGGCTGTGCGGTCAGGTTGGCATGAGCCTGCAGAGGTTCGGAGGAGCGCCCGTTCTACAGTCTCCGCCCAGCATGGCACGGTGAAATCCCTTGCCAGGGAAAGGGATTTCACCCGTACACTGACAAAAGGCAGTGGTGTGCCCTGCCAGCGGTGCTCTTGGCAGCGCTTCAAACCTCACTGCGTGACCAAAAGCATGACGACTCTTGCGAGCATCGATCAGACCCGGGCCTGCCTTGCAGGCGCCCTGCAGGCAGGGGAGGTGTGGCCGGCCTTCCAACCTCTGGTGCACCTGCGCAGTCGGCGCATTGTCGGCTTCGAGGTGTTGGCACGCTGGACTTCGCCAGTGTTGGGTGCGGTGTCCCCGGGGGTGTTCATCCCCTTGGCCGATGGCCTGGGCCTGTTGCACGAACTCAGCCTGCACCTGATCCGCGAGGCCTGTACGCTGGCCCACGACTGGCCGGGTGATTTTTACCTGGCGTTCAATCTGGCGCCCAGCCAGTTTCTGCTGCCCGACCTGGCTGAGCAGATCCGGGCGGTGGTGACGGAGGCGGGCTTTCCCATCGAACGGGTGCAGGTCGAGATCACCGAAAACGCCTTGTTCCATGACAACCAGGTGGCCCGCTGCAGTGTGGATGCCATCAAGCGCATGGGGGCCACGCTGTCGCTGGACGACTTTGGCACGGGCCACTCCAGCCTGACGCGTCTGCAATCGCTGCCCTTTGACGAGATCAAGATCGACGCCAGCTTTGTCCGCGCGTTGGAGTCGGACTCGGGCAGCCTGAAGATCGTCACCGCCGTGCTGGGCCTGGGTCAGAGCCTGGGCGTGCATGTGATAGCCGAGGGCATCGAAACCGATCGCCAGGCCGAACTGCTGCAGCAGATGGGCTGTACCCTGGGCCAGGGCTACCTGTTGGGCCGGCCGGCGCCCCATGCCCAGGCGCTGGCGCAACTGGCGCGTGACGGCTGCCACGGCGGGCATGAATCGCCACTGGATGCGTCCCCATTTCAGCGCTTGCATCAGCTGGAAACCCTGTACAAGGACGCGCCTGTAGGCCTGTGTTTTCTGGACACCGAAATGCGCATCATCAGCGCCAACCCCAAGGTCATTCAATACCTGGGCCTGGAGAAGATGAAACTGCGTGGCCGATCGGTGAAGAAGGTGTTGAGCCAGCCAGGCTCAGGCAGCTTGCTCGACGCGCTGGAGCAGGTGCGCGCCGGGGCTGATCTGGCGCCTTCGGAATACCTCCACCGCGGAACTGGCTCGACCTTTCTGGTGGCGCACCAACGCGTGTGCAACGAATTGGGCGAGTGGCTGGGCATTTCGCTGGTGGTGATCGACATCACGGCCCGGGTCACGGCCGAACGGGTCTTGCAGCAAAGCGAGGAGCATTTCAGGCGCTCGATCGAGCTGGGCCCCAACATCGCCTGGGCTGCCGGGCCGGACGGTGCTGTCGACTACATGGGGCCTGCGTTCGAATGGACCCCGTTGCACTCGGCACAAGAGCGTTATGAACGTTGGCGCGATCGCATGGACCCGCAAGACCGCGACCGCGTGCACGCGGAATGGCTGGCCCATCTGCCCAGCCGGGCCCCTTTCAAGACCGAGTTCCGCATTCTGTGGCCCGACAACAGCTGGCGCTGGGTGCGCAGCCAAGCCTATCCGCACCTGAACGAGCAGGGCGAGGTGCTGCGTTGGTACGGCGTCATCATGGATATCTCCGGCGAGCGCCGACTGGAGCACCGCGTGGCCGAACTGGAGCAGAAAATGACCCAGTGGGGTGAGCGGCACGGTTTGTGAGCCTGGCCTCGGCCAGGCTGGTGTCCCTATGGCGTGCTGACCCTCAGGTCAGCTCGGTCAGGCGTAGGTGTTGACCGAATTGCCCATCGTGTCAGTGGGCTTGGGGGGTTGGGGCTGGGCGTTGCTGGCCGGGGCCGGGGCTGCGGCAGTACGGGTGCCGTCGTTGTCGCCATCCGCATCCACGCCACCGGTTTTGGCCACCGGCGTCTGGGCTTGGTAGGGGTTGTTGGAACCTACGGAAGAAATGCTGGACATGGGGATCCTTGGTCAGGGTTGAAAAAGCTCTTTGTCATTCATGTATCGACAGGCTGACAATTGGGCTGAAGCTTCTTTACTTTCCAGAAATCTTCCGCTCGCCTTGCGCTCAGGCCGCAGGGCTTGTGTTGGCGCTTTGCACCTGGATGCGGAAGTGCTCGATGGTGCCGTCGTCCATCGCGGCTTTGATCCAGTTGGGCTTGCGGCCCTTGCCGCTCAAGGTGCCATCCCAGGACAGCCCACGACTCGGGTCGTAGAAGGTGGCCGGGCGTTTGAGCTTGCTCGGCGCGTGGGTTCGGCTCAGCGAACTCAGCGCCACCTGGGCCGGGGTGAGTTGAAAGCGCTGCACCAGGTCGCGGGCCAGTTCGACGGCCTCTTTCCTTTTGGAGCGGAACAATGCATCGCGTTGGGCTTGAAGCTGCGCGATCTGCTGATCGAGGGATCGGATTTCGTTGAACATAAGCCCGCTATTTTAGGGACTTGTGAAGCAGGTACGCCGCCCGGGCTTTCACCCAGGTGGCGTTGCCCACCGGCATAGCGTCAATCCAGCGACGCGCCGGCCTTCTTGATCACGTCGGCAAAGCGGGTCGATTCACCGTCCATGAACTGCTTGAACTGGTCACGGGTGGTGGGGAAGGACTCGTAGCCGAAGGAGGTGAACTTCTCTTTCACGTCGGCTTCGGCCAGGGCCTTTTCCACATCGCGCTTGATCTTCTCGGCCACGGCGGGCGACACGCCCTTGGGCGCGGCGATGGCGTTCCATCCCGTCACCTCGTAACCGGCGGGGCCGCCGGATTCGGCCACCGTGGGCACATCCGGGAAGTTGGCCAGGCGCTTGGGCGCGGCCACGGCCAGGAAGCGCAGCTTGCCCGCGCGCTGCAGTGGGCCGGCGGTGGCGCTGGTGCCCAGCGCAAAGCTCAGCTCGCCATTGGCCACGCCGGTGTAGAGCTGGGTGGTTTCCTTGTAGATCACATGCGTCATGTCGGTCTTGGTCATGCTTTCGAGCAGGGCCGAGCCCAGGTGCACAGGGTTGCCCACCGACCACGAGCCGTAGTTGAGCTTGCCGGGGTTGGCGCGTGCATCGGCGATCAGGGCACCCATGTCTTTGTAGGGGCTGTTGGTGGCCACGTTCACAAAGAAGTAGGTCTTGAACAGCGGAAGGATGATGTCGAAATCCTTGGCCACGTCGTAGGGCAGCTTCTTGAACAGGTGCGGGTAGGCCGCGATGTGCACGGCGTCGAGCTGGATCAGGTCGTGCCCGTCATTGGCGCCACGCTTGAAGGCATCGATGGCAATGAAGCCGTTGCCGCCCGGGCGGTTTTCCACCACCACGGGTTGGCCCCACATGCGCGACAGCTTGTCCGCCACCAGGCGGGCCACGCCGTCCGGGCCGCCGCCCACCGGGAAGGGGGTGATGATGCGCACCGGCTTGGTCGGAAACTGCACGGCCGGTGCCGTGCTCTGGGCCTGGGCCGGCAGCAGGGCACCGGCGGCACCCAGGCCAAGGGCCAGGGCGGCCAGGCGACGGGTCAGCGGCTGGGAGGAGCGGAGGGCATGTTGCATGGATTGTCTCGGTTGTCGGAGGAAGATACAGGCGCTTAAACGGTCGGTTTGAGCGCTGTTCGCGCACTCTGGATTGTCGGCACTCGAGCCTGCCCAGGCCAGTGAGCCTGCGTGATATCAGCTAGAACGAAATGGCATGACGCATCAGTAGCTATGCCATGGCAAACAGGGCACTCCGCAGTCCGACCCGTAGCCCAGGTCAAGCAGACCGGCACGGCGTCTCCACAGTTCGCCAAGCCCCTGTTCGCGGCCCGCCGTTCAGCCCTGAAGCGAAGCCGGAAGGCCGTACCATTGCGCCCATGAGCGACACCTACCTCGTCACCACTTACGCCGACAAGGACCAAGTCAAGGCCTTGGGTGCCCGCTGGGATCCGGCCCGGCGGCAATGGCGGGTGCCGGCGGGGCTGGACCTGGGGCCTTTTGCCCGCTGGCTGCCCCAGGGCCTGGCGCTGGAGCCGGTGGCCAGTGCGGGCGCGGTGGCCCGTGCCGCCGGCACGGCACTGACAGAGCCCTTCAGCGGCAGTGCCGGTGCCCTGGCCCCGGCCGATGCCAAGGGCATTTCCCTGTCGCGTCTGCTGGGCGGCGTGGCCGTGGCGGTGTCCGATGCCTTTCGCGAAGGGGTGTGGACCACGGTCGAGGTGGTCGATGTGCGAGCGCGCAACCATGTCTACCTCGAGGTGTCGGAGCGCGACCTGAGCGGCAACACGGTGGCCAAGGCCCATGCCGTGATCTGGTCCAGCGTGGCCCAGCGCATCCTGCCGGCTTTTCAGCAGGCCACGGGGGTGGAACTGGCGGCAGGGCTCAAGCTGCTGGTGCGGGCCCGGCCCGTGTTCAAGGCGCAGTATGGGTTTTCGTTGGAGGTCGACGAGATCGACCCCAACTACACCCTGGGCGATCTGGAGGCCACCAAGCGCGAGATCCGCGAGCGCCTGCGCCGCGAGGGCCTGTTCGAGCTCAACCGCGAGCTGCCCCCGCCCTGGGATTTCAACCACGTGCTGGTGGTGGCGCCCGAGGGGGGCGCCGGGCTGGGCGACTTCCAGGCCGAGGCCAGCCGGCTGGAGCGCCATGGCCTGTGCAGTTTCATCTATGTGTACAGCCGCTTCCAGGGCGAGGGCGCGGCCGCCGAAATCCGTCAGGAGCTGCTGGCCGCGCTGGAGCAGATCCGCGTCAACCACCCCTGGCTGCCCGATGCCGTGGTGCTGATCCGGGGCGGTGGCGCCGTCAACGACATGGCCTGGCTGAACGACTATGCGTTGGCGCGCACCCTGTGCGAACTGCCGGTGCCGGTGTTCACCGGCATCGGGCACGAGCGCGACAACACCGTGCTTGACGAGGTGGCGCACCAGCGTTTCGACACGCCCTCCAAGGTGATTGCCGGCATTGAGCAGGTGATCCGTGATCGAGCGCAGCAGGCCCGCGCCATGTTCGACAGCATCGCCACCCAGGCCCGGCGCAGTGTCGAGCAGGCCCGGCTGCAGGCCACTCAGCTGCGGGCCCAGGTGCACACCGGGGCACTGGGCCAGATCGCGCTGGCCAAGGCCGGCGCCGGCCAGGCCCTGACCGATGTGCGCCTGCACGCGGTGGTCACCGTGCGGCAGGCGGCCGATGCCGCGCAAAGCCGTCTGGGCGAGGTGCAGCAACTGGCCCGGGCCCAGCTGCAGTCGGCCCAGCGCGAAACCCCCGCCTTGATTGGCGAGATCCGTGCCGAAGCCCGCCAGATGCTGCGCACGGCCCGCCTGCAGGCGGGCAGCGACCTGGAGGCCATCCGCAGCCAGGCCAGGGCCGACCTGCGCCAGCAGCAGGACCACCTGAGCCGCAGCCTGGGCGATGTCAGCTTGCTGGCACGCCAGGCCATTGCCCAGGCGCGCCAGGGCAGCGAAAGCCTGATGCGCGAGATTGCCGGCCAAGGCCCGGGCAAGACCCTGGGCCGAGGCTTTGCCCTGGTGCGTGCCGACTCGGGCGAACCCATCACCAGTGCCTCGACCCCGGCGGTTGAGGTGACGCTTCAATTTCACGACGGCCAACGCGCCGCAACCCTGCTCAAGCCATGAAACACAGCTTCAAGGAATCCTATGGCGTGCTGCAACGTCACGCCCAGACCCTGCGCGAACAGCGCGAACCCAACATCGACGACCTGCTGCAGATCGTCGAAGAGTCGGTGAGCGCCTTCAAGATCTGCCAGGCCCGCATCGATGCGGTGGAGAAAGCGCTGGAGAAGGAACTGGGCGAACCCCAGCGTGAGACGGCTGAGCGAAGCCCGGCGCCGGCTGCGCCCACAACCCCCAAGGCGGCCGCCAAGACGGCCTCCAAGGCAGCCGCTGAGGCCACCCCGGCCACCGACGACGACGTGCCGTTCTGAAGCGGTGGCTCATCCAGCCCATCCGTGTGGATGGGCCCCCAGGGTCACTGCAGCTGGAAGTTCTCCAACTCATGCAGCAGCGTGTCGGCCTGCTGCTTGAGTTGGCCGGCGGCGCTGGCGGTTTCTTCGACCATGGTCGCATTGCGCTGGGTGTCCTGGTCCAGCACCTGGATCGCGTGCCCCACCTGCTCCACGCCGCTGGCCTGCTCGCGTGCACCGGTGGCGATGGTGCTCAGCAGGCCGTCGATCTGCCGGGCATTGCCCAGGATTTCGTTCATGGTCTGGCCGGCTGACTGAACCACCGAGGCGCCCGATTCGGCTTTCTCGATGCTGCTGGTGATCAGGGTCTTGATCTCTTTGGCGGCGTTGGCGCTGCGCTGCGCCAGGGCCCGCACCTCGCTGGCCACCACGGCAAAGCCACGGCCCTGTTCACCGGCCCGGGCGGCTTCGACCGCGGCATTCAGGGCCAGTATGTTGGTCTGAAAGGCAATGCCATCGATCACACCGATGATGTCGCCGATCTTTTGGGACGAGCTGTTGATCTCGCCCATCACTGTCACGGCCTGCGCAATCACGTTGCCACCGCGGTCGGCCACCTGGGCGTTGGTCTGGGCCAGGGCCGCAGATTCCTGGGCGTGGGCCGAGGTGTTGGCCACGGTGGAGCCGATCTGCTCCATGGCGGCCGCCTGTTGTTCGAGGCTGGCCGCGGCTGACTCGGTGCGGGAGGAGAGCTCCTGGCTGATCTCCGAGATCTGCCCGGCGGCGCCATGCAGCTCGTGGGCCGAGAAACGCACCGCCTCGATCAGGTGGCGCAGCGCATCGTAGGCCAGCTTCAGGTCCACGATCACCATGGCGGGTTCGTCCTTGCCCCAGGGTTGGCTGGGGGCTCGGCGCAGATCGCCCGTGGCCATGTCTTTGAGGTGGCCGCTGATCAGTTTCAGGCCGCCCTGGGTGACCAGGAAGAAGGCATAGAACAGATAGATCGCCAGCAACAAGAAAATGACCAGTACCGTACCCACGAGTTGCATGTTGGCCTCAAACCCGTGGATGCGCTTTTGCAACAGCTGGTCAAGCGCGGCGAGACCGCCGTCATAGCTGCTCAGCACCTGGTTCAGCACCTGGGTACCGTCGGCATACAGGGTGCTCGGGCTGGGGGCATCCTTGATCTTGACCGGGTCACGCACGCGCTCCGCAAACTGCCGCGCGCTGTCCAGAAAGTCGAGCTTCAAGGTCTTGGTCAGCTCCGGGCTGGCCTTGATCGAGCGCTCAAAATGCCCGCGTGTGGCCTCGCTGCCATTGATGGCGCCGGCAATCCACACGGCATAACGCTGCATCTCATTGGGCTGCAGGCCGCCCTTGGCAACGCCGTAGGCCCCCCAGCTTCGCAGGTAGGCGATGTCGCTGGCCAGCTTGGGCAGGGTCAGCACATAGGCGTTGACCAGGTAGAAGCTGTCGATGTCCGGGTCCAGCACCAGATTGGAGTTGTCGCCGATGTCTTGCAGCAACTTCAGGCTGCTGGTGGTGACTGGCTGGTACACAGTGCGGCCCGTGGCCGGGTCGATGCCTGTGCTGGATTGCGCGGCGGTCGCCCAGGCGGCCTTCAGGCGGTTGAATTCGTCCTGCAATTGCAGGCTGTTGTTCGAGTCGCGGATGTACCGCTCAAAGGAGGCCAGTGCCTTGTCCACATCCTCCAGCCCCTGGCGCTTGGCCTGGCTGGCGTCTACGCCAGCTGATGCCAGGCGGTTGGCGTTCTGGGTGTCCATCAAGCCCTTGACCAGGGGGATGTAGCGACGCATGGCCTGCACGCCCTCGCGTTCGCTGGCGCTGAACTGGATCTGCTCCTGCTGCGCCTTCACGTACAGGAAGGTGGACAAGGCCAAGGGCAGCAGAAACATCAATGAAATGATCGCAGCCTTGGTCTTGAACGAGATCAGGCGCATCAGCTTGACGCCGGGGGCCAGAAAACCGTGCGGGTAAAAGAAACTGGCGGGAACGGCCGCAGCGGGCGGAGTGGGGATGTGCGCCAAGGATGAATTTCTCATGGAGATAGCGTGGGCTTATAAGAATTTCATTTTTGTCATTTGTGGGCTCCCATGGGCCAATTCTTACCGATGTCGATCATCGGAAAATCAAATCTGGCACTTGTTAGAGAAAAATGTTCGCCTTCGAACATTGACCTCCGCTGTGCGTGCAACGCAGTCTTTTTGCCACCCGTTTGTGGCGTGGTCAGACCTGTGTGGCAAATGAATTCGCCGGCACGGGCAGCCCCAGCGTGTCGCGCAACGTCTGGCCCGGGTAGGCGGAGCGAAAGGCGCCCCGGTCCTGCAGGCGGGGCACCACCTGCTCCAGAAAGTCGTCCGCGCCCAGGGGCATGATGGCGGGCAGCACCACAAAGCCGTCGCCGCCGCCTTCGTCGTGCCAGCGTTTGAGTTCGTCAGCCACCTCGCTGGCCGTGCCCACGGGCGAGAAAAAGCCCAGGCTCTGGGCGTACCAGGTGCCCAGCTGGGCCACGGTCCAGCCTTCGTCGCGCGCTTTTTGCAGCACGGCCTGAAAGCGCCCCCGGCTGCCGGTCAACTGGCTGGCGATGTCGGGCACCCGCTGGTGCAGCGGGTACTGCGCCAGGTCGTGGTTCATGCTGGCGGACATGAAGCTCAGCGCCGCCTCGGGCAGCACCAGCTCTTTGAGCTCACGCTCCAGATCCAGCGCCTCGCGTCGGGTCTGGCCGATGATGGGCACGATGCCGGGCAGCACCTTCAGGCTGTCTGGCGAGCGTCCCACCTCGGTCAGCTGTTGTTTGAAGCGGCGGTAGAAGGCCTGGGCCCGGGCCAGGTCGGGCTGCACGCCAAAGACCACCTCGGCCTGCTCCAGGGCGGTGCGCTCGAAGTTGCCCGACACGCCGGCCTGCACCTGCACCGGGTGCCCTTGTGGCGGGCGCGGCACGTTCAGCGGACCGCGCACCTTGAACCAGTCGCCGTCGTGGTCCACATAGTGCAGCTTGCTGGCGTCGCCATGTCGGCCCGTGGCCTGGTCGCGCACCAGCCAGTCGCTCTCCCAGCTGTCCCACAGCTTCTTCACCAGGCGGGTGAACTCGGCCGATTTGGCATAGCGCGCGTCGTGTCCCAGGTGCTGATCCAGCCCGTGGTTGCGGGCCTCGCCGTCGCTCACCGAGGTGACCACGTTCCAGGCCACGCGGCCACCGCTCAAGTGGTCGATGGTGGCCAGGGTTCGGGCGGCGGTGTAGGGCTGGGTGTAGGTGGCCGATACCGTGGCGGCCAGGCCGATGTGCGTGGTGGCCCCGACCAGCGAGGCGATCACGCTCAGCGGCTCGACGTGCTGGGGCAGGGCGCGCGACTCGACCGTGGCCCTGAAGTCGCCGCCATAGACATCGTCCACCGACAGCTTGTCGGCCAGAAACACCATGTCCAGGCAGGCCCGCTCGGCCTTCTGGGCCAGGTCACGGTAAAAGCGCCAGTCCAGCGGGCGGGTGTTGCCGGCTTTGGGGTGGCGCCAGGCGCCGTGCTGGCTGCCGATTTCGGCCAGGTACAGGGCAATGTGCATGCTCATGTCAGGGCTCTGAGCTCAGGGCTTGAAGCGCGTGTCGAGCAGGTCTTTGGCATCGAGGCGGCGCGGGATCAGCTTGGCCTCCACGTACAGGTCGATGGTGTTCTGCTGCAGGCGCACGATGCTGTCATCGATGGCCAGCGGGGCATGGCCCTCGCGGCGTTGTTTGGACAGGGCTACGTCCTCCGGGATGCCCACCAGCTTGGCGATGGTCTTGGAGTAGGGCTCGGTGTTCTTCTGCGCCCAGACGCGGGCCCGGGCGTTGCGGGCCACAAAATCCTTCAGTGCGGCAGCCTTGTCCTTGTCAGCCAGTGCGTGGTTGGAGGCCACCAGGTACGACAGCGCCGGGAAGTTCTTGCCATCCACCAGAATGCGCGCCCCCGACTTCAGGATGGCAAACGACACATAGGGCTCCCAGGTGACGGCCGCATCGACCGAGCCCTGCGTCAGCGCCAGCGTGAACTCCGAGGGCGCCAGGTAGGCCAGTTGCACCGCATCGGCGGCCAGGCCGGCCTTGCTCAGCACCTGCAGCAGCAGGTTGTGGCCCGACGAGCCCTTGACCACGGCAATGCGCTTGCCCTTCAGGTCTTCGATGCTTTTGTAGGGCGAGGCCTGCGTCACGATGATGGCGTTGCCTTCGTAGCGGGTGGCAAAAATGGCCTTGGCCTCCAGCCCGCCAGCGGCCACGGCAAAGGTCAATGGGGCGTCACCCACCGAGCCGGCGTCGATGGCGTCGGCGCGTAGCGCCTCCAGCAGCGGGGCCGCATTGGGGAACTCGCTCCAGACGATCTTGTAAGGCACTTGCTGCAATTCGCCCGAGGCCTCCAGAGCGGCGCGGGCATTGCCGCGCTGGTCACCCACGCGCAGGGTGACGCCCTCGGCCAGCGCCACTTGCGTCAGGCCCAGGCCCAGGCCCAGGCCCAGTGCCAGGGTCCAGGCCAGGCGTCGCAGCCATCGGGTGGGCTGCTGCCAGGCGGTGTGTTGAGAAGAGCAGACTGTGGCCTGAGTGGCCTGGAAGGTATTCATGGCAGGGATGGGCACGCAAAGAGGAAACGTTCGATTCCAGCACCCACAGCCCCCTGCGCGAAGGACGCATTCGTCACATCGACATGCGTGCTTCGTCTAAGGCTGTTTAGTTGGGTTTTGCATAAGGTTTGGCAGGAATGTCATTCGACACCGGGCGGGCTGCTGCCTACGCTGGCGCCTTTGCTGACCTCCAAAGACCATCACCGCCATGCCCCTCAAGTCACTGAACCGCCGACATTTCGCCGCCACCCTGGCGGCCACCGCCAGCCCCTGGCTGTGGGGCGCTGCCGCATCTGCCAAGGCACAGACGCCCAGCGCGGCCCTGCCGAAGGAGGTGCGCCTGGGCTGGCAGAAGGGCTCGGCGATCCAGGTGCTGGCGCGCAAGCAGGGCGTGATCGAACTGCGGCTCAAGGCCTTGGGGGTCGAATCGGTGAAGTGGGTCGAGTTTCAGTTCGGCCCGCCCATGCTGGAGGCGCTGGGGGCGGGGGCCATTGACGCCGGTTCGGTCGGGGACACCCCGCCCATCTTTGCCCAGGCGGGCGGCTCGAACCTGGTGTATGCCGCTGCCACGCCCTCGTCACCGCATGCCGTGCTGGTGCCGCGCAACTCGCCGATCAAGACCCTGGCCGAGCTCAAAGGCAAGAAGGTGGCCTTTGGCAAGGGGTCGAGCGCGCACAACGTGACCATCAAGGCCCTGGCCACCGCAGGCCTGACGCTGCGCGACATCGAGCCCGTGTTCCTGGCCCCGGCCGATGCCACCGCCGCTTTCAATGGCGGCAACATCGATGCCTGGACGGTGTGGGACCCCTATTACGCCATTGCCGAACAGCGCTATGGCGCCCGCGTGCTGGCCGACACCAGCGACAAACGCCTGACCAGTTCGTCTTACTACATGGCCAACCGCGACTTTGCCAACAAGTACCCGGCGGTGCTGGCTGCGGTGCTCGATGAGATCGGCAAGGTCACGGTCAAGGCGGGCCGCAACCCGGAAGAACTGGCTGCCGTGGCGGCCGAGGCCTCGGGCATCGACGCCAAGATCTGGGTATCGGTGTTCGGGCGCTCAGAGTTCTCGCTGGGGCCGGTGGGCGACACCCAGATCGCTCAGCAACAGCAGTTGGCTGACACCTTCCAGGCGCTGGGCATCATCCCGCGCAAGATCAATGTCACCGACATCGTCTGGCGCAACCCTGGCCTGAAATGACCGGTCGCCCACAGCGTTGTCCTTCTCCCGCCCACACCACTCCGCAAGGATCACCATGACCCAAGTCCAATCCGCCTGGGGCGCCGCCCCCAGCCCGCAGTACGAAGCCCTGGCCGCGCGTTTTCGCCCTGTCTTCGAACGCATCCGCGCGGGGGCCGTCGAGCGTGACTTGCAGCGCCGTCTGCCCCATGAAGAGCTGCATTGGCTGCGCGAGGCGGGCTTCACCAAGCTGCGCCTGCCGCAAGAGCTGGGCGGCCTGGGCGCCACGCTGCCCGAGCTGTTCGGCTTGCTGATTGAGCTGGGCGCGGCTGACTCGAACGTGGTGAACGCCGTGCGCGCCCACCAGGGCTTCACCGAAGACGTGCTCAATGCGGCCGACCCGGCCTGGCGCCAACGCTGGCTGGCCCGCGTGGCGGCGGGCGACTTTGTCGGCTCGGGCTTTTCCGAGGCGGGCGACGCCAAGGTGGGCAGCTTTTCGACCCGCTTGCGCCAGAACCCCGAGGGCCTGCGCCTGGACGGCGAGAAGTTCTACACCACCGGCTCGCTGTTCGGCGACTGGATCAACACCGCTGCGGCCAACGACCGCGACGAATCCATCCTGGTGCTGGTGCCACGCCGCGCGGCCGGTGTCGAGGTTCTGGACGACTGGGATGGCTTTGGCCAGGCCCTCACCGGCAGTGGCACGGCCCGATTCAGTGCGGTGGCCATCGAGCCCGAGTGGGTCAACCCCAGCCTGGAGCGCTTCTCGTACAGCACAGGCTACTACCAACTGGTGCACCTGGCCACGCTGGCTGGCATTGGCCGGGCCCTGGCCGACGATGTGGCCCAGCGTGTCAAAGAACGTCAACGCATCTACAGCCATGGCAACGCCAGCCGGGTATCGGACGACCCGCAGATCCTGCAGGTGGTGGGCCGCGTGCGCAGTGCGGCCTATGGGGCCGGCGCCATCGTGCTGCAGGCCGCTGCAGCCCTGCAGCGCGTCTACGACGCCACCGGTGCCGAAGCCAAGGCCCAGGCCACGGTGCTGGCCAATGTCGAGGTGGACCAATCGGTGTCGGTGGTGACCCAGCTGGTGCTGGACGCCAGCACCGAGCTGTTCGACGCCCTGGGCGCCTCGGCCGCCCGCCGCACCGAGGGCCTGGACCGCTACTGGCGCAATGCCCGCACCATCAGCTCGCACAACCCGCGCGTGTACCGTGAACGCGCCGTGGGCAGCTACGCCGTCAAGGGGGAGGCACCGCCTGCGTTCTATCGGATCGGGGCCGCCTGATCATGGCTTGGTCCGCCCGCGGGGCGTCTGCCCCAGTCCACCGAGGTGGGAGGCTGATCCTTCGGCGGTGAAAGGGTGGACGCCGTACCGACCAGCCCTCCAACGGGGTTGGCCCTGCCCGTTGCGTCTGTCACAGAAAATCCTGAATGAATGGGCCCTGGAGTGTGATCTGGCAAGACGCGTCGGTCTGGGTGTAGCCCCGAGCCTCCAAATCCTTCATCACACGGCTGACCATCTCACGAGAGGCGCCCACCATCTTGGCGATGTCCTGGCGAGAGATTTTTTCGCGGATCACCATCGTTCCATCTGGGCCCTGTTCTGCGTGCTCCAGCAATGACCGTATCACGCGGCCATGGACGTCCAGGAGTGCAAAGGATTCGATCTTGCGATCTGCCTGGCGCAGGCGCTGCACCAGTCGGATCATGACCGCGTGGGCCACGTGGGTGTTTTCCTGCAGGCAGCGCAGGAAATCGGTCCGCCCCAGCGTCAGGACATCGGTGTGGGTTTCCGCCTGCATGGTGGCGGTATGAGGTTCGTTGTCGATCAAACTCATCTCATCCAGCAGGTCTCCACCGCGCAGCTTGCACAGGACGAGCTGGCGTCCGCATTTGTCAGTGGACGTGACCCGCACGCGACCCGTGAGCAAGATGAAGAGCAGGTCCGAATGGGCATGTTGTTGCACCAGAACCTCACCCCGTCTGAATCTGCGCTTCTCCAGGGCCTGGGCGATTGACTCGGCCTGTGATGGCGTCAGGCGACTGAACACCGGTATGCGCCGCAGCAACTCCAGGTTGGAGACCATCGTGGTCATAAGCTGTGTGTCCTGATTGTTTTGATGAACCGCTCTGTCGAATCTCGACATCCATCTCGGTCGAAAAGTGACTTCATGTCACGCCAGGCACCTGAAAAGGCGAGGTGCCATGTGGCCGCAATATCAAAGGGAACATGGCGAATGCCGACATCGAGAACGCGCACTGTGTTGTCCGCTCGGCTCAGCCCATGGGGGTAGGCACACGAGCTGGCCCGCAGCCGTCTGACCGCTGCGCTTCAGCGGCCCACCCTTTGCCACAGCCCTTGCGCGCGATGAGGTCACGGCACAAAGACCAGACCCCGGCCAAAGATGGCACGCACGGGCAAAGGGAGGCCTGTTTCGGTCAAGGTCTTGCGACGCAGGCGATTGAGCTGTGACTCGACGCGGTGAAACGCCTCGTCCGCATCCCCTCCGCCGATCGATTCGATCAGGGCCGCCTTGCTGACCACTGCGCCTGGGGTGCGGGCCAGACAGCCGAGCAATTGAAGCTCACGGGTGGTCAGCGCAATTTGCTTGTTGTTGGGGGACACCAACACGGCTTCTGCAATCTGCAGGCGCCAGGAGGCCTGCACGACTTCAGCGCCAGGGGAGCGGCCAACGCGCCGCAGCAAAGAGCGGATTCCCGCCACCAGCTCGTTCAGGTCGGTCGGCTTGACAAAGTACTGCAATGCGCCCGACTCCAGGCCGGTGATGCGGCTCGAAAGATCCCCCCGTGCAGTCAAGACCACCACAGCAATACCTTTCTCCGCCAAGCGTTTGACGAGCGACAAGCCATCTTCTCCTGGCAAGCCGAGATCGACGAGCACAAGGTCGGCATGGTCGCGCAGCAGTGCCACGTAAAAGTCTTCGGCCGATGCGGCGCCCCAGGCCCGGAAACCTGACTTGTTCAGGAAACGGCAAACATTGTTTCGAATGTCTTCGTCATCCTCCACGACGGCGATGGAGGTGACGGCTGGAGTGGTGGGTGTCTGAGGCATCATGAAAGCTTATGGTCCTGGATTTTCCAGGACTTGCACTGGGCGCGCCATGCACAAGTACTCACAAAAACTCACATTCAAGGGCTTGCTATTTCTGTTGGCTTTTATGACTAGCGCGTGCTTGCAGGCCGGTGAATGGCGTGAGACGCTGGAAGCGGGCAATCCCATCGACCTGGGCAGCCAGTGGCCCTGGCAACAATGGATGGATGTCTCCGGCCAGGCCACGGTCGAAGAGGTTGCGGCGAAGCCCGAGAGGGATTTCCAGTGGCGCCATGGGCCGGTGAGCGAAGGATATACCCGGAAGGTCGCCTGGATACGCCTGGTGCTGCCTCCGGAGCTGCAGGACAGGCCCGAACTGCTGCTGCAGGTCGGGCCACCTTACCTGGATTGGATCACGCTGTACCAGGAGCACCAGGGGCGTTGGGTTGCGCAAAGCGCGGGCGATCTGCGCCCGGCCATCCAGCGCTTGCCAACCCGCCTGTTCCTGTTTCGCCTGCGCCCACACGAGCCCATTCTGATCCGGGTCGAAAGCAGCAGTGTGATGCGGGTGCAGGCAAGGTTATGGCTTGCCGATGGCCTTCTGGGCCAGCTGGAGCGCGAAGCATGGGGGCTTGGGCTGTATTTCGGTTTGGGCATCTCCTTGCTGTTGGTGGTCGGCGGGAGTGCTTTGATCTTCAAAGAGCGTCGACTTGGAGCCATCGGCGTGCTGGGGGCACTGACCCTGATCCACGCCTTCAATCTTCGCGGCTATCACAACATCTGGTTGTTTGAGCGCGACCCTGTGTGGGCCAGCCATTTCGTGGGCCTGGGTGTTTTCTTGGTGGCGGCGGCGCTGGCCTGGCTGACGATGGAGTTGCTGACCCGAGGGCAGCGTGCATGGCGGGGCGTGCATGAATTTCTGCGGATTTTGTGTCTGCTGAACCTGGTCGCCATGCTCAGCATTCCGTGGGGCTGTTACCGCGAGGTGGCCTTGCTGGGCATCATCAGCCCGGTATTGAGCGTTTTTGCGGGCACCTGGATTTGCGTCGTGGGCATACGCCGCAACGGCCTGAATGCCGAGCGCGGCCTGCTGCTGCTGACCTACGCATTTCATTCGATCAACATGGCGCTGACGCTGGCCGAATTCACCGGTTCACGCGCGTCCAATTTCGACACCTCGGCCGTCTGGCAATTTCAGTTGCTGGCCTTGTTTGCCCTCGCCGCCGCAGGCATCGGGGCAGGCCTGCTCCAGAAGTTCCGGCAGGCCCATGAAGCGCGCATTCAGGCGCACCAGGCGCTGGCTGCCTCAGAGCGGATGTTGGAGACCCGCGTCGAAGAGCGCACCGCAGAGTTGGCGCGGGCACAGCAGTCTCTTCAACTGGCCTTGGATCAGGAGCGCCGAATGTTGCTTGAGCAGCGTCAGTTCTTCAGCATGATCAGCCATGAGTTCCGCACCCCTTTGACGGTCATTGACAGTGCGGCCACCGAGCAGATGAGTTTCCCGGAGCAAGACATTGGGCGCCAGATTGAACATGCCGCTCAGATTCGACGGGCATGTCGGCGTCTGAGCGCGCTGGTCGACAACAGCTTGTGCAGTGAACGGTTTCGTTCTGGTGGATTGCAGCTTGTACCCGTGGAATTCAGCCTCGCAGACTTGGTGAATGAGGCATCCCAGTTGGTTCACTGGTCGCCCAGGCATTGGCTTGTGCTGTCCCAGAGCCCCGAGCTGACGGTCTGGACGGCCGATCCTACTTTGCTCAGGATGGCTCTTTCCAACCTCATCGACAACGCCGTCAAATACGCGCGCCAGGGGCAGGTCAGCGTCCGTACCGAATTGAACGACAGGGGCTGGCTTCGCATATCGGTCATTGACCAGGGGCCTGGTCTGACTCCTGAGGCTCAATCCCGGCTCTTCGACAAGTTCGAACGTGGCCAATATGGCGACAAGGCACAAGGTTTCGGCTTGGGCCTTTGGATCACCCGTCATGTGGCCCGGCTTCATGGCGGTGAGGTCTTGCTGTACTCAAAGCCCGGTCAGGGCTGTCGCTTCGTCATCGAATTGCCACCGGATCCTGCTCGAGGAGGCGATGAGGCTCCACAGGCCCCGGCCTCTGTCACCGTGCCGCCGTTCCAGACACCTCCGACGTTTATGGCGATGCGCCCTGTTGCACAGGACTGACGCAGCTGGCCCGAGCCAGCCAGCTTCTGGGGTCGGGGGCCGCTGTGGCCTGTCGCCCTCGCTGGGGGCGCTCTTCAGTGCGCTCAAGCGCTGTCAAATGCCTTCGACCATTCTTCGAGATCATGGCAAAATTCGATCAATTCGATATCAATCCAGAGCCGTACCGTGTCCAACCTCAAAGAGCACCGCGGGCTAGACAAGCCCTTTCTGACCCCCAACGAGGTGGCCCAATGGATGATGGTCTCTCCGATCACGGTGAGAGGGTGGGCACAGCGGGGGCTGTTGCAGGCAGAGGTCACGCCCGGTGGACACAGACGTTACCGGCGTGAGGAGGTCGAGCGATTTGCCCGTCAGTGGAACCCCGCAGGCAACAAGGGCCCCAAGCGAATCCTCATCGTGGACGATGACCCCAGCATCCTGGGTTTTTTGCGTGACCTGCTCACCGAAGGTGAAGAGGGCTATGTGGTGGAAACCGCGTCGGATGGGTTCGAGGCCGGCAGCAAGGTGCACGCATTTCGTCCGGATCTGGTTCTCCTGGATCTGATGATGCCGGGTATCAAGGGCACGGAAGTCTGTCGGCAGATCAAGCAGATGCCAGGTCACGCAGAGTTGCGCGTGATTGCCATGAGCGGGTATTTCAGTCCGGAGGCGGAGGCCGAGCTGCTCGCCTCGGGCGCCGAATGTTGCATGGCCAAGCCGTTGGACATCGATCGACTCCTGGCCCAGATTGCCCATGGCTCCTCGGTTCAAGCGGACTCTTGATCGGACCACTCGGCCTGTGTCCACCTCGTCCGTCCTGTCGAGCGCACACAACGCGACGCCCTACCAGCGCCGGGCTAAAGGTCTCGTGCTGTTGATGGCGGTGCTCTATCTGCTGGCACAGTTTGCCCCCTTGTCGGCCTGGGTGTTGCCACGAGAGCATTACCTGTCACTTCACACCTTGATGGAGTTTGGGTCAGCAGCGGTTGCTTTTCTGGTGTTTGCCACGGTCTGGCACACGCCAGAGCGGGTGGTTTCGCGCTCACTGGTGCTGCTGGCGCTGGTGCTCTTCGTGGTGGGCTGGCTCGATCTATTTCATGCGCTGTCGTTTCGCGACATGCCACCGCTCATCACCCCCTCGTCTGCCAAGAAAAGCATTGATTTCTGGCTGCTGTCGCGAGGCCTGCTGGCCGCCGGCTTGCTCGTCTACGCCATGCGCCCCAGGCTGCCGCCCTGTGATCAGCGCACCCGCACGGGTCTTCTGGCGCTGAGCGTGGCGCTGGTGGTCTTGTTGGCCTATGGGGTCATCGCCCATGAGAAGGCGCTTCCTGAGACTTATCTGGTCGGCTCGGGGTTGACGCCCTTCAAGGTGTGGAGTGAGCGGTTTGTTTCCGTCCTGCTGGCCCTTGCCACATGGCGCTTGCTGCGCCTTGCAGTGAGCGGTGAAGACGAGTCGGCACCTTTGCTGTTCGGGGCAGCGGCCTTGTCGCTACTGTGCGAATTGTTGTTGACGAGTTACGAGCGCAGCAATGATGCGCAGAACCTTCTCGGGCACCTGTACAAGCTCAGTTCGTTCTTGATGGTCTATTGGGCCTTGCTGGTGGTGACCGTTCGCCGTCCCTATCAACAGCTTGCGCTTCAGGCGACGTCGCTCATGAATGCCAACGAGATGCTGCGCATACAGGGCTTGGCTCTGGACACGACTGCCACCCCGGTGGTGGTCTGTGACCCAACCGGGCGTGTCCAGTGGCGCAACAAGGCCTCGTTGGCATTCAGCCCCGAACCCGGACAGCCTTTCGAAAATTTCTTCCAGGCTCCCTTCACGCCGGATGAGCAACTGGCGCAGGACATGCAGCGTGTTACTGCGGCAGGAGGGGTCTGGAGAGGGCAAGTGAAGGTGCAGGATCGGCAGGGCCGCACCTGCATCATGTATCGGGTGCTCACCCCCTTGTTGGGAGCCGATGGGGAGGTCAAAGGTCTTGTCTCCGTTGGCGAGAACATGACTGAGCAGGTTCAGGCACAGCTCCGGTACAAGCGTGTGGTGGACAGTGCGCAGGACGGCTTTGTGCGAATCAACCTGGCGGGGCAGATCCTGGAGGTGAATGAGTCACTCGTCAAATTGTCGGGCTACTCGCGCGAAGAACTGTTGAGCATGTTTCTCAGCGATCTGCATCCGAATCGAGACTATGGCTATGTTCTGTCACGCATACAGGAGCTGCGCCGGCTGGGGTCCCAATTCACCAGTTCAGAGATGCTGACCAAATCTGGCGAGCGCATTCAACTCGACATAGGCATCACGGTGGACACGGACTCTCAAGAGTTGTTTGCCTTTGTGCGCGACACGCGGGCGCGCGCACGGGCAGAGCTTGAGCGCAGAGCCTTGGAGCAGCAGTTGTTGCGGGCGCAAAAGGTGCAGGCCCTCGGGCAGTTGACCAGTGGCATTGCCCACGATTTCAACAACATCCTCACGGCCATCAACGGGTATTCAACGCTGGCGTTGAGACGGCTGGTGCCGGATCCTCAGGGAAAACTGGCCGGGTATCTGCGCGAAGTGGTGGCTGCCAGCGAGCGGGGGCGCGATGTGGTGGCCAAGCTCATGTTGTTCACCCGCCGCGAGCCGGGCAAGGAGCTCACGGTGCTGAACCCTGTCGAGGCGGTGCAGGAAGCCGTGACCATGTTGCGGCCCTCCATTCCGGCGGGCATCCGGTTCGAGATCGAGGCCGAGCCGGGTGTTGAGGTGGCTGGAAAGATCCGTGCCGATGCTGGCGAACTGAGCCAGATGCTGGTGAATTTGATCCTCAATGCGCGTGATGCCGTGGGCGACCATGGGGAAATCCGCCTGCGCATCCACTTTGTGCAGGTGTCTAGCCAGGTCTGCATGGCTTGTCAGCAGCCCTATGCCGGTGTTTTTACTGCCATTGACGTGATAGACAATGGCTCGGGCATCGCCCCCGAGCACCTGCCGCACCTCTTTGAGCCCTTTTTCACCACCAAAGAGATGGGCAAAGGCACCGGCCTCGGCTTGTCGATGGTGCAGGGGATTTTGCAACGCTCTGGCGCTCATGCTCATGTGGACAGCCTGCCGGGCCATGGAACCTGTTTCCGTTTGCTGTTTGTGCCCGAGAACGCGCCGCAGGCGCAAGAGCCATATCCTGATACGTCAAAGCCGACCCTGCCCCAGCCACTCCAGGCCCCGCGGCAAATGCTGTGGGTGGTTGACGATGACAACGCGGTCGCAGGCTATCTGGATGAACTGCTGACAGACGAGGGATTTCTGGTCAGGCGTTTTCAGGAGCCTTTCGCGCTGCTTGAGGCCCTGAAATCCTCGCGGCCCGGTGAGGCTCGGCCATTTGCCCTGGTCAGTGACCTGAACATGCCGGGTATGAGCGGCCTGGCACTCGCGCGGGCTGTGCGTTCAGATTGGCCGGGTTTGCCGTTCTTTCTTTGCACCGGTAACACCGACAGCCTTGAGCCTGCGATGCTTGAGGTGGTTGGTGTGCGCCAGGTATTTGGCAAACCTCTCGATAGCGTCGAGCTGCTGGCCGCGCTGGCCCGGGTGCAGCCCTCGTGACGTGCCCGTCTGAGCACTAATTCACGCCTCACTTAAAAAATCGATTAAATCGATGACATCGATTTAATCTATCTGTACAATTTCTTGCCAACACGGGCTGTGCTTTCACAGTTGGTGAGTTGGCGATGCCTGGGGAGACTTCCCCACATGGCCTGAGGCTGGATGTACAGAGCAGACCGGCCGGACCCTGATCGTGCCGCGCGATCCCATTTTTCTCTTTCAGCCGGAGATGCTCATGCGCAACAACCAGCCAGTGACTCAGCAGGAATACGAGTTTCCCGATCATGTGACATTGATGTCGACCACGGACACCAGCAGCCGCATCAGTTATGCGAACGCCGCCTTTGTCGAGGTCAGCGGATTCACCTTGGAGGAATTGCAGGGCCAGGCGCACAACATCGTCCGGCATCCGGACATGCCCAAGGAGGCGTTTGCAGACATGTGGGCGACCCTCAAGCAGGGTGAGCCCTGGACCGCTTTGGTCAAGAACCGCCGCAAGGACGGCGACCATTACTGGGTTCGAGCCAACGCGGTCCCGGTGGTGCGTGAAGGCCAGCAGGTCGGGTACATGTCTGTGCGCACCAAAGCCTCCCGAGAGGAAATCAAACATGCCGAGCAACTGTATCAAGACATGCGGGAAGGCCGTGCCGCGCATCTGCATCTGCACAAGGGCCTGCTGGTGCGCAAGGGCTTGCTGGGGTGGACCAGTGCGCTGAAGACGGTGTCTGTGCGGTGGCGCATTCGTTGGGCTCTGATGGCGGTCATGGCTGGAATGGCAGTCGTCAGTCCCTGCGTTGGTTTGACAGGAAGCGAGTGCCTGTCCTTGCTCGGAGGGCTCAGCGTGCTGGCGATGCTGGCCAGTGCCTGGTTGGAGTGGCAGATTGCAACGCCACTGGCTTTGCTGCGGGACCAGGCCTTGCGCGTTGCGAGGGGCGAAAGCCAAAAGGCGTCCCACATGGACCGCGTGGACGAGATCGGAATGAGTCTGCGCGCGGTCACTCAATTGGGCTTGATGTTTCGCTGGCTGATTGACGACGTGGCCCATCAGGTGCACACGGTGCAACACGCTGTGGATGAAATTGCCCAAGGCAATCAAGACCTCAGCAGCCGCACCGAGCAGGCTGCTGCGAGCGTGCAGCAAACCTCGTCCTCCATGACCCAGATGACGGATTCCGTGCTGAGCACGGCCTCGTCGGCGCAGCAGGCCAATGCCCTGTCTGTGGCTGCTCGCGAGGCCGCTGCGCGAGGCGGTGATTCGGTCACCGAGGTGGTGGCCACCATGCGGGACATCAGTGCCAGCTCCAGCAAGATGTCTGAAATCCTGGGCGTGATCGACAGCATCGCCTTCCAGACCAATATTCTGGCTTTGAATGCGGCCGTCGAAGCGGCTCGAGCCGGTGAGCACGGTCGCGGTTTTGCGGTCGTGGCCGGCGAGGTGCGAAGCCTGGCGCAACGCAGCGCACAGGCCGCCAAGGAAATCAAACAATTGATCGACGACAGCGTCGCCAAGGTCAGCGGGGGGCACAAAACCGTGGATGAGGCCCGTGAGTCTATGCAGGTCATCGTGCAGCAGGTTCACAAAGTCTCCGAACTGATTGCGGAGATCAGCCATGCCGCCAGTGAGCAAACGCAGGGCATTTCGCATGTGGGCCAGGCGGTGAATCACCTGGATTCCATCACGCAGCAAAACGCTGCACTGGTGGAGCAAAGTGCCGCTGCGTCCGCCAGCCTGAATCAGCAGACGGCCCGTCTTGCTGAGGCGGTGAATGTTTTCCGTTAAGCGCTACAACTCCTCAGGCCTGAGCGCCACCCGCGAGAGGCGGACGCCATGACTCCTTATCATTTAATTTTCATCGAACATGACCCGGTCATGGTCCTGTTGTCGGTGCTGATCGCCGTGGTCACCTGGTGGTCCGTTCTCGGCATGGGGGTTGTCGGAACTGTCGACCGCAGTCCTGGCCAGGCCTTCCGTTGGCAGGCAACACGCAGTCTGTTGTTGGGGTTCGGCATCTGGGCATTCCACTTTCTGGGTATGCTGGGGTGGCGCCCCGGTCTGGTTCTCAGCTTTGACGGCCTGCTCACGCTGATGTCACTGATGGCCTCGGTATTGGGCGCCTACAGCCTGTTGGCCCCGTTGCATGCGCAGGCCCAACGCAGTCGAGCCATCCGATGCCTCAAAGTGAGCGGCTTTGTACTTGGCTTGGGCGCGATGCATTACATCGGCATCTACGCCACCGACACAGCACCTGGGCCGCAATGGCATGTCGGGTGGGTGCTCGTCTCCGTGTTCTTGGCGTGGGCACTGGCGCTGCTGGTGCTGCGGTCAGAGGCCTGGCTGCAAACGCCAACGACAACGGCACGTCATTGGCGGCGTCGTGCCTGGGTCGCCCTGGTCTTGGGCAGCGTGCTCTCGGTCATGCATTACGTGGGCGTGGCAGCAGCCCGCTTTTTGCCAGGCACCGTCTGCCAGACGCAGGGGACTTTGTCTGGGGGGGTGTTGACGGTACTGGTCACGCTTTGCGTTTTTGCGTTGTTGGCTGGTCTGGCCTGGTTGACCGTGCGCGAGGCGCGCGCAGAGCGGCGGCTTCAGCAAAAGACCCAGGCCCTGCAGACCAGAAACCAGCTGCTCGAACAGTTGGTGTACCTGGACGCCATCACACACCTGCCCAACAGCGCTGCATTGGAGTTGCGCCTGGCCGACCTGGCCGCAGCTGACACACCGGACGCTGCCTTGCTCTACATCGATGTAGGCAGCTTTCTGGGCATCTGTGACGCCTGGGGCCATAACACGGCTCAGGGCCTGCTCAAAGACATCAAGGCTCGCCTGGAGCTATTGATGAAACCCGGCAGCCAGTTGTTCCGCTGCGGCGATCAACAGTTTGCTCTGCTGATGGCGCCTGTCGATCCAGGCTTGGATCTGGCTCGGCATGCAGCGACCCTGGCCGCTGCCACGGACTCGCCGTTCTCTTTGGGGCAGGCGCAACTGTCCTTGTCCTGTCACTTGGGGCTCGCGCACGCGCTGTCGCCTGGCGAAATCACGCAGCTGTCCGCCATGGCTCGGCTGGCCAGCGACGCGGCACGCCGGGCGGGAGACAGATGGCGTGCATTTGATCCTCACCTCTTCTCTGATGTCCGGCAAGAACTGGAGCTGCAGGATGCATTGCGGCATGCCGTGAGCCGTGGAGAATTCCGGCTGCTGTACCAGCCCCGGGTCGATTCTCAGCGGGGCAACATTACGGGAGTCGATGCGATTTTGCGTTGGCAACGCGGAACTCAGCATTGGGCCAGCCCATCGACTTTCATCCCGATCGCTGAGCGCTATGGCTTGATGCGGATGATCGGTCAGTGGGTATTGGAGCAGGCGATTGCACAACTTGGACGTTGGCGTCTGCAAGGTATTGAACTGACATTGTCCGTCAAGGTCAGTGGACAACAGCTCGAACAGCCAAGGTTTGTTGATGACTTGACTGACTTGCTGAACCAGCATGCTGTCCCGTCCTCAAGGCTTTGTATTGAAGTAGGCGAGGCGACGGTCATGCGCCAGCCGGAAAAAATGGTGGCTCAGTTCTATCGTTTGCGAAAACTGGGCGTGGAGTTGGCCCTGGGCGAGTTTGGCGCGGGCCCCTCCAGCCTGCGCTACCTGCACACCTTGCCCATCACCGAGTTGCGTATCGACCGCAGCTTTGTCCAGACGCTTCAGATCGGCAGTCTGCCCGTGGTGATGGCTTTGCTGCAGATGGCGCGTGCATTGGGTGTGCGATGTCTGGCAGAGGGCGTGGAAACGCCACAGCAACGCGATTGCCTGTGTGCCTGTGGTGTTCAATTGCTGAAGGGCTTGCTCTATGGCCGTCCGCGGCCTGCAGATCATCTGCTTCAGGCTATGAATTCTGCGTCCCGAGACGGAGGGTCAATTTTGGCTCTCTGGAAGAACCCGATAGCGGGCAACGCTACTGCAGATGCAGTGCAGGCTGCTGCCATCCAAAGGAGTCCTGTGCATGGCCTTTCGTGAGACCACTGCGCCTGTGCGGGTGCGCAGGGCCTTGCTGCTCTGCGTGCTGGCGACAGCCATCGTCGGATTTTTGAGTGTTGCGCCGGGCTTGTGGACCCTGCAATGGAGTGTCGGGCCTCATTTCCTGGCTTCGCACCTGGTGCTCGAGTTTTTCGCCGTGGTGGTGTGCGTGCTGATCGTCGTTGTGGCGTGGCACAGCCTGGACCGGATGCCAAGGCATGGGACCCAGAAAGCGTTGATTTTCGGATTCAGTGCGATTGCTGGTCTGGATCTCATTCATACCCTCTCGAACGAAGGCATGCCACCCTTCATCACCGCCAGCAGCACGGCAAAGTCCATCTTTTTCTGGCAAGTCGGTCGCCTTGTGGAGTTGGGGGTGGTGGTGCTGGTGGCACGTTGTCCGCGAATGCCCGCGCCCCGAGGCGTCTGGCTTGGTTTGGGCTTGGGCCTGGTGGCCTGCTTCGGCTACCTGGGTATCTTCCATCTGGACAAGCTGCCGACCAATTTCGTGCCTGGCCGGGGCGTGACACCTTTCAAGGTAGCCGTTGAATACCTGTTGAGCGTCAGCAATCTGTTGGCGGCCTTGTGGCTGCTGCGCGTGCATTTGAATTCGCGCCATGAGCAGGCCTTGACGCTGGCCATGGCCTGCTGGCTAATGGGCTTGGGCGAGTTCGTGCTGGCCAGCTACAGCGCGCCGTCGAACTTCAACATATTGCTCGGCCACGGGTTCAAGGTGCTCGCGTATGGCCTGATCTACCGGGCCACCCTGATGCATAACCTTCATGAGCCGTTTGAACTGCTGGAGGAGTCAGAGCGCCACCTGCAGGCGCGCAAAAATGAACTCAAGACCTTGATGAGCAACCTGCCGATTGCCATCGCTCGGATCGACAAAAGACTGAGGTTTGTGTATGCCAATGACTTCCATTTGCAACTGATCGGCAAATCGCGGGAGCAGCTCATAGGCCGCCATGTGGATGAGATTCTGGCGCCCAGCATTCGCCCTGGTGCACGACTGCACCTGCGCCTGGCTTTTCAGGGTGAGCTGCAGAATTTTGATTACAAGACCGAGGATGCCCAGGACGAATTGCAATACCGCCATGCCCAACTGGTGCCTGAGTTCGATGCGCAGGGCAAGGTGGCGAGCGTTCTTTCCATTGTCATGGACACCACGGAGCGCGAGCAGGCCAAACATAAACTGATGGACTCGCTGCGGGAGGTTTCGGAACTCAAAGCGGCGCTGGACGCCCACGCCATCGTGGCAGTGACCGACGCACGCGGCATCATCACCCAGGTCAATGACAGTTTCTGCAAAATCTCCAAGTACGAGCGGCACGAGCTGATTGGTCGCACCCACAGCATCATCAATTCCGGGCACCACCCCAAATCGTTCTTTCAGGAGCTCTGGCGCACGATTGCGACCGGGCAGGTCTGGCACGGCGAGATCTGCAACCGGGCCAAAGATGGCTCTTTGTATTGGGTGTACACCACCATTGTCCCGTTCATCGGACCTTCTGAGCGCCCCACCCAGTTCGTGGCCATTCGGGCCGACATCACAACCCGCAAGAACGCTGAGCAAGAGGCTCAGCGAATGGCCTTCCACGATGCCTTGACCGGGTTGCCCAACCGCAGACTGATGGGTGATCGGCTGCGGCATTCGATGCAAAGTGCCCAACGAGGCAGGCATCACGGCGCGTTGCTGCTGCTGGACCTGGACAACTTCAAAGAGGTCAACGACACCCTGGGACATGCGTTTGGCGATGAGTTGCTGCGCCAGGTGGCCATACGTTTGCGCTCCACAGTGCGAGAGGCCGATACGGTGGCTCGACTGGGGGGAGATGAGTTTGTGGTGATTCTCGACGACTTGGGCACGACGTCTGACATCGCCACCACGCGTTGCAGTCAACTCAGCGAGAAGGTGCGTGAGGCGCTGGCCAATCCCTACGAGTTGGCGGGGCAGGACGTCAGTGCCCCGCCCAGCATTGGCATCGTGATGTTCGGGTCTCCCGGTGGGGAACCCGATGAGTTGCTCAAGCAGGCGGACATGGCGCTCTACAAGGCGAAGGCCGACGGGCGCAACTGCGCACGGTTTTTTGATCCGGCTTTGCAGGCGGAAATCACACTCCGTGCGGCCTTGCTGCGAGACCTTCGATATGCTATCGATCAGGAGGAGTTGAAGCTTCACTATCAACCGGTGGTCGATGCCCAGTGCCATATCCTGGGAGTGGAAGCCTTGCTGCGCTGGCCCAGTTCAGTGCGCGGCATGGTCTCCCCCGCCGTGTTCATTCCCTTGGCAGAACAAAGTGGCTTGGTGTTGCCTCTGGGCCATTGGGTCTTGCGCACCGCCTGCAGGCAGATCAGCGAATGGCAGCGCGACCCTGTGCGCAGCGCATGGACCGTGGCGGTCAACGTCAGCGCTCGGCAACTCCATGAATCCGATTTTGTGGACGAAGTGCTCAATGCACTGGCAGCCTTCGAAGCGCCGCCCTGCTGCTTGCGTCTGGAGCTGACCGAAAGCATGCTGCAGGACGACCTGGAGGCCACCGTCGACAAGATGCACCTTCTGCGTGAAAAAGGTGTGCGTTTCTCCTTGGACGATTTCGGGACTGGGTATTCCTCGCTCAGCTACCTGAAGCGCTTGCCGCTGGACCAACTCAAGATCGACAAATCGTTCGTCAGCGATGTCTTGTCCGACCCCAGTGACGAGGCCATCGCACGGACCATTCTTTCATTGGCTCACAACCTGCAACTCGATGTGGTGGCGGAAGGGGTCGAAACTGAGGCGCAATTCGAGTTGCTGGTGCGTCTGGGGTGCCCGGCGTTTCAAGGCTTCCTGTTCTGTCGCCCGATGCCCGCAGAGGCACTGCCGCTGAAAGAGACACCCATCTTGGTGCCCAGCGATTGATGTCCGCTTCATTGGATGGCGACGCAACCGTCATTCAGTGCAGGCCCTGGTCATGCCCCGTGTGTTCGCTATGAGTTCATCAACCAGGTGATCTTCAGGGCATCTCTTGGCCGTGACGTTCTGTCCGGTGGCCTGCCTGTGCCTTCTGGCTTTCTTGGACCCCCTGGTGCCTGCTCCAGGGGCGGCAGTACACCCCGGCCCGGTTTGCCCGGTGCATCGACATCAAGGCACAGGTGTGACTAGGGTAAGTACCAGATAAGGCGTTGGGTAACAATGTTATCTTTGAGGTAACGATGTTATCTATGACGCCAGCCTGAACCGTGATCCCGCATCTTTTAGTCCCATGAACACTGCTCCCAATCCCGCTGACGATGCCGAAGCCCAGCCCTCGGTGCCCTTGCCTTTGCTCCAGAAGATGTCGCCCGTCGTGATGGACATCTATGCCGGTGACGACTTCCACCGGGCCGATATGCGAACCATCGCGCGTGAATCAGGCACCAGTTTCCGCACCATCTACAAACACTTCCAGGACAAGGAAAAGCTTTTGTTCTGGTTCATCAACCATTGGCTCAGCGACCTCTACCCCTATGCGATCGAGCCACTGCAGGCACAAGGGCCCATGCGTGACCGCCTGCTGCTGGTGCTGCGGCGGCATTTCGAGTTCTATGAGCGCAACCCCAAAGTGGGGCGAATCATCTTCATGACCGTGCCCTTGGTTCAATGGATGAAAGACCCGAGCTATGCACAGACCGAGGCCATGAGGTTGTTGCTGGGGGCCATGAAACAGGCCCAGGCCCACGGCGAGTTGCGCAAGGACGTCAGCGCTGTGGCCATCCTCGATGCGCTCAACGCGATGTTTCATCGCACTTTTTTGATGTGGGAGTACCGGGGGCGCAATTACCCCTTGACCGATCAGGCTGACAACGTGTTCCAGATCCTGTGGCATGGCATCGAAGGGGCGCAGAAATGACGGCCCAACCGGGATCTCATGGCACCCCAAAGCGCTCCCTCGTGAATACCGCAAGCACGCAGTGGCCAAGCTGTTCGGGCAGCCCCGAAGCCGACCGCTGAACTCCCCATCTCAGGAACTAGATCATGCGTATGAATGCAATTGTGGCTGGTATCGGAATGGTCCGATTCGGCAAGCACCTGGACCGAACCCTCAAAAGCCTGGCGGCAGAAGCCATCGAGATGGCATTGCGTGATGCGGGTCTGGAGAAGCAGCATCTGCAGGCGGCCTGGATGGGCAATGCCGCTGCCGGTGTGGTGACCGGGCAGGAGATGATCCGCGGTGAGGTGGCTCTGCGGTCCATGGGCATCGGCAAGATTCCGGTGATCAATGTGGAAAATGCCTGTGCCTCCTCGTCGACTGCGTTTCAACAGGCTTGTGCCCTGGTCACAGCAGGCGCCTACGACGTGGTGTTGGCCTGCGGTAGCGAGAAGTTGTTTCACCAGGACAAGGCGCGCAGCCTGGGCGCCTTCAGCAGCGCTGTGGACATCGAGGATCCCGACGGCGCCGTCAATGTGGTCAAGCGAATCACGCTTGGCATGGGACAGGCGTTTGACGCCGCGAACGTCGGGGTGGGCCGGTCCATTTTCATGGACATCTATGCTGCGCTCGCAAAAAAGCACATGAAGCAGTACGGCAGCACCCAGGCACATTTTGCGATGGTCACGGCCAAGAACTCGTTTCACGGCAGCATGAACCCGCGGGCGCAGTATCAGGAACGGCTGACCGTGGAGCAGGTCATGGCCGCCCGCGCCATCATCGATCCCCTGACCCTGCCGATGTGTTCTCCCATTGGTGACGGTGCCGCTGCGGTGATTCTGGTCAGCGAGCGTAAAGCGAGGGAGATGGGCTTGAGAAAAACCGTGCACGTCGTGGCCTCCGCCCTGGCGACGGGTTGGGACTACACACAGGCGGATGACTCTGTCGGGGCTTGGGCGGCCAAGCAGGCCTACGAAGCCGCGGGCATGGGACCCGGCGACCTGTCCTGCGTCGAATTGCATGACGCCTCTGCCCCGTCGGAGATATCCGCCTACGAATACCTGGGCCTGTGTGCGCCCGGAGAAGGCCCCCGTTTGATCGAAGACCGCGAGACCTACCTGGGTGGCCGCATCCCTGTCAACGTTTCAGGCGGACTGCTGCGCAAAGGGCATCCCATCGGAGCGACCGGGTGTGCCCAGATCGTCGAGTTGACCGAGCAACTGCGTGGCGTCAGTGGCGCCCGGCAAGTGCAAGGTGCACGCTGGGCCCTGGCCCACAATGGCGGTGGTGCGATTGGCACCGACGCGGCAGCGACTGTGGTCAGCATTCTTCAGCGGAGGGACTGACATGGCCCATGACGACGCATTGACCCTGGCGGGCGTGATCGAGCGACAGGCCAGCGAACGACCCGATTGGGTCGTATTGACCGTGGAGGGCGGGGGCACCCGGCCCGATGACACCCGTACATATGCCGAGCTATGGCGCCGGGCCCATTGGCTGGCCACTGGCTTGCGGCAGCAAGGGATACAGAGGGGCCAGCGGGTGGGCTCGCTCATGGCCAACCACGCTGAGTTCGTGGACCTGATGGTGGCGTGCTCTTTGCTGGGAGCCGTGCTGGTGCCTATCGATCCCAGGACTCGGGGTGACAAACTGGTCTACATGCTGGACGCAGTCGAGTGCCAGGGGCTGGTGGTGGCCGACTATGCCTTGGGCGAACTGGAGCGGGCTCGCGATCGGCTGCGCACTGTGAAGTGGCTTGCGGTGTTGGCCACGGATGAGAGCCCGGCTCTCCCCGCCCACAGGTCAGCGCATGGCGCCATCGCCATGGCGGATCTGCTGGTTCAAGGGCCAGTCGGGGCGTCGTTGCCGGGCTGCGCCCCGGATGATCCGCTGGAGTTGCTGTACACCTCGGGAACCACGGGTGACCCCAAAGCGATCGTCATGACCCATCGACGCTATGTCACCACGGTTCAATCCTTGCCCGCACTGTTCGGGTTCACCGCGGAGGACCGTCTTTATTCAGGGCTCTCGCTGACGCATGCGAATGCCCAACTCATCACCCTGGGTGTGGCTTTGGTGCATGCCATTCCCTGTGTGTTGTCGCGTCGTTTCACCAAGTCCAGGCTTTGGAGCCTCACACGGCACTACGGCTGCACCAGTTTCACTTTGCTGGGGGGCATGACCACCGCCATTTACGCCGAGCCCCCCCGTCCGGACGATGCCGACAACCCTGTACGCCTCATCATTTCTGCCGGCATGCCGGCAGCGATCTGGCGAGATTTTGAACGTCGCTTTCGGGTCGATCTGTTGGAGTTCTATGGCTCCGCAGAGGGGGGATTGACCGTCAACCCCATCGGGGCAGGCCCGGTTGGCAGCATTGGCAAACCTGTGCCATCGCTCACCTATCGAATTGTTGACGACCAGGGCATTGACGTTGAGCCAGATGCCCATGGTGATCGGATTGGTGAGCTTCTTTTTCAGCCCATCGATGGAACCCCTTTCAAGGTGGCCTACCACGGCAACGAGGAAGCCAGTCGCAAGAAAGGCGAAGGCGGCTGGTTGCACATGGGGGATGTGGTGCGCGCAGACCGCGATGGCTGGTTGTATTTCATGTTCCGCAAAGGCGGTGGTATTCGGCGCAATGGTGATTTCATCGATCCGGCGTTTATCGAAAAAGTCATTGCGGAAGATCCGGCCGTGGATGACGTCTATGTCTACGGGGTGGCTTCGGCAAAAGGGGGAGTGGGTGAAAAAGATGTGATCGCGGCGGTCGTCCCGAAACCGGATTCACGCCATGATTTTGATATTCAGCGCCTCTTTTACCAATGCCGAAAAAGGTTGGAACCTAATTTTGTACCCAGCTTTATTCAGGTGCTGGAAGCCATTCCCAAAACGGCGTCAGAAAAGCCGTTGGAGCGGCTCATGATTGAATATCTAAAGCGAAATCCTGATTCGGTTCACTGCGAAATTAAATAAATCTTTCACCGCCATTGTTGCAGCCAATTTTCAAACTGGCTTGGAGCCGCGCATGGTTCATCAAGAGCACTTTTGAAACTGTTTGTTCTTTTTTCAAATACACCATGAAACTGATACGCTTTTCACGCGTCGATGGCGTTGCCATTCGATTTGGTGCAGTCATTCGCGATCGTGCTGTGGCGTTCGAGACATTGGCGACGCACTCGGGGCAAGTTGTACCCTGTCTTGAGAACAGTGATGCCTATTTGAAAGCCCTGCCGCAAAGTGCGGAAACTGCAGGTGATCTGTGTGCCTGGGGGGAACGCGCATTTGAGCAACTGCCCGATGAGGAAAAGCCCTTGTTGTCGACGGTCAAGCTTTTCCCGCCGGTCGAAGTGCGCGCCTTGTTCGACTTTGGATTGACGCCGCGCCACCTTGCCAATTCGGCTGCTGTGCTGAGCAAGTACGAAGCCGCAGACCCGCACACGTCGGCCATGTTGAGGGCCATGAGCGACATGCTGCTGGCCCCCAAGGCACCTTCCGTGGGCGGACAACCTGAGCGGCTTTCCTATTACAAAGGCAACCTCAATTCAGTGGTGGGCTCTGGCGAATCGGTACCTTGGCCACTTTATACGCAATACCTTGATATTGAACCTGAGTTGGCTATTGTTTATGGCAATTCCTCTCAGCCTGTGGCGGGATACTGCATTTTTAACGATGTTTCTGCACGCGATGTGCAAGCCAAAGAGTTTGTCGGTGGATTCTGTATGTCCAAGGACATGGCCAGGGGCAATCAATTAGGTCCCTGGCTTGTGACACCCGATGAAATCGACTCGCCATTCGAACTGGAAGTCACCGTTGAGGTCAATGGCGAAAAGCGCTGGCAAGGCCACACCGGCGAAATCAGCCACCGGCCGGAGGACATGATCCGTTGGCTAAGTTGGATTGGGCCGCTGGTGCCGGGCACGGTGATGGGCATGGGAACCATCCCAGATTGCACAGGCCTCGATCTGGACGACTTTCTGCAGCCAGGCAGCGACATCGCCATTCGCTTTGATCGGCTCGGAACCCTGACCACGCATTTTGAGGCCCCCCTCCGGACACCGCTGCCAAGCCGTTGGCGAGCCCGTGAAGGGTGGCACAGCACGCCTTGAGAACCCATTTTTTTGCTCGTCAAGCCATTCAAGGAGACCGCTATGACCCCCACTCGTTGCACCCGTCGCTATTTTTCATCCCTGTTGACCTCCGCCGTCTTGTCCGCGGTGGCTTCGCCTTTGCTGGCGCAGGGCTTCCCAGACAAACCATTGCGTTTGGTGGTCGCGGCCCCACCGGGGGGCACAGCCGACATCCTGGCCAGGGTGATCGCAGACAGCTTGTCCAAGTCCCTGGGACAGCCGGTGATGGTTGACAACCGACCCGGTGGCGGGGGGGTGATCGCCTTGCAGGAAGTACTCAAATCGCCGCGTGATGGATACACCCTGTTGTTCAGCATCAGCGGACTGGTCACCGAAGTGCCTCACGCTTTCAAATTGTCGGTAGACCCGATGAAATCTCTGGTGCCGCTGGCCAACATGGCGCAGGCGGGCCTGTTCTTTGTCGGCAACAACAACCTGCCAGCCAACAACCTCAAAGAGGCGATTGCCTATGTGAAAGCCCATCCGGGCAAAGTCAGTTACGCCTCCTACAGCACGGGGACCATTTCGCACACCTTGGGCCTGGCCCTGAATGAAGCCGCCGGCCTGGACATGACCCATGTCGGTTACAAAGGATCTTCTCCTGGCCTCAATGATGTGATGGGGGGGCATGTGCAGTTCATGTTTGATGCGCCAGGCTCGGTCCTGCCGATGTACAAGGCCGGCAAGGTCAAGGTGTTTGCGACGACGGCGCCCGTGCGCAACCCCGCCGCACCTGAGGTGCCCACCTTCTCTGAGCTGGGCTTCAAAGGCATCTCGGAAACTCCTTGGCTAGGCATGTTCTGCGCGCCTGAGGTTCCTTCGGCGGTGCAGGCCAGGCTGCACGGCGCCTTGACCGCTTTGCTGGCCCAGCCGCAGCTCCGGGAGCGGTGGACCGATATCGGGATGATGGTGCCCCCCTTGCCAGCCCCGACACAGCAAGCCCTGCTCAAGACCTTGCAGACAGAGTCCGCTGCGCAGGCCAAGCGTCTAGCCGCCGTTGGCTTTGAACCGCAGTGAGGGGGCCGGCACGCCGGCACCATCGGCCAGGCCGAAGCGCCCCCCCCCGCGCTGCGCCGTTCAAATGGCCTTGTCCAAGTGCCCGGTGGCGTGATGCAGCCAAGGGGGGCGAGTCACTGCACCCGCCTTCAGGATTCAGCTTGGATCTTCAGCAGGCTCTCCACCCGGTGTCTGGGCAAGCCTTGAGCGCTGCCAACCAGGGCTGCGAGCTTGGCGAAGCCCTGGGCGCCGGCCGCCTGGCCGGCAAACTGGGTGGCGAAGGTCTCGCAAGCCCGGGCGTCTGCGGTGGGCGTGTTGGCCTCGAGGGCTTGGTCAACGCGGTCCAGGCTGCGCTGCACCTGGCTCTGGGTTTGCTCGACCTGGCGAGAGGCGCGCACGATCTCCGGCAGCACCTGGCGCAGCCCCTCAGGGCTGTCGAGTTGCCAAAGAGCCGGGTTGATCAGGGCCGGCGTCGGGTCGAGCTGAACCCGGACCGGCTGACCGGTCGGGAAGCGTTTGCCGTCGCCTTTCACCATCAGGCCCTCGCTCAGGCGCTCCCACTGCGCAGGGCTGGTCTGAAACACCAGGCTGGCTTGCGGCTCGGCTTTCACCCGCACGCCGATGGGGGCCAATGCCTGATCCAGGCACTGTGCCAGGCTTCCCAGGCTCAGGTTGGGATCGATGCGCACACTGGCCGGTTGCTGGCGTGCACCAGGCACTGAAAAGGCGAGTGTCTCGCTGCCCGCTGACTGCAGGGTGCGAGCGTCCAGGCCGCGCACTCGGAAGCGCTGGGGCGCGGTGCCGTCGGCATCGAAGCCGAGTTGGGCATCCAGTCCGCCACCGCTGGCCTCAGGGCGTTGCTGCCAAAGCAGTTTGAGTTCGTCCCGGCGGCGCGCCAGTGGCGCATCCTGGGGCCCATTCTGGAGCGCTGTTGCCTGATCTCCCGATGAGGCCAGGCGCCGGCTCACAAGGCCTTTGAGCGTCAACAAGCGATCTTGCAACTGCTCCAGGTAGTCCTGGCTTTGCTGGGCGGTGGCCAATTGTTGGTTGAGACCCGGCGACCAGTTGCGGACCCCCGAGTCAGGCCAGGGGCCAGGTGCCGTGTCCGCCGGGGGGGGCGCTGTAGCCCGGGCTGAAGAGACGGCTGCCGGCGCGGAGGATGGCGAGGCCGCCAGCCGCCGCAGCGGGCTGTTGCTGGCCCCCGAAAGCGGGTTGCGTTCGACCGGGACGATGGACTCCAGAGGCATGGCGTGATCGGCTCAAAGGATGTCGAACAGCGACAGGCTGCTCACTTTGGCATATGCCTTTTGCGTGGCCTGCACTGCCGTGGTGAAGCCGCTCAGGCGGGTGGCCGCCTCGCCGTAGTCCAGTTGGCTCAGGGCAAGCATGGCCTGCTGGTTGGATACGCTGACATGGCTGTGGTTGGTGTCCAGGGTATCGAGGATGTTGCGGGCACCCCCCAGCGCTGCGATCTGGCCGTTGACATCGGACAAGGTGCTGTCCAGCCCGTTCAGCGCGGTGGTCAGTTGCAGGCGGGTTGCGGGGTTGCTCACGTCCACACCAGGTGTTTGCAAGGTGGCCACGGCACTGTCCAGCCAATTCAGCAACTGGGCCATGCCGGACAGGGTGCTGTTGGCACTTTGGGTCACGCCTTCTCCCACCACCACCTGTTGCGAGCCGGTGTTGCCGGTGAAGGTATAGCGTGTGCCGACGGGCGCAGTGCCGTTGTAGCTCACGGTGGCCGTGTCGGTGGCGGTGCCCGAGAACAGGTAGTGGCCTTCCTGGTCACGTTGGTTGCTGCTGTAGAGCAGGCTGTCGCGCAGTGCGCTCAGAGAGCCCGCCATGGCCGACAGGTCGGCCGGGGTGTTGCCGCCGTTGCCTGCCCACAGCAGCAGGTCTCGGGCGCCCAGCATGTCCTGCACCATGCCACCCAGTGCCGTTTCGTTCTGCGTCAGCCGGGTGCTCAGCGCGCCAATGTTGTCGCGGTACTGGTTCAGGGCGGCTTCCTCGCGGTTGAGTCGCGACAGTCGCAGCGTGGCCACGGGGTCGTCCGAGGGCAGCAAGATGCGCTGGCCTGAGGCCATCTGCTCCATCACGTTGGACAGACGCGCGTTGGCGTTCTGCAAGGCATTGACCATGGTGGCCTGGTATTGGGTGCTGGCGATGCGCATCAGGGTCTCCGGGTCAAGGCAGCAGGGCCAGTGTGCTGTCGAACAGCTGGTTGGCCACCGAGATCACCTTCATGTTGGCCTGGTACATCTGCTGGTACTGGACCAGGTTGATGGCTTCCTCATCCTTGTTCACGCCACTGGTGCTTTGCCAGTTCGACTGGGCATAGGTGCGAACCGTGTTGGCCACGGTGAGTGATGCCTGGTTCTGCTGGCTTTCGGTGCCCAGTCGACTGACCAACTGGGTGTAGGCGTCGCCCATCAGCACCGAGCCCAGCGAAGTCACCGAAATGGCTTGGTTCTTCAGATCGATGACCTTGAGCAGGTTGCCGCTGTCACCGGGCAGGGTGGCACTGGACGAAAAGCCCAGGTCCTTCGGCTGTACACCCGGGGTGATCTGCAGCATGCCCGACACGCTGCTGGCGTTGTAGACAAACAGCGCCGAACCAGCAGTGCCGGCCTGGGTGAAGCCGGCGGCCAGTTGGGCATTGACCTGGCTGCTGATCTGGCTGGCCATGTCCGAGATGGATTGTGTCAGCGGCGTGAGCACACGGGTTTCGAAATCACCCAGTCCTCCGAGTTGGCCGCCCGCATGGGTGTTGGCCACGTTGAAGGTCTGGCTGGCAAATTTCACGGCCAAGGACTGAACCCCGCTGGCCGAGGTCTGCACCGACATCTGGGCTGCCAGGCTGCCCGCCACCAGCGGCTCGCCGTTGCGCAGCGACACGCTGCGCGAACCATCAGGCTGATTGACCACCGACACGCCCACCAGGGCAGCCAACGAGTCGATCTTGTTGTCGCGCTCGTCAACCAGACTCGAGGTGCTGGTGCCCGTTGCCGAGGCGCCCGAAATCCGATCATTGAGCTTGGCGATTTCGGCGGACAGGCTGTTGACCTGGTCCACCAGGGTACCTCGCTGTTGCTGTACCGAGGCACGTTGAGCCGACAGCACCTGGTTCAGGCTGTTGAAACGCTGGGCCAGCGCATCGGCGGCGCTGATCACCTGCTGGCGCAATGGGCTTGAACTGGGTTCCACGCTGGCTGCGTTGAGCGCACTGAAAAACGCATCCAGCCCGGTGTTGAGGGTGGAGCCATCGTCACCCATGACCTGCTCCAACTGCGTCTGGTAGGGCTGAACGACGCTGTATTGCCCCTGATTGGACGCCGCGTTCCACATCTGCTGGCTCTTGTAGTCATCGCTGAATCGGAACAGGCTGGGGGTGTTCACCCCGTCGCCTGCCGCCAGTGCCCCGGTGCGCGAGGACGAAGCCGAGGTCAGCAAGATGCCTTGCCGGGTGTAGCCCGGTGTCATCACGTTGGCCACGTTCTGGCTGGTCAGGTTCAGAGCGGCTTGTGCAGCCATGGTGCCCGACAGGGCGTTGTTGATCATGCTCATGGGCGTTGCGGGCTTCCTGCTGGTAAGGGGTCAGAGCCGTCGGCGCGAAGTCGGGGCTGTTGCAAGGGCAAGGCGACCGGCGCTGCCGTCGACTTAAATGGAACTGCTGGGCGCATGTCCGGCATCTGGGCCCGGCCCGCTTCGCCGGGCAGCAGCTGACGCAGGATGGCATCGGCAATGCCGAAAGCCCGCTGACCCGCCATGGCGTCGGCCACCAGGGTATCGGCCATGGCCAGCAGCGGGTTGTCCTCGGGGGGCTTGAAAAGGGCGTCAGCTCCGGCCAGGGTCGCGCTGCCGCGGCGCATCTGTTTGAGCATCTCGCTGACGAAAAGGCCTTCGAACTTGACGGCCGCCTCGAGGGTGCGCCGGCGCAATTGAGGGTCTGGCGTGGCAGATTCGTCCGGGGGAGCCGCGGGCCGGATGGTCTCAGCGGAGGCCTGCAAGGTGGCTTGGGCCGAGGTGGCATCCGGCATGCCTGGGAGGTTGAACAGGTTCATGGTGGCCGCTCAGATCACGATCAGTTCGCCGTCGATGGCCCCGGCCTGGTCCAGGGCCTGCAAAATGGCCATGATGTCGTCGGGGGTGGCCCCGGTGCTGTTGATGGCATCGATCAGGGTTTGCAGACGCGCTCCGCCGGGCCAATAGAACATGCGCCCATTGCCTTGTTCGACCTGCACCTGGGATTGGGGCGTGACTTTGGTCTCTCCGCGCCCGAAAGGGGCTGGCTGGCTGACGCGCGATTGCTCGCTGATCACCACTTTGAGCGCCCCATGCGAGACGGCGGCGGGGCGCACCGTCACCCCCTGGGCGATCACCACCGTGCCGGTTTTGGAGTTGAAGATCACCTTCGGCGTCTCCGGTCCCACATCCACGTTCAACGCTTGCAGCCGTGCCACAAAAGCCACCCGCTCTGTCGGGTTGCTGGGGGCTTGCACTTCGACGCTGGTTGCATCACGGGTGGTGGCCACGGCCCCAAAGCGCTTGTTGATCAGCTCGACGATGTTGGTGGCGGTCTGGAAGTTGGGCCGGCGCAGGCTCAGCCGCACATTGGGCGCACTGTCGAAATCGGTTTCGATCTCGCGTTCGATCGTGGCGCCGTTGGGGATACGGCCTGCCGTGGGCGTGTTGACGGTCACGCTCGAACCGCTGGCCCCCGTGGCGGAGAGCCCGCCCACCACCAGGTTGCCCTGGGCCAGGGCATACACCTCGCCATTGGCCGCGCGCAGCGGAGACAACAGCAAGGCCCCCCCACGCAGGCTTTTGGCATCGCCCAGCGAGGACACCGTGACGTCGATCGTCTGGCCCTTGCGGTAGCCTGGCGGGAACACCGCGCTGACCATCACCGTGGCCACATTCTTGGTCTTGGCGTCGCTGCTCTGCGGCAACTTGACATCGAACTGCTTGAGCATGTTGCTGACCGCCTGCCCGGCTGACTTCACCTGGATGCTGTCGCCTGAACCGGCCAGACCCACCACCAGACCAAAGCCCACCAACTGGTTTTCACGCACACCCTCGACCTGAACCAGATCGCGCAGGCTCTGGGCGGCCCAGGTGTTCGATGCCCACAGCGGCAGCAGCAGGGACAGGGTGTACAGGCAACGGGGTATCGGTTTCATGGCGGGCTGACAGAAAAAGGTGAAAAGGCGGTGTCGGAGAGGGCTGCCCGGGCTCAGAAAGGCATGAACGGGCCATTGAAGAAAGTGCTCAGCCAGCCCTGGCGCTGGGTTTCGGCCAGGGCACCACGGCCCGAGTAGACAATGCGGGCATTGGCAATGCGCTGGGAAGACAGTCGGTTGTCGGTGTCGATGTCGGACACGCGCGCGTAGCCGCTGACCCGGATGAACTCCTCGCCCTGGTTCAGCGTGAGGCTTTTTTCGCCCTGGATCTGCAGCAAGCCGTTGGGCAGCACCTGCCGCACCACCACGGTGATGGACCCCTGGAGGGTGTTTTGCTGAGTGCTGCTGTCGCTGGCATCGAAGCTGCGCTGGGCGTCCACACCGATGTCGGTCTTGAGCGATTTGCCCATCAGCACCAGGGGGGCAATGGTGGCACTGCTGTTTTTGCCGGTGGTGGTACCGGTCTTCTTGCTGGCCTGGGTGGTCTCCTGCAGCACCACCGTGAGCACATCCCCCGAGCGGAAGGCTCGGCTGTCTGCGGTCAATGAGGCCGGGGCGTCGCTCATGAACACCCCGCCAGCCTGCCCCCGGCGTGGGGTCGGCAAGCCGGCCAGCGGTGGTGGCTCGTCGGCGCTGGGGGCGTAGCTGGGGTACAGCGGCTGCGATTCGCAGGCCACCAGCGCCGCACATGCGCAGGCCAGCAGGATCGAGTGGGCCCATCGGGCCGGTGCGGTCCCGTGTTTCATCGCGCTGCCTGCGCCAGGTTCTGCATCATGCCGTCGGCAGCACTCAGCACCTTGGTATTCATCTCGTAGGTGCGCTGAGCGCCGATCATGTCCACCATTTCCTCCACCACCTGCACGTTCGAGCCTTCGAGGGCGCCCTGTTTGAGCTTGCCGCGCCCGTCGCTGCCAGGGTTGCCGGTCACCGGGTTGCCGCTGGCCGTGGTCTGCTGGTAAAGGTTGTCTCCCAGGGCCACCAGGCCCGTGGGGTTGATGAAGTTGGCCAGCGTCAGTTGGCCCAGTTCCGTGGCGCTGGTCGAGCCGGCGATGGTGGCCGACACCATGCCGTTTTCGCCAATGGTGATGCCGGTGGCATTCGCCGGAACCGTGATTTCGGGGCGCAGCGGCAGACCCTGGGCGTTCACCAAACGGCCATCCGAGTTCACTGAGAGCTGGCCCGCTCGGGTGTAGGCGATCTCGCCGCTGGCTTGTTCGACCTGCAAAAAGCCATTGCCCACGATGGCCACATCCAGCGACTGGCTGGTGGTCTGCAGGTTGCCGGTGGTGAACAGCTTCTGCGTGCCCACCATGCGTGTGCCGTTGCCCAGTTGCACACCCGAGACCGAGTTGCGGTTGTTGTCGAGCTGGGTGCCGGGCTGCTGTTCCACGGAATAGAACAGGTCTTCAAAGATCACCCGGTCTCGCTTGTAGCCCACGGTGTTCACGTTGGCGAGGTTGTTGGCGATTGCCTGCAGCTTGGCGTCTTGCGCCTGCACGCCGGTCTTGCTGATCCACATGGCGGGGTTCATGGTGTTCTCCTGGAGGGGTAGGGGCTGGTTCGGGGCGGGCGTGGCGTGGGCGCTTATTCGCGCAGCAGTCGGTTGCCGTTGGCCGCCATCTCATCGGCGCTCTTGAAGAGCTTCATTTGAAATTCGAAGTCACGGCTCAGGTTCATGGTGGACACCATCTCCTCGACCGCAGACACGTTGCTGCCTTCGAGGTGGCCGCCGCGCACCTGCACCGCAGGGTCGGCGCCCAGGCTTCCACCGTTGCGCAGTACCAGCAGGCCGGCGCTGTTCTTGCTCAGCTCACCAGCAGCCGGATTGACCAGCTTGAGCCGGTCGGTTGGCTGCATCACGGTCTGGCCCTCGGCCAGCACCGAGATCGTGCCGTCGGCGCCGATGCTCATTTGCGAGCCTGGTGGCAGCACGATGGGGCCGCCGTCGCCCAGTACGGCGCGACCATTGAGGGTCAGCGTGCCGTTTTCGCTGAGCACGAAGGCACCCTGGCGGGTATAGGCTTCGCCGTCGCCATAGGCCACGGCAAAGTAGCCTTCACCTTGCACGGCAACATCGAGCTCGCGCCCGGTCTCGACCTGGGTCCCGGCGCGGGTGTTCACCGCGTTGGCTTGCAGCTGGTTCATGTAGCGTGCGTCGTAGCCGTAGCCAGGCACTTTGCGGCTGGTGGCCAGCTCCAGATCGGCGCGAAAGCCGGGGGTTTGCAGGTTGGCCAGGTTGTTGGCGTGCACCTGCTGGGCTTGCAGGGCGCGGTCGGCGCCGCTCATGGCGGCGTAGATCAGGGCATCCATGGTGTCCGGTGCTCCAGTAGGGCGGGGCGCTTCAGACTGCCTGGATCAGGTTCTGCATCATCTCGTTCTCGGTCGAGATGACCTTGGTGTTGGCCTGGTAGTTGCGCTGCGAGGACATCAGGCTGACCAGCTCCGAGGTCATGTCGACGTTGGATTGCTCGATCGAGCCCACGGTCAGGGCGCCGGCCATGCCGCTGCCGGGTGTGCCGTAGAGCGCGCTGCCCGAGGTGTTGGAAGCGCTCCAACTGGTGTCGCTTTGAGGCACCAGGCCACTTTCGTCCGGGAAGGTGGCCAGGGTCACGGTGCCCATTTTCTGTTTCTGCCCGTTGCTGTATTGGGCTACCACCGAGCCGTCTTCGGCCAGCGACACACCGACCAGTGCACCCGAGGCATAGCCGTTGGTGGCATTGACGGTGTTGGTCGTTTCGCCGGCGAACTGGGTGGTGCCGGTGTAATCCACGTTGATGCTCAAGGCCTGGGCCCCGGCAGGTGTGCCCAGGGCCAGCGTCACCGGTGCGGTGGGCGTGGCCAATTGGCCGCTGGTGTTGAAGGTCAGCGTGGCGGGGCTGCCCACCGTGGCGCCGTCAAAGGTGTAGTTGACCTGGATCTGGTTGGTGGCTGGTGCGGGCTGCTTCACGAAATACTGGGTGACCGTGTGCTTGGTGCCCAGCGAGTCATACACGACCGAGACCAGCGAGCTGTTGTAAGACAGCGGGTCAGTGGCCGAAAAGGGGGTCACGCTGGGGGCGGTCCAGTCGGCCGACAGGTTGCCGACATAGCTCAGCTTGGTGCTGGCCTGAGCCGCCACCTGGCCGGAGGGGACCTTGAGGTCACCCAGCGCGCCAAGGCCGGCGCCCGCGACCGGTACACCCGAGGCATCCAGCACCGCGTTGTAGCCCTGCACCTTGCGCCCCTTGCTGTCGACCAGGTAGCCATCTTTGTTGGTCGAGAAGATGCCGACCCGGGTGTACTGCTCGGCGCCGGTGGCGTCCTTGGTGACAAAAAAGCCCCGGCCCTGGATCGATGCGTCCAACCCACGACCGGTGGTTTGCACCCCGCCGCCGATGCTGATGCTCTGGGTTACTGAGCCGATCTGTGCCCCGGTGGGGTGGCTGCCCGCGTACATCGACGAGAAATTGGCGCGGCTTGACTTGTAGCCGTAGGTACCCGAGTTGGCGATGTTGTTGCTGATGGTGTCCAGCGAAGTGTTGATGGCGTTGATGCCGGAGAGTGCGATTTCAAAGCTCATGGTGTTCCTTCGGGGTCAGTGGGTGGCCGAGGCCGTGGTGGTGGTGTTGGGTTTGCCATTGAAGCGCGTCAGGGCGGCGCTGCCCAATTGGCCCACGCCTGTCACGTTGAGCAGCGCGCCCCCAGTGCTGGACAGTTGCACGCTGCTGAGCGTGCCAGTCACTTCGAGGCTGGGGCTCTCCTGGCTACTGGTCTGCACGGCCAGGGTGTAGCGGCCGGGCGGCAGGCCCAGGGCGGCGGGGTCGATGCTGTAGGCCACATCGCCGGCGTTGTGCGAACCCAGTTCGACACTCTTTTGCCGGCCATCACTGCCGGTGAGCAGCAGGGTGGTTCGCGTGCTGTTGCTGCCCAGTGTGAAGCCGATCTGCACCGGCTCGGTGGCCAGGGTGACCGAGTCGCTCTTGACGGTCACTTGAGAGCCCACCTGGCCGCCCAGAGCCAGGGCCTGCAGGCTGCCCAGTGCGCTCGCATTGCTGCTGCCCTGGTCGCTGAGCTTTTGCAGCGCCTCCATCTGGCTGAGCTGGGTGAGCTGATTCACAAACTGGCTCGGGTCGGTCGGCTCCAGCGGGTTCTGGTTCTTGATCTGCGCCACCAGCAAGGTGGTGAACATGTTGGAGATCGAGCCATTGCCGCTCACCGCGGTGCTGCTGCCGGTGCTGCCGGTGCCGCTCTGGGCGCTGGGGTTGAGGGTGGCATCCATGGTTTCAGCCTTCTCCGAGTTTCAGGAGGGACTGCTGCATCGATTTGACGCGGCCCAGCACCTCCACATTGGTTTCAAAGGCCCGGGAAGCCGACAGCATGTCGGTCATTTCGGCCACCGGGTTGACGTTGGGGTAGAAGACCTCGCCCTGTTCGTTGGCCAGCGGATTGCCGGGCTCGTAGGTCTTGCGCAGGGGCTCATCGCTTTGCACCACGTCCATCACCTGCACGCGCACGCCGCCCTGGCTGGCGTCGCCGCCGAGGGCGCTGAGGGCTGAGAACACAGGCTTGCGGGCCCGGTAGGTGGCGGCATCGCTGCCGGAGGCCGATTGCGCGTTGGCGAGGTTGCTCGAAATGGTGTTCATGCGCACCGTCTGGGCCGTCAAGGCCGAGCCTGCGATTTGGGTGATCTGGCGAAACGACATGGCTTATTGCCCCGCGATGGCCTTGGCCAGGCCCTTGATGTTCATGTTGAGAAAGGCCAGGCTGGCCTGGAAGTCCGAGCTGTTCTGTGAAAACTCGGCCTGCTCCACGCCCAACTCCACGGTGTTGCCATCCTGGGTTGCGTGATTGGGCACCCGGTACAGCAGATCCGGAGCGGCGCTGTCGAGCAGACCCGTTGCGGCGCCATCGGCGCTTTGGCGCAGCGAGGCCCCGAAATCGATGTCGCGTGCCTGATAGCCTGGCGTGCTTTCGTTGGCCAGGTTCGAGGCCAGGATCTTGGTACGATCCGCCCGCAGCCTCAGCGTTTCGGCATGCACGCCCATGGCTTTGTCAAATTGAATTCCCATATCGTTCCTCTTTTCTAGATGACCCAAAATTCCGTTCTTGCACGGGCTGCACGAGCCCTGGTCGGTGTTGGGGCGTGGGCCTGCCTGGCTGCCGTTGCCGCGCCCCCCCCGATCGAAGGAGCGGCCCAGGTCGAGTCCGCCGCGCGCCAGTTGCTGGCAGAACAGGCTGCGCTCAAAGGCCTGGTGGAGCCCACTTTCGAACTCAGCGTGGTCGGCAGCCCGCAAGCGCTGGCACCTTGCCGCCAGCCCGTGGTGATCGAGCCCTTGGACACGCGCAGCTTGAGTCGCTTGCGTTTTTCCGCCACCTGTGCAGGTGAGGGGGGCTGGCAGCGCGACTGGACCGTGCGTGCCGAGGTATCGGCCCGCGTGGTGGTGGCTGCCACCGACCTGCCGCCGAACCGGGTGCTGACCGACGCTGATCTGGGGTCGGAGCGGCGCAAGCTGTTCGACATGAGCGACGCCCTGGGTGCGCCGCAGGCGGCTGTCGGCTTGGTCAGCAACCGCAGCCTGCGCAGCGGGCAGGTGGTTTCGCCGCGTTTTTTGTCGCAGCCGGTGCTGGTGCGCCGTGGTGATGGTGTGAACATCACGGTGCGCAGTGGCCCCATTGAGGTGAACATGGCCGGCGAGGCGCTCGAGGCAGGGCGCCGAGGCGAGATGCTGCGGGTGCGCAACAGCAGCACCGGCAAGGTGATCCGCGCACGGGTGCTGGATGTGGGGGTGGTAGAGCCTGAGGGCATGGCTTCGTCGTCTTCTTCTCAATCGCCTCAGTCGCGCGACTGAATCTGCTGGGCCAGGCGGGTCAGCTTGGTGGCATAGGCCGGGTCGGTGGCGTAGCCGCCCCGTGCCAGACCTTGGGCAAATGCACGGGCATCGCTGCCAGTCTGCAAGGCCGCCCGATAACGTGGGTTCTCCTGCAGCAGTCGGGTGTAGTCCTGGAAAGCATCCGCATCACCCGGGTAGCGGCGGAACGCCTCGGTCTTGTGGCTCGCGTTGCCGCCTTCGTACTCCGTGGTCAGGGCCTGGGTCTGTGCGCCGCGGTAGCCGGCGCCGGCCTTGAGCCCGAACAGGTTGTGCGTGTCTTGCCCGCTGCCATCACGCAAGGGACGCTGGCCCCAGCCAGACTCCAATGCGGCGTGGGCTGCAACCAGGTCTGGCGCGACACCCAGCCGCTCACCTGCAGCTTCAGCCCAGGGGGCGATGCGGCTCAGGAAAGCCTGTTGTACCGTGTTCAGCGAGGCGGCAGGGGTCGCCGCGGCAGCGTCATCGGCCGAGGGGCCTTGCAGGGCGGCGCGTCGCCACTGGCCTTCCGGGCTCAGGTCGGTGGCTTCTTGGTCGGGCCAACCCTGCTCAATCAGTTGGCGTACCTCGCGCTCCAGGGCCTGGGGAGCAGCTGGGTCGGCAGTCGCCCCGCGCCATGCGGCGTCAAAGCCTGTTGCCGTTCCGGCCCCGGCAGCGCTTTGCCACACGGTGGCGGCGGTGGGTGTGGCCGGCGCGTTGGCTATCGCGGGCTGCAGCCAGGCTGCGGATTCAGAAGTCCGAACCATAGAGCGGGTTCTCCTCGCCATGCAGCACACGTTGAAAGACCGCCTGCTGATCGGCCATCAGCCGGCCATTGCGGGCATTGCGCTCCTTGCAAGCACGTACCAGGGCTTCCAGCTGGGCCCAGCCTCGGGCCGCATTGGCACGCATCGGGCCCTGAGCGGGCAGCAGGGCCAGGAACTCGGCCACGCCCGGTGCCGGGTGGGCGGGCAGCAGGGTACGCAACAACTCACGCCGGGCCTGGCGGCGCTGGTCGAGCCGGTCCACCAAGGCAGTCACTTCGGCGGCCTGCGTCTGCAGTGCGCTGGCGTCATGGCGCAGGGCAGCCTGGAATTGGGCCTCCAGCAATTGATGCAAGGCCTGGTATTCCCGCAGATCCGTCTGCAGGTCCTGCATCAATTGCTTGAGGGGGGGCAGGGGAGGGGCGCTGCCCCGGGTCGGGTTGTTCATTCGCCGCCCCCGTTGTGGTAGCGCTGGATCAGTCCGGCGAGCTTGCCGGCGTCAAAACGAACCTCGCCTCGGGCCAGGGCGTCGCGCAGGGCAGCCACCTTGGCTTCGTCGATCTCAGGCAATTCGCGCAGCGCCGCCTGGGCGCTTCCCAGCACGGCACTCTGGTGCTGCGCCGGTGCATTGGCCACGCTGGGCAACCCAGTTGCTCGGGCTGTCGGCGGGAGGTCGGGGGCCGCCACGGGCGCAGCAATCGTGGGCTGGCCAGTCAGGCCGGATGAGCTGATTTTCATTCGATAACCTCGGGGTCTGGTTTCCATGGCGGGGCTGCTCAACGGGCAGTGGTCAGACTGTTGTGCAGGGCCGAAAGGGCTTTGGCATCGGGCAAGGCCGCGCTGGCGCCCTGTGCCAGTGGCTGGCTCTGACCGGGGGCGCCGAACATGACCGACACGGCGCGGGCCTGTTCACTGGTCAACACCAGCAACTCGATGCGGCGATTGACGTCCGCACGCGGGTGTTCCGCGTCGAACAGGGCGCGGTCGGCCATACCCACCACCTGCAGCGTGCTGTCCGCTGCCATGCCGCCGGCCATCAACTGGTAGCGGGCCGCGATCGCGCGTTCATTCGACAAAGGCCAGTTCGACAGCATGCCGCCGTCGTCGTTGGCGAAGGGGGTCGAATCGGTGTGGCCGATGACCAGCATCTGGTTGTCCATGCGGGCAAACACCGGCCCCATCTTGCGCAGCAGGCGCTTGGCCCGCTCGGTGGGTTGGGCACTGCCGCGTTCAAACATGCCCTGTTGTTCGGTGTCGTGCAGCATGACGCGCAGCCCATAGGGCATCACGATGGTCTGCACATTGCTGTCCAGGCCGGCATCCTGGCTCAGGTGCATGAGGGTGCTGGCCAGCTTGCGCAGGTCGGCTGCCGAGTCGTAGCGCGTGCGGGGGTAGGCCTGGCCGATCAATTTTTCGGGAGCGCCCGATTCGCCATTGGTATAGGCCCGGCGTGCGTCCGGCAACGCATCACCCTGGGACGGCACCGGCTCGCGAGGGATCAGGCTCCCGGTGGCGCTGGTCAGGCTCTTGATATGGCGGCCGGTGCCCTCGTCAAACAGCTTGCCACGGGTGGTTCGCATCGACTCTTCCAGCCGCTCGGTGTTGCGCGCGGCCAGCACCCACAGCACCAGGAACAGGCACATCAAGGCCAGGCAGAAGTCGGCGAACGCCACCTTCCAGGCGCCGCCGTGGCTTTCCTCTTCGTGTTTGCGATTCACTCGTTTGACGACGGTGTCGTGGCCTTTGTCGCGTGCACCCGTGCTCATTTGGGGTCTCCGGCGCGGCGGTTGGGTGTGCGGCGATCGCCGCCATCACCGGCCTGGCTGAGGGCATCGATCCAGCCCTCCAGGGTGGCAAAGCTGGGCTTGATGTTGAGCTGCACCAGGCGACGTCCGGCGTCGATGGCCAGCAGAGGCGGCTTGCCCGACACATGGGTGACCAGCACCACCTTCACGCACTCGAGGGTGGACAGCTCTTGCTTGACCAACTGTTTCATCACGTTGGACAGCGGATCCAGCACGCCGTAGCAGAAAAAGATGCCGATGAAGGTGCCGACCATGGCGGCGGCCACTTTTTCGGCGATCTCAGCCGAGCCGGCCCCGGCGCCAATGGTGTTCATGGCCATCACAATGCCCAGTACCGCGGCCAGGATGCCGAAACCCGGCATGGCTTCGGCAATCTTCTGCAGTGATCGGGAGGGCTGGTTGAGCTCTTCATGGATCGCCTCCAGCTCTTGTTCAAGCACGCCCTCCAGCTCATGGGCATTGATTTTCCCCATGGCCATCAGGCGGAAGTTGTCGACAATGAAGTGCAGCAGCTTGGGCTCGGCCAACACCAGGGGGTAGCGCTGGAACAAGGCACTCTGCTGGGGAGCCTCGACGTGGGCGTCGAGGGCCTTGAGACCGCCCGCAGCGGTTTGCAGCAGCTCGTACATGAGCAGCAGCAATTGCCGCTGAAACTCTTCGCCGTGCTTGCGTGCGGTGATGGCTTTGCGCAGTTGCAGCACCATCTCATTGAGCACATGGCGTGGGTTGCCGAGCACGATGGCGCCCAGCGCGGCGCCGGTGATGATCAGGAGTTCGATCGGCTCCCAGATGACGTGCAGCGCGCCGCCGCCCAGCAGGAAGCCGCCAAACACGGTGGCAATGACAATGAAGATTCCGACGATGGGTTGCATGGTGACGGTCGTGTCCGGGTGGGGTTTCAGGCGTCCTGCAGAAAGGCTTTCATCTTCTGCAGCGCTCCTTTGTTGATCTGGCAGACGCGCGCATCGGTGAGGCCCAACACCGCCGCGATCTCCTTCAGGCTGAGTTCGTACTCGTAATAGAGCTGAATCACGCGTTGCTCACGCTCATCCAGCGTGTGCAGCGCCTGCTCCAGGCTGCGCCGTTCCATCAAGGCCGCCTCGGGACTGCGGCTGTGCGAAGGCAGGTTGCTGAGCTCTTGAACGATTTCGTCGAAGCTCACCAGCATTTCTGCGTTCTCGGCCAGGCGGTGCGCTTGCAGGGCGTCGTTGCTGATGCCCAGCTCCCGGGCGATGTCGGCATCGCTGGGCTGTCGCCCCAGGCGGCGCGTCAGCGCGCGCAGCGCATCGCGCAGCCGGTGGGTTTCCTGACGCACGGTGCGCGGGCGCCAATCCTGGCGGCGAAGCTCGTCCAGGATGGCGCCGCGCACCCGCAGGTTGGCATAGGCTGCAAATCGCTCGTCGGGCGCTCCGCCATAGCGGCGCAACGCATCGAGCAGGCCCATCAGGCCAATCTGCTCCATGTCTTCGCGGTCCATGGCGCCCCCCATCTGTGAGCTGAGCTGGCGCACCACCCGCTTGACCAGCGGGGCATGCGCCAGCAGGTGGCGCTGCTCGTCTGCGGCGCTTCCCATGGCCGCGGCTCCGTGAACTTCGGCGTAACCCGTGTGCAGATCCATGGGGCTGCTTATTCAATGATCAGCTTGCTGACCAGTGCCTCGGAGAACGGCATCTCATGGCGGTCCTGCAGGTAGCTGGCTTGGTAGGCGGCGTTGAGATCGGCACTCAGTTGCTCCACCGTGATGGCGGAGGCCTTGTCCAGCGGGTAGGCCGACAAGGCCTTGACTGCCACTGCACGCAGCAAAGGCAGGTGGCTCTTGACGATGCGCTCCTTGTCGAGTGCAGTCTTGAACACCAGGTCCACAGCCATGTAGTGGGACAGAGGCTCACCCGTCTTGCCGCGCAGCATCACGATCACATCGTCCAGGGTGACGTACCGGTATTCCTGCTTGTCGATCAGCAGCAGCGGCGTGCTGGCCTGCGCTGCGCCGGCGTGGCCGGAACGTTGCAGCCACCACCAGGCACCACCGCCGCCACCAGCGGCCATGAGCAGGCCAACCAGGGCCAGGATGAAGAGTTGGCGGGAGCGGGTCATGAGAGCAGCGTGGAGGTGCGTTGGAAGGTGGAGGACAGACGCAGGCCAAAGCCCACCGGGCGTTCGTCATCGCTGTCTTCGCTCAAGGCGCGGCCCGGGGTTTGTTGGGGCCTGGGGTCGTCTTGCGTCGGGTGCCGGCGGCTGTCGCCCTCGCGTCGGTCTTGTTGCGCCACCTGAACCGATACCTCGCCACTGTGGCGGCTGGCCAGGTCCTGGCGCAGGCCGTCGCTGATGGCCTGAAGCTGTTTGAGCACATCGCTGTGGCTGGCGCTGAGCTGAACTTGCAGACCGCCGGCATCACGGTGCAGCGTGATCTCGATCTGGCCCTGCATGGGGGGATCGAGCCGGATCACCGTGCGTTCGCTGCCGCGCTGCAATTGGGTCTCGATGCGTTCACCCAGGGCGTTCAGCAGGGCATGGCTCCCACTGTCGGTGCCGGTCCGAGGGGCTCCGGCCTGGGCCGCGGGGATTGGTGCGCCCGAAAGACCTGGCTGTGCAGAACCCAGCCAGGTTGGCCACTCATCATGGGCGCGCGAGCCGGGTCCCCCAGTGCTGCGCTCGCGCATGGCTGCTGCCTCGGGGCCCAGTCGGCTGGCCTCGGTCCAGGCGGGGAGGGCGGGGGCCGCCGCCGGGGTGCGCGCCGTGTCGTTCCGCGACGCGCTCGAAGGGGCGACCGTGCTTTCGTTCGGCGCCCCGGTCGGCGCCGCCAACCAGGCGGCCCATGGCCTGGCTTCGGCGGCGATCCCGCTGGGCGGCACCGCAAGCGTTGCGGCTTCCAGACCCGGCTTGGGCATCGACACTGACAAGGCTTGCGCTGTGGGCCCGGTTGCCGGCACTGGCGCCAGCAGCGGGGCCTGTTCGTCGTCGGTGGTCGGCGACGGCGTCGGCAGCATGGCTGGTGTGGGCGGGGTGACCATCAGACCGATGGGGGCCGGCCACAAGAGCAACTGGCTCAGGTCGGGGGAGGGCGCAGGGTCTGTCTCCTGGGTGTCCGGGTGGCGTGGTGCCGAGGGCTTGGGCGCACTCATGGGCCCCGGCAGGGCCAGCGCTTGCGCCAGCTCACTCGCCTCCGCGGTCGCGAGCACCCAGGTGATGGGGTCCGGCGCAGTGGAGGCTGCCAGCGCCCTGTCCTCGCCGCTGCCTGCGGTGCGTTGCATCACCTGCTGGAATCCCGCCAGCAGATCGGGTGCAGCTTGAGGAGCGGCGGGCTGCGCGGCGCCTGTGGCGCCCCAGGGCGAAGCTGGGGTCGGGGCGGCGGTGTTGGAAAGTGGCAGGGTCGCGGTCATGCGTTGGCGTCGTCCGATTCGCTGTGGAGGGCATAGGCCAGCCAGCCGTCCTTGCCGGCTTGCAAGGCTTCGATGCGCCTGGCCAGGGTTTCGGCCGCGGCGGCGCAGGCGGCGCGGGCTTGTTCGTGGGCATCGGCCAGGGGCTTGAGTGCGAGCCGTTCGGCCTCGGTCAGAGGGGCGGCCTGGCGCAGCCACTGAGCCAACTCCTGGTCGATGACGGCCAGTGCGGCCCAATCCTGAGCCTCCGAGGCTCCACGCAGGCGTTGCGCCAGGTGCTGGATCTGCTTGGGCTTAACCATGGCGGAGCGGACTGGTTTGCACGGCATCCCAGCCTTCGCGTATGCGGGTGAGCAGGGCCACGACTTCGTCGACCATCGAGACTTCAAGCTCCAGTCCCGCCTTGTATAGGCGCCAGGCGCAGTAGTCATAGAGCCGGCCCAGGTTGGCCACCACCTCGCCCCCACTGTCAAAGTCCAGTGCGCTCGACAGCCCATTGAGGATGTCCACGCATTTGTCCAGCCCTCGGGCTTTCAGTTCATACCGACGGGCTTCGATGTGGGCGCGCGTGCGCGCCAGCTCTTCAAGCAGCCCATCCATGAGAATCAGAACCAACTGCACCGGCGAGGCGTTGGCAGTCTGGGCATTGAGGTTGACGGCGTGGTAGTTGCGGTAGGCGTCGTAGTCCATGGCGGGCTGGGTGAGAGGTTGACGGGGCGCTGCCTGGGACTCAGGCGCCGAGGTTGGCCAGCAGGCTGGTGGTGTCGTTCATGCTCGATTGCAGGGTTTGCAACTGGGTGAACTGGGCCAGGTACCTGGTGTAGGCCTGGTTGTATTGATCGTCGAGCCGGCTTTGTCGTGTGCTCAGGGCCTTTTGCTGGGCCTGTACCGTGTCCTGGCGTTGCTTGATCTGACCATTGCTGCTGTCGGTCCATACTCTCAGCACGCTTTGAAAGGTGCCCAGCACGCCTGCGGGCGCGCTCAGGCTGGCATTGCCGAAGACCTGATCCAGCCCCCCGGGGTTGGCGGTCAGGGCGGCTTGAAGCTTGGTTTTGTCCAGAGACAGGGTGCCGCTGCGATCCACACTCAGGCCGAAATTCATCAGGCTCAGGCCGCCAAAGCTCTGGCGCAAGGTGTTGCTCAGGCGGCTGCGCAAGGCCATCACACCCGGGTCGGAGGCCAGCGCAGCGCGGGTGGTGTTCTCATTGCCGTTGGCGGTCAACGTGTCGAGGCTCTTTTCAAGCGCGTTGTAGGCGTCGACAAACTTGCTGACGTTGGCCGCGGTGCCACTGTTGTCGGCGGCCACGCTGAGGTTGAGGGGAGCGTCGCCGCTTTGCTGTGCCTTGGTCAGGGTCAGGGTGACGCCTGCCAGTGCCGTCACGGTGTTGGAAGATTGCTGAATCCTGATGCCGCTGCCCTGGGCGCCGAGCCAGACGATGGCGTCGTTGGCGGCCGTGATCTGCGTGCTGTTGGACAGCGCAGTCTGGAGGCTGCTGGGGGGCAGACCGCTGGCGTCCAGTGAGATTTGATTGGCCGCACCGCTCTGGCCCGCGGTGAGAACCAGCTGGGTCTGGCTGCCCACGGTGATTGTGGTGGCCGTGACCTTGGAGCCGTTGTTCGGTGCCTGGTTGATCGCGCGGGCGATCTCTGCCTGCGAAATGGTGCCGTCACTGTTCTGGTCGGCTGCCACCAGATCGACTGTGAAGTTGCTGCCGTCGGCCAACTTGACGACCAGTGGGCCGCCCAGGGACACGGGCACAGCCGGCAGGTCTTGGAATGCCAACTGGTGGGTGGTGGCCACCTGTTCGACAAACAGCGGGTAGCTGCCCGCTTGGGCGGTGGGCGTGGCACTGGCGCTGGCATAGCCGCTGCTGCTCAAGGTGGCACTTTGCTGTTGCAGGCTGCCGCCGCTGGCGCTGCTGTTGAGGGCGCTGAGGGCACTGTTGAAGGCGGACAACGCAGTTTGCAGCTGGGTCAGGGCTGTGGCTGTGGCCTGGGCGCTCTGTGTCTGGCGAGTCAGCAGGCTTTGTGCAGCCTGTGTATAGGCCGTGGCCAACTGGGTGGCGGTGGTGCTGGGGGTCACGGATGAGGTGGTCATGTCAGGCTCCTGGGTTCCGGGTTGCTGGGATGGACCTCTGGGATAGGCGACCGGCAGCAGTAGAAAATGAAATCGACAGGCGCAAGGGGACTCGCCCCGCGATGCGGGACGGCGCTTTGGCGTTGCGGCATGCGGTCTTCATGCGGCGCTCCGGCGCAGCCAGACCTGGGTGGCGAGGTCGTCCTGGCCCTTTTGTTCACGCACGGCCCGCTCATGTTGTTCGCGTTGCCGTTGTCGGGTCAGCAATTGCTGCAATGCTTCGCGCTCGCGGGCGATTTCAGCCAAGGCGTGACGGGTCACGGCCAGATCGGCCTCATGCAGGGCCAGGTCTTGCCGGTGGCTGGCGGCCAATTGCTGCATCGACTGCTTGTAATGAGCGCTGTTGAGCGCGAGTCCCGCGAGGGCGCCTGCTTGCTGGCGCGGCGCCTGCAGGCGGGCTTTGTGGGCAGGCTCGAGAGTGCATAGGCTGCCCAGGGCATCGAGCTGGGCCAGATTGCGCTGATAGCGCTCACGCAGTCTGAGCTTTTCGGCCAGTTCGGCGCTGCGGCGGTCAATTTCGCGCTGACGCAACTCAATCAAGCGGCTCAGGGGCTCTGTCGAGGTGGGGCGGTTCATGCCATCAGGCCTTCCAAACGGGTCACGGTCTCGTCCAGTGGGGCAGCTTCGTGGGTGCCTTGGTGCAAAAACGCCTCGATGTGCGGGTACAACGACACGGCGCGGTCCGTGGCCGGGTCGGCACCGGCGACGTAGGCACCCAGCGGCAGCATGGCGCTGACCCGGTCATGCCGGGCCACCATTTCCTTGACCTGGCGTGCCGCCTGCTGGTGACGTGTGTCGGCCACCAGGGACATGCAACGGCTCACCGAAGCCATCACGTCGATGGCCGGGTAGTGGCCGCGCTCGGCCAGCTCGCGCGACAGCACGATGTGACCGTCCAGGATGGCCCGCGCGGTATCCACCACGGGGTCTTGCTGGTCATCGCCCTCAGCCAGCACGGTGTAGATCGCGCTCATGCTGCCGGCAGGCTTCTCGCCGTTGCCCGCACTCTCCACCAATTGGGGCAGCAGGCTGAACACCGAGGGTGGATAGCCGCGGGTCGCCGGCGGCTCGCCCAGAGCCAGGGCCACTTCGCGCTTGGCCATGGCATAGCGCGTCAATGAGTCAACCAGAAGCAGCACATGTTGCCCCTGATCGCGGTAGTGCGCGGCAATGGAGTGGCACAGTTCGGTGGCATTGAGTCGCATCAGTGGTGATTCGTCCGCCGGGGCGACCACCAGCACTGAGCGGGCCAGCCCTTGTGCGCCCAGCGAGCGTTCGATGAATTCGCGCACCTCGCGGCTGCGTTCGCCGATCAGTCCCACCACCACCACGTCGGCTTGGGTTTGGCGGGTGATCAGCCCCAGCAGCACACTCTTGCCCACGCCACTGCCGGCCATCAGGCCCACACGTTGGCCCTTGCCCAGGGTGAGCAGGCCGTTGATGGCGCGCACCCCGACATCCAGCGGTTCGCGCACCGGTTGCTTGCGCAAAGGGTGCACGCGAGGGGGCTGCGGGCGCAACAGGTGCTCGCCCCCGAGGCGACCCAGGCCGTCCAGCGGTTCGCCCAGGCCGTTGACGATGCGGCCCAGCCATGACGGGCCGATCATCAGGTCGCGCCGTTCCGGCGCCGGCAATACCCGTGCACCGGTGAAAAGGCCCTCTGCCTTTTTCAGCGGCATCAGGAAAGAGATCTCTTCGCGAAAGCCCACCACCTGAGCGTCGATCCATTCATGGCTGGCAGTCTCGATGTGGCAGCGCTGACCGGTGTGCAACGCACAGCCCTGACTTTCCAGCAGCAGGCCCGAAGCGCCGACCAGCCGGCCGGTCGGCGTGGCCACGGGGACCGCACCGAGCTCGATGTTGCGCAAGGCGGCGCCGATCATGGTTGGCCTCCTGGCGAAGGGGCGAGCAATTGGCCGCTGACCTGTTCCATGACGGCGGCCTGACGCTGCCGGCAGCCCGCGTCGGCCTCGTGCTGGCCGGCTTTCACGTGGCACTCGCCCGGCTCCAGTCGGGGGTCCGCAATCAAGGTCCAGCGGCGGGCACGTTCGGGGTCCAGCTCACGGATGCGTTGCAGCTCCTCGGGGTTCAGAAAGACCTCCACCGTGCTGTCGGGCACTCGGGGCAGGGTGGCCAGGGTTTCGTCCACCATGTTCAGCAACTGGGGCGGTTGCAGCGCGAGTTCGCAGCGGATCACCTGGCGGGCCACCTTGCCCACCAGCTCGACCACTTCCTGGCGCAAGGCCGCCTGGTAGTCGGTCTGCAACTGGTTCAAGGCCTGCAGGGCGGCATCAAGCGGTCGCGCCAGGCTCTCGAAGTGGGCCAGCGCCTCGCGCCGCCCTTGGTCCAATCCCTGGCGCAGGCCTTCTTCATGGCCCGCTGCATGGCCTTGTTCGTGGCCGCTCTGCAGCCCGGCCTGCAGGCCCTGCTCGTAACCCTTGTCCATGCCCTGCTGAAAACCCTCGGCCACTGCCGAGGGGGCGCTCGCGGGCGCACCGCGGCCCGCACCGCTGCGGGCCAGGAGCTCCGACAGCGGCGGGAAACGGTGCAGGCGCTGGTTCCTCATTCGACCACCGCTTCGGCGAACAGCTGGATTTCGATCTCGCCGGCGTCGGCCAGGGCCTTGACCTGGGCCATGATGTCCTGGCGGGTCTGCTCAACCCGGCTGACCGGCACCGGACCGGCACGGCGCAACTGGTCTTCGAAGCTTTGAGCCTGTCGGCGCGGCATGCAGCGCAGAATCGCATCCCGAACCGTCGGTTCCGCCCCTTTGAGTGCGGTGGCCCACTGTTCCATCGAGACCTCTTCAATGATGCGGGTCAGCACGGCTTCGGACTGGTTCGACAGCATGAAGAAGTCGTACATGCTGACCTCGATCTCTGACACCACCCGGGGATCGTGGGCGCGCAGCAGTTCCACCATCTGGCGCTTGTCGCCGCTCATGCGGTTGATGATCTCGGCCACCTGGCGGGTGCCCTCGACCAGTGCGCTCTGCGTGCCCAGTTCATCGAGGCAGCGGGCCACGATCTCCTCAAGCTCGATCAGCAACTCGCTTTCGATCTCCTGCAGCCGCGCCATGTGCAGCAGCACCAGGTCGCGGCTGGCCACAGGCAGGGCCTCGATCACCAGGCCCGCCTGGGCCGGTGGCAAGAAGGCCAGGAACACCGCCTGCATGCGCACATGTTCGCTGCCGATGCGCTCGGCCAGCCACTTGGGGGCCGCCCATTGCAGTCGCGCCATCTTGGGGCGGATCGCATCGCCATAGATGCTGTTGAGCACGCTGCCCGCGATGTCGGGACCGAGCGCCAGATCGAGCGAGCGTTTGAGAAACGAACGCGATGCACCGTGCACACCACTCTGCTCGCGGTAATCGTCAAAGAAATGTTGCATGGCGTCGCGCACCGCATCGACCTTGATGCCGCTCAGGCGTGACATCACCTGGGTCACTTCCAGCAGTTCTTCGCGCGACAGACAGCGCAAGACGGCGGCGGCCGGCTCTTCGCCCATGCACAGCAGCACGATGGCAGCCTGCTCAAGCGGGTTGCTGGGGGCGAGGCCGCCCTGGAAGCTCAGTTCATTCGGTTCGGCCATGTTTTTGTACCCACTGTTTGACGACTTCGGCCACGCGTTCGGGCTCCTTGGCAGCCAGCACCCGGAGGTGGTTGACCATCACATCCACAGGCGAGCCTGCCGGCGGCAGGGCATAGTTCTCCAGCAAGGGCACCACGGGCATTCCGGCCGTGCCCAGCGCTGCCGGGTCGGTGCCGGCGGTGGTGCTGCCATTCGGACCCTCGATGGCACCCAGTGGCGCCAGTTCAGGTTCGCCCTCCAGGCGCGGGGGCTGAGCCATCAGGCCCGGTGCCAGGCGGGCCTGGGCGAGGCGGAGCAAAGGTCGAACCAGCAGGAAGAAGCCCAGCAAGGCACCCAGTAGCCAAGCCACCGGTGTGAGCAGGTCCAGTACGTTGTCGCGCTGTTGCCACCAAGCCGGGAGATCGGCTCGGGCAGGGAAAGCGAGGGCCGTGACGGCCAGGTGGTCGCCACGCTCTGCATTGATGCCCAGGCCGTTGCGCAGGATCTTTTCAATGTCGGCCAACTCGGACTCACTCCAGGTGCCGCCCTTGGGGGCTGCGGAGCTGTTCAGCACCACGGAAACGTGCAGACGGGCCAGGCGGCTGCGGGCACGTTTGATCATCTTGATGCTGCGGTCATAGGCGTACTGGCGGGTGGTGGCGTTCTTGCGCGCCACATTGCCGTCGGAGCCTGGCGTTGGGGGTGTGGTGGCCGCCGCGCCTGGGTTGACCGGCGCGGTCGTGTTGTTGCCCGTGGCGGGCACGCTGTTGACGGGGCGGTTGCTCAGTGAGCCGGGTACCCCGATGGCGGCCAGGCTGCGGTCCTGTTCATCGCGCACGGCTTCCGAGGTCACGCGGGGGTCGGCGCCGAAGCGCTCCAGGGTTTCCTCAACACGATCGTCGTCAATGTCTGCGGTGACACTGGCCTTGAAGTTGTCCTCACCCAGCACCGGGGCCAGCAATTCGCGCACGCTGCGCAGCGTGCTTTCCTGGTAGCGTGCGGCAGCTTCGTTGCCATTGATCGCGTCCAGGCCTTGGCTCAGATCCACATGGGCGGACAGCAGGTTGCCCGCTTGGTCGATCAGGCTGACGCGCTGAGGCTCCAGGCTGGCCACGCTACCCGCCACCAGATTGACGATGGCAGCGACCTGCTCGTTGCTCAGGCGTCGGCCGGATTTCAGGGTCAGCACCACCGATGCCGAGCTCTTGCTGCCGTCGCTGACGACAAAAGAACTGGATTTGGCAATCGAGAGGTGTACCCGGGCGGACTCCACCGCGTCCAGTGCCAGGATGCTCTGGGTCAACTCGCCTTCCAGGCCGCGCCTGAAGCGCACATCCTGAACGAACTGACTGACGCCCAGAGGGTCGTTGCGGTCCATCAGCTCCAGTCCTGCCGGCAGCTTGGCTGTCACGCCCTTGGCTGCCAGCAGCATGCGGGTCTTTCCCAACATTTTTTCTGGTACCAGAATCTGGCCGCTGTCAGGGTGCACCCGATAGGCGATGTGTTCAGCCTCCAGCACGGCCATCAGTTCAGCCGCAGGCACTTTTTCCCGGGCGCCGAACACCGGCTTGTAGGCAGCTTGGTCGCTCCACATCCACATCAGCACCAAGGCGGTCAGACCGACGGCCAACAGACCCAGGGGCAACAGGCTCTTCAGCAGGGCCGGGGGCAGTCCGGGCAGATCCAGCTTGCGCAGGCGTTGCAATCCCGATTTCATGACAGCATTCACGCTGAGGGCTCCTGGCGGGGGCTCAAAGGGGCAACTTGACGAGTTCCTCAACGGCCCCCATCACCTTGTTGCGCACCTGCATGAGCATTGAGAAAGAGAGCCCCGCCTCCTGGCTGGCCAGCATGGCGCCAACCAGATCGTCGCTGGCCCCGGTGTCGACCGCTGCCATTTTTTCGTCTGCAGCACGGTCCTGCTGATTCACTTGGCGCAGCGCATCGGCCATGCGCTCCGCGAAGCCAGGTCCTGAGGACTGAGCGTCGCTCTCGGCGCCGCCGATTCCGTTGCGGGTCCCTTCCAGGGCTTGCGCATGGGCCTTGATCTGCAGCAGATCCTGTGTCATTGCGTTGCCCGAGGTGAGTCCGGTATCTGGGGCCATGTTGTGGTTCCTTGCGTTCCCACCTTGCGACAGGTGATGAGTAATTCACTCGTTTTGAATAAAACGTTGCGTCAGTAGCATCATCTTAAGTAAAAACGTACATGTGATGAACAAAAATCAGCAAAAACTTCACAAAATGTTGAGTTGTGTATTTGATGTGTACAATGTTGCAACAAAAAATGTTCAGCCCTGCTGTCGCTTTCGGGGCGCGTGCACTCGTGGGTCGCGGACGCTTCGAACTTCCGGGGGCCCTGGTGGCGTTGTCGATGTGGTGTGAGGTCGTGCCGACTTGACAGTTGATAATTGCGGAATTTTTCGCAACAAAGTAGTAAACCGCCGTTCTGTGGCCGGCCTGTTGGCGCTGCGTTCACCAGAATGGTCTTGCCGAGGCTGACAATGGAGAGTGCAAATCAGATCCTGAACGCCGTGACATGGGTGGCTGCCGTGGGGCTGGCGGGGTGGGTTGTGGTGTTGCTGCGGCGGGGCCGCGAGGCCCAGGCTGAACTGGCGCAGGCCCGCCAGACGCTCACTTCACGCAATCAGTTCCTGGGCATGATGGCCCACGAGATGCTGACGCCGCTGCAGACCATCATCAGCTCGGTAGAACTGATGGAGATCAGTGGGCGGCTGCCGTCTGACGACCAGACTTTCAGGCGCCTGCGTCGCAGTGCCCAGCAGTTGGAAGCACAAATGAACGACACCGTGGAATTCGCCCGCCTGAGTGCCGGACGGCTGAAGGTGTCGCCCATGCTGTTCCAGCCCGATCTGATGATGCAGATCATCGTGGCCGAATATGAAGACACCGCGCGCGAGCGTGGGGTGCAGCTGGTGGCGCGCTACCACCCGCAGCCTTGTCCCCGGGTCATCACCGATCCCGCGCGGATGCGCCAGATCATTGCCAACCTGATCTCCAATGCCACCAAATACGCCAGTCCTGGCGAAGTGGTGTGCTCGGTTCGCGTGGACCCAGACCCGCCCCGGCTCACGGTCACCGTGATGGACCAGGGCCCGGGATTCGATCCAGACGCGAAGATCTGGGATCCGTTTGTTCGGGACAGCCAGTTGCCCGCGGGCAGTGGTCTGGGACTGGCGGTGGTTCGGATGATGGCCGAGTTGTTGCAGGGCAGTGCCCAGGTGGTGAGTCAGCCTGGAGAGGGCTCGGCTTTCATCGTGCAGATTCCGGTCGAGGTGGAACCCCTGGCGCAACTGGCGCCGACCGCGCCGCGACAGATTGCGCGGCGCATCCTGGTGGTGGATGACAACGACGACGTGCGGTTCAGCCTGCAGGCCATGCTGATTGCACTGGGCGCTGTGGTCGATGTGGCTGAAAGTGTTGCGCAGGCGGACCTGATGCTGGCCGCTGTGCGATACGACGGGGTGTTTCTGGATTTGCGTTTGAGCGATGGCAGCGGTTACGACGTGGCCCGGCGCATGCGCAGCAGCGACGCCCTCAACCGTGAGACGCCCATCGTGGCCTTGTCGGCATACCACGAGCCCAATGCCGCCGTCGATGCGATCTTTGTGGCTAAGTTCGAGAAGCCGATCACCGTGGCACGCTTGCGTTCAGCCTTGCAGGCGTTTGCCTGAGGGCGGCTCAGAGCTTTTCGCCGAGCAATTGCCGTACCTGGGAAATCAGCAAAGCGAGGCGAAACGGCTTTTCGATCACCTGGACCCGGTGTTCCATGGCCACCCGCACGATGTCGTCTTCCACCGCATAGCCATTGGCAATGGCCCCCGTGGTCAGGATCAGGGGCACGGTGCTCTGGCTGGCGCGCAGCGCCTGGATCATCGCGGCCGAGGTCTTGCCATTGAGCCACCAATCCACCAGGTAGACATCGAAAGGCTGGGTCGTCGCTCGGTTCAGCAGTTCGTCCGCCGCGGTGAAGAGTTCGACACGGAAGCCGGCGCCCTCAAAGGCTTCCTTGAGATTGGCGGCCAGATCGACCGAGTCTTCAAGTACAGCCACCCGTGGCAGTTGCCGGTGTGCGGGGCGGATCAGCAGCTGGATCACCCTGTGGCGAGCAAGGGTGCCTTGCGGACCTGGAAAGGGATGCACCTGCCACTCTGATCCCTGCAGCGTGGCCACCAACTCGCTGAAGTCGTTGGCGCCGAGTTCGTCCCCGATCTCGACCTGGCATGCCAGGTTGCGGCCGCCCAACACGATGCGTGCCGGGGCGGGTGGCAAAGCAGAACTTGGCAGTGCCTGGGTTGGAGGCGCTGCGGTCTGGCTCAGCAACAGACTGACGTCGACCTCGAAGTGTTCGGCCAGCGCCTGTAAATCGGCGGCCGAAAAGGCGCCATCCTGGAATTTGCGAAAGGCCCCAGACCGGGACAGCCCGAGGATCACGGCCAACTGGGAGGAATGTTTGTGGCGCGGCAGTCCCTGGCGAACGAAGAAGTCGTGCAGGCGGCGTGACACCAGGCTGGCGGGTTGGCTGTCGTGGGGGTCGTCCACGTGTGCGGTGTCAGGGCTTTGGGGGAGGACTTCAGTCATGGATGTAGCCATCGAGAGGAGTTCTTGATTAGGTGAATGTGGCTTCTAACGCGACAAAAATTCAAAAATGCTTAAAAAAAGTAGACAAATATGTGTCATCACAAATAACGTTGCGTAAAATGCACTTATTGGGGCCTGGCTTTAGCGCCTCTCCGGGTCGCAGACGTCTGTTGCCACTGTCCATCTATGAAGACCAATATAGCCCACGCCCTCTCTCGTGACGATAGAAATGTTGCGATAAGTGCAACTTTTTTGATCCATACCGGTGCCTGCTGACATGTTGTCTGAGCCACAAAGGCCTGTGCCAGAGTCTCACCAGGTGCTGGATCCGCGTACGCTCGGGCGCCCGGTGCACCTGCTGGGGGCCTTTGCCAAGCGCTGCGGAGCCGATTTGACCGAGGCCTTGCGCTTGGGCTTGAACAGGCGCTATGGCACCCGTTTTGAAGTCGTCCATGCAGCCATGAGACCTGAGTGCCCACCAGGCCCCGGGAAGCGCTGGGCGGTGGTTGACCTGCCTGAAGGGCGACTGGCCCTGTCGCTGGACCGCCGACTGGTGTTGCAGGTGCTGGACTGCCGCTATGGCCCCCCCGCGGTCCCGACATCGGATGAAAGGCAGTCCAGGCCGAAGACCAGCACCGAGGAACGCCTTGCTCAGAAGTTGGCGCTGAATTGGCTGGCCCTGTTGGCACAGCGTCTGCGCGATGGGCTGGCGCCGGTCCGGGCTGAACCGGCCCAGGCAGCGCTGGCGCAACCTCAATGGCTGGGCGAGGCCAGCGAGCCGGTGGGGGCCTGGACACTGGAGTTGGGCATCCAGGAACCAGGCAATGCGGGTGCGGGATCCGTCCTGTTGCTGAGCCTGGACGAGGCCTGGATGCACCTGCTGCTGGAGCGTCTGCGAGCTCGCCGCCCGCAGGTTCTGGACGAAGCTGACTCCGTTGCGGATCCGCTGGCGAGCCGACTGCCGCTGCAGTTGCAGGTCCGGCTGTTGAGCCGACGCCTGACACTGGGCGAGGTGTTTGATCTGCGACCGGGATCGGTCATTCCTGTGAGCCTGCAGGGCACCGATGTGCTGGTCAAGGATGTGCGCCTGTTCACGGCCACCGTGGCCGAGCACAAGGGCAAGCTGTGGCTCACCGCATTCAACGACATACCCTGAAAGTGACGCCATGAGTCAAGATTCACTCGCACTCGACCCCTTGCTTGACGATTTCACCGTGGACGCAGAGGCCATTGCGGCGCCGGCCCAGGGCGAGCCGTCTGCGCGCGTGGTAAGGGACCTGCCGCAGATGCTGCGCAAGATCCAGGTCACCCTGACCCTGGAGGTCGGCTCAGCCGAGATCACGCTGGACAAGCTCATGGCCTTGGAGCACGACAGCGTGGTTGAGCTCGATACCCTGGCTGGTACGCCTTTGGTGATCTGCGTCAACGGTACGCCGATAGGGCGCGGCGAAGTGGTGGTGGCGGGGGAGAACTACGGCCTGAAAGTGCTTGAGCTGGACGAGCTTGATCTTCTGGCCTTAGACCGGAACCGCTGAGACCGAGCCGATGTGCACCCAATTTTTTGCGGGCCGCTCCGCGGCGGCCTTGGTGTTGCTCGCCTGCGCGTTGTATGTCGCCTTGCCGGCACAGGCCGCCGGCACCCTCTCCGTGCTGGGTTCCCACGCCACGGCTGGCGGCACCGAGTTCACGGTCAAGACCCAGATCCTGGTCATCATGACCCTGCTCGGGCTGTTGCCCGTGCTGATGTTGATGATGACCAGTTTCGTGCGCTTTGTGATCGTGCTGTCTTTGCTGCGCCAGGCGCTGGGGCTGCAGCAAGGCCTGCCCAACCGCATCGTGACGGGGGTGGCTTTGATCCTCACGCTGCTGGTCATGCAGCCGGTGGGTGAGCAGATCTGGGAGCGAGCCTTTCTACCGTACGACCAGGACCGCATCGGCCTGGAGGCTGCGTTGCGTGAGGCGTCCGTGCCCCTGTCGGCCTTCATGCTGGCCCAGACCAGCAAAGCCGCGCTCCAGCAGATATCCACTCTGGCCCATGAGGCACCGGTCAGCGATGCTGCGTCGCACGCCTTCACCGTGAAGCTGGCGGCTTTCGTGCTGAGTGAGTTGAAGACGGCGTTTCAGATCGGTTGCATGTTGTTCATCCCCTTCATGGTGATCGACCTGGTGGTGTCCTCGGTGCTCATGGCCATGGGCATGATGATGTTGTCGCCGCTGGTGATCTCGCTGCCTCTGAAGCTGCTGCTGTTCGTGCTGGTGGACGGTTGGACCCTGACGGTCAACACCTTGGTCACCAGTGTGAGGGCCTACTGAGATGCTGACCCCGGATGTGGCTGTGGATCTCGTGAGCGAAAGCCTGCGCCTGGTGATGCTGCTGGTGGTGGTGCTGGTGCTGCCAGGGCTGTTGATCGGCTTGCTGGTCGGCCTGTTTCAGGCCGCCACCCAGATCAATGAGCAGACCCTGAGCTTTTTGCCTCGTCTGCTTGTGACGCTGCTGGCCCTGATTGTGATGGGCCGCTGGATGGCCGGTCACCTGATGGATTTTTGCGTGCACATCTTCGAGCGCGCCGCTGCGCTGGCGGTGTGAGGACAGGGCCGGCTGCGGATGGAGGCGCTGTTTCCCGACCTGCTGGCCCAGCTCACCGCGCTGTGGTGGCCGTTTTGCCGCATGCTGGCGCTGTTCAGTGCCGCTCCGGTGCTGGGCGATGGCTCGGTGCCTGTCACCGTGCGGGTGCTGTTGGCACTCGTGCTGGCCGTTGTGATGCTGCCAGTGGCAACGCCGGTCGCGGCGATCGACCCCCTGTCGCTGCAGGCGGTCGTTGCCACGCTGGAGCAGGCAGCGATCGGTGGGGTGCTGGGTCTGGCACTGCATTTCTGCACCTCCGTCATCATGGTGCTGGGCTATCTGGTTTCTTCGCAGATGGGGTTGTCGATGGCGGTGATGAACGACCCTGTGAGCGGGGTCTCGTCCGATGTGGTGTCCAGCCTGTTGTCTGTGCTGGGCATTCTGGTGTTCTTTTCAATGGATGGCCATCTCATGTTGACCCAGGTGGCTGGCGCCAGCTTTCAGCAATGGCCGGTGGGTTCAGGCCTGCGTGTGCCGACGCTGCAGCTGGTGGTCTACAACGTGTCCTGGGTGTTTTCGGCGGCCTTGCTGCTGGCCCTGCCGATCGTTTTTGCCACCTTGCTGGTGCAAATCGGCTTTGGCTTTCTGGCCCGGGTGGCGCCCACCCTCAACTTGTTTTCGCTGGGTTTTTCGGTGGTCACCCTGCTGGGCCTGTACCTTTTGGCTGGCTTGGCCAGCGCGCTGCCTGAGCACTACCTGAGGCTGACAAGCCAGGTGTTCGAATTGCTTCGGCAGGTGCTGGGAGGGCCGGTGTCATGAGCCAGTCCGGCGCGGGTGACAAGACCGAAAAGGCCTCGCCCCAGAAACTGCGCAAGGCCCGCGAGCAGGGGCAGGTGGCACGCTCGCGAGAGTTGGCCACCGCGGTGGCGCTGCTGAGCAGTCTGTACCTCACGGTCTGGCTGGCACCTGGGTACCTGGCGGAGTTTCGCCAGCTGTTCGCCTATGCCTTGGCCGACTTGTCGGGCGAGGGCGCCCCGGACAATGCCTGGTCGATGCTGTTTCTGACGGCGACCCTGCTGTTGCTGAAAATGGTGCTGCCGCTGTTGCTGGTGCCGCTGGCCGGGGTGCTGGCGTCGCTGGTGCCCGGGGGCTGGGTGTGGTCAGGCGCCCACCTGGCGCCGCAATGGCAGCGCCTGAGCCCAGCCAGCAATCTGGGGCGCCTGTTGACGTCCAAGCACCTGGCTGGGGTGGGTGCTTCGGTCGGCAAAGCGGCCTTGCTGAGCGCGGTGCTCTGGAGCCTGTGTCGGCAGATGCCGGCGCAGTACCTGCGGTTGCAGGCCCTGCCTTTGCCCGAAGCCTTGAGCCAAGGCTTGGAGCAGGTGTTGGGGGGCGTTCTGGGCATGGTGCTGGTGTTTCTGCTGTTCGGCCTGCTGGATTTGCCGGCCCAGGTGTTCTTTTTTCTGCGCGGGCAGCGCATGAGCAAGCAGGAACAGAAGGATGAACACAAGAACAACGAGGGGCGCCCTGAAGTCAAGAACCGCATCCGCCAGTTGCAGCGCCAGTTGGCGCGGCGCAGTGTTCGTGCCGCGGTGCCCACCGCCGACGTCGTGATCGTCAACCCCGAGCACTATGCGGTGGCCTTGAAGTACGACGAAAAACGCGCCCAGGCGCCTTACGTGGTGGCCAAGGGCATCGATGAGATGGCCCTGTACATCCGCGAGATCGCCCGTGATGCGGGCCTTGAGGTGCTGGAACTGCCGCCGCTGGCGCGGGCCATCTACAACACCAGCCAGGTGCAGCAGCAGATTCCCATTCCGCTCTACACCGCCGTGGCGTTGGTGCTGAACTATGTGCTGCAAATGAAGGCCTTTCAAACGGGCCAAAGGCTGCAGGCCCCGATGTTGCCGCAGGACCTGGACGTGCCTGCCCACCTGAGTTGATCGCTCCCCCGACCTGAAGAGAGTCTGACCGCCATGAATCTGCTGCCCCCCCGCGTCGTCGAGCTGTGGCGCCGCCACAGCCATGCCACGCCCCTGATGGTGCTGGCCCTGCTGGCCATGATCATCCTGCCGCTGCCGCCAGCGGTGCTCGATGTGCTGTTCACCTTCAACATCGTGCTCTCGATCATCGTCATTCTGATCAGCGTGTCGGTGAACCGGCCACTGGAGTTCTCCACGTTTCCGACGGTGATCCTGGCCACCACGTTGATGCGCCTGACCCTGAACGTCGCCTCCACCCGCGTGGTGTTGCTGCATGGTCACGAAGGCACCCACGCCGCGGGGCAGGTGATCGAGGCCTTTGGCAACGTGGTGATCGGCGGGAACTTCGTGGTCGGGTTGGTGGTGTTCGTGATCCTGATGATCATCAATTTTGTGGTGGTCACCAAGGGTTCGGAGCGTATTTCGGAGGTGTCGGCGCGGTTCACTCTGGACGCCCTGCCAGGCAAGCAGATGGCGATCGACGCCGATCTCAATGCCGGCCTGATCAACCAGGACAAGGCGCAGACGCGCCGCCGCGAGGTGGCCATGGAGGCAGACTTCTATGGCGCCATGGACGGTGCCTCGAAGTTTGTGCGCGGCGATGCCGTGGCCGGCATCCTCATTTTGCTGATCAACATGATCGGCGGCGTGGCGATCGGAGCCTTCATGCACGACCTCTCCTTGGGGGACGCCTTTCGCCAATATGCGCTGCTGACCATTGGCGACGGCCTGGTGGCCCAGATCCCGGCCTTGCTGCTGTCCGCGGCGGCGGCCATCATCGTGACCCGGGTCAGCGATTCGGGGGACTTCGAGACCCAGGTCAGCGCCCAATTGCTGGCTTCGCCGCAGGCGCTGTACAGTGCGGCCGGCGTGATGCTGGTGCTGGGCCTGATTCCGGGCATGCCCTGGGTCAGCTTTGTGGGCTTTGCCCTGGTGTTGGCCTGGGTAGGCTGGCGCATGGCCAGGCGTGTCAGCGCCCCGGCGCCCGGGCTGGATGCGGCCGCACTGGCGCCCACCCTGCTCAATGCAGAGCCGCCTGCCGACATGGACTGGCGCAGTCTGCCGGTGGTTGAGCCGCTGCTGGTCACGCTGGGATTTCGCCTGGTGGGCCTGATCGACAAAAACCAGGGGGCACCCCTGATCAAGCGTCTGAAAGGGGTGCGCCAGACCCAGAGCGAGAGCCTGGGCCTGTTGCTGCCTGCAATTCCGGTGCGTGATGACCTGGTCTTGAAGCCTGCTCAGTACGCGATCGCAGTTGGCGGCACAGCGGTTGCTCGCGGCGAGGTGCGCCACGATTGCCTCATGGCCATCCCGTCGCCCCACCTGTATGGCGAGGTGGACGGCGCGCCTGGCACGGACCCAGCTTATGGTCTGCCAGTGACCTGGATCACCCCCGAGACCAAGGCCCATGCCCTGGGCTTGGGCTACCAGGTGGTGGACGTGCCCAGCGTGATTGCGACCCATGTCAGCAAGGTGGTGCGCGAGCACTTGCCCGAGCTGTTCGGGCACGAAGATGCCATCGAGTTGACCGAGCGCCTGGCTGCGTTGGCACCGCGCCTGGGCGAGGCACTGGGCAAGGCCCTCAGCCCGACCCATCTATTGAAGGTGCTGCGCATTCTGTTGGCTGAGAACGTCTCCCTGAAGAACATCGTCCCGATTGCCACCACCTTGCTTGACACGGTTGAGACCACCAAAGATCCGGTGCTGCTGGCGGCGGAGGTCCGTTGCACGCTGCGCCGTCAGATCGTGGAGTCCCTGGCGGGTCCCCGCGCCGAACTGAAGGTCTTCAACCTGACCGGCGAGTTGGAGAACATGTTGCTCGCTGCCCTGAGCCAGGCGCGCCAGGGTGGTGCCAAGGTGGCCTTGGACAACTTCGCCATCGACCCCAACCTGTTGTCCCAACTGCAGGTGCACATGCCGCTGGCCCGCGACCAGATGAAGCAGCAGACGCTGCCTCCGCTGATGTTGGTGATGCCGCAGATCCGCCCGCTGTTGGCACGTTACGCGCGCCTGTTTGCGCCGGGGCTGAACGTGCTTTCCTACAACGAGATCCCGGAGAACCGCGAGATCAGCGTCATCGGAACGGTGGGCTGAGCACCACCAGCACCTCGGCCGCCGCGCGGAACAGGGCCGGTGGCAGCGCCAGCCGCGCCAGGGCCTGGTGGGCGTTGGGCATTGGCGGGGCGAACACGGGCAATGTACTGTGCAACACATGGCAGCGCATCAGGCGCAGCCCGGCACAGGCGAGCCGGGCGGCCAGCAGGCTTAAACGTCCGCGCAAGCCTGGCACCAGCGGAGCCTGATCGGTGGCCAAGGTCAGCAGCACGCCCGGAGGGCTCAAGGCCAGGTCAACCAGCACCGAGTCCCCCTGGGGATGGCGCATCAACAGTCGCATGCGCAGGCCTAGGTGCGTGTCTGCGGATCGGGCGCCAGGCTCGCCTTTGCCAGGTCGCCACAGGCAGAACGCCAGGGGCAGCCCTTGTGGTGACACGGTTTGCCACAGCAGCAGCGTTTGCTGCGGTCGGGGCAACAAGGCCTCGTCGACGCTGGGCTCAGCGGCGTTTCGCGGGGCGTGCCCGGACCGGAGGAAGGCCATCCCCGTAGCCTGCATCGGAGTGTTCGCGAAGGCCTCTGGCTGCGTGCCGCCGTCGAGTGAGTCGGCCCGTTGCTGCTGGAGCAGAGTCTGGGTGGCCAGGGCGAGCCAGCGTGTGGCCAGGGAGGCGGCGTCGGGCAAGGGTTGGACGAACCGGCGCATGGCCGCCTGGTCGGGTTGCAGCGCTGGCGATGGCAGGGTGTCCTGAGTGGCCAGGCCCGCGTCGGGCGTGTTCATATCAGGTGGCAAGGCGTTGCCCAGACGATCGAGCAGGGCCAGTTCCAGTTGGGGGCTGGTGGCCAGGACTTTGACCAGCAGAACTTGGCCCGGCTCCAGCCGCAGCCCGGCCAGGGCGTCTGCGCTGAGGCGCCAGCGTCGGCCTTCCGGGCCGCTCATCAGCAAATCGCCTTCGAGGTCCTGCGCGACTTCCAGTTGCAGCAGGTCTTCCGGGCGGATGGCGTCTGGCGATGCATCGCTCCCCTGCGTCGGGCCCGGCGTGCGTGTCAGCGCAGGCGTCGGCGCCACCGGGCTGGGGCCCATCACGCGTTCGAAGGCCATGGGTCTGCTCCAGGCGGGTTGAAGGGACGGTGCGGGGTATGGCGTGGCCGCTTGCCCCGGAAAAGAGCCAACCGCGTGGTGCGGTTGGCTGGTGGCCTGAGGCGCCGGGCGCACCTGGTGCGCTCGGGCGTCCGCTCAGGTTGCGCCGCCTGGAGCTTATTGCATCAGCGACAGGGCCAACTGCGACATGCTGTTGGACTGCTTGAGCATGCTGGTGCCGGCTTGCATCAACATTTGCTTGGTGGTCATGTTGGCAGTCTCGGATGCATAGTCCACGTCCATGATGCGGCCCTTGGCGGCTTCGGTGTTGGTGCTCATGTTCTGCAGGTTGTTGAAGACGTGGTCCAGGCGGTTGGAAGCCGCGCCGAGAATCGAGCGCATCGAACCCACTTCGTCAAGTGCGGTGTTCAGTGTGGTGATGATGCCGTTGGCGCTGGTGGTGCTGGCCAGTTCGGTGCCGGGGGTGCCTGGGGTGGTATAGGTGCCGCTGGCATTGCCCAGCGCGGTGGCGACAGCGGTCAGCTGGGTGCCGCTGTCCACGGCCATGGTTTCGCCGGCGCTGGCGCCGATCTGGAAGGTCAGGCTGGTGGTGCTCAGCAGGCCCGAGGCGCCTGTGGTCGTGGTGCCGTTGCTGAACAACTGGGTGCCGCCGAACGAGGTGTTCTTGATGATGTTGGCCATTTCCTTGCCCAGCGAGTCGTATTCGGCCTGCATGGCTGTCTGGTCCTTGGTGGTCGAAGAGGCCGTGGCGGCTTCGGTGGCCAGATCCTTCATGCGCTGCAGGATGCTGGTGACTTCGCCGAAGGCACCTTCGGCGGTCTGCATCATCGAAATGCCGTTTTGGGTGTTTCGTTGCGCCACGGCCATGCCGCGGGTCTGGGCGTCCAGACGGGTGGCGATCTGCAGACCGGCTGCGTCGTCCATGGCCGAGTTGACTCGGTAACCGGTGCTCAGGCGGGTCAGCGAGGTCGACAGTGCCTTGTTGGTGGAGCCCAGGGCGGCTTGGGCGGAGAGAGAGGCAGCGTTGGTGTGCAGGCTAAGCATGGTTGATTACTCCAGGTTGGGTTGCATGCGGGCATGCGTTCTCGATGCCCGTACCTTAGCTGGGCGACCCCGGGCAAGCGAAACTTAAGCCCGCGCCAAAAATTGATGGGACCACCTCAAGAAAACGACGGCTCACCAGGTGCAGGGCATGCTGCTCGCGTGACCCGCGTCGGTGCGCCGTCGCCGTCGCTGCTGCGACGACCGGCAAAGGGCAGGATCGCCGGTGCTTCGGCTGTGGAGCCTACCGGCCCTCAACGGCTGCGCAGATGCCGCACCCAGCGGTCGCCGGCAAACTGCACGCTGCACACCAGCGCAATCAGCAGCACGATCACCAGCACCATCACCTGGGTGTCGAAACGCTGGTAACCATAGCGGATGGCGATGTCGCCCAGGCCGCCGGCCCCCACCGCGCCGGCCATGGCCGAGGCGCCGATCATCGATACCACGGTGATGGTGAAGCCAGCCACGATGCTGGGCAGGGCCTCGGGCAGCAACACATGCCAGATGATGTGCCAGCGTCCGCAGCCCATGGCCTGGGCGGCTTCGATCAGGCCTTTGTCGACTTCGTTCAGGCCGACTTCGGCGATGCGGGCAAAAAAGGGCGTGGCGCTGATGGTCAGGGGCACCACGGCGGCCCACACGCCGATGGTGGTGCCCGTCACCCAGCGGGTGAACGGAATCAGCGCGACCAGCAAGATGATGAAGGGCGTGGCCCGAAAGCCATTCACCAGGCTGCCCAGCAGCCGGTTCAGGCGCGGCGAGGCCAGCAGGGCGCCTGGCGCCGACAGCACCAGGAAGACGGCCAGCGGCAGGCCCAGCAACAGCGCCAGACCGGCCGACAGGCCGACCATGGTCAGGGTGTCCGCCAGGCCTTGCAGCAGGCGCTCGATCACGATGTCAGAGATGGCGTTCAACATAGCCCAGGTCCTTGGCTTGGTGGCTCAATTGGTGTTTCAGCACGGCTTGGGCGCCGGGGCCCATGCCTTCGATGGCCAGCACCAGTCGGCCATGGGCGTGCCCTTGCAGTTGCTCGATGCCGCCATGCAGCAGGCGTGGCGCACCTTGCAGCACCGTGGCCAGGCGCTGCCAGTCGGGCAGCAGGTCGGTCTCGCCGGTGTAGCTCAGTTCGATCAGCCGGTCAAAGCGGGGCGGGGCGCCGGTCAGGGCGTGGGCTGCCGAGGGCGGCTTGAGGTGCAGGCGCTGTTGCAGTTCGACCGGCAGGCCATGGGCCAAGGGGGCCAGCAGGGCGCGGGTGGCCTCGTGGCGCGGTGCACCAAACACCTGCCAGACGGGGCCTTGCTCCACGGGTTGGCCTTGTTCCAAGACCAGCACCTGGTGGCAGATCTCGCGGATGACCGCCATCTCGTGGGTGATCAGCACGATCGTCAGCCCGAGCTGGCGGTGGATGTCCCTCAGCAAGGCCAGGATCGCCTGGGTGCTCTCCGGGTCCAGGGCCGAGGTGGCCTCGTCGCACAGCAGGATCTCGGGGCGGTGCACCAGGGCCCGGGCAATGCCCACGCGCTGTTTCTGGCCGCCCGACAGGCGTGAGGGGTAGACGTCGCGCTTGTCGCTCAGGCCCACCAGGGCCAGCAGTTCATCGACCCGCTGGCGGATCTCGGTCGCCGGGTGGCCCGCCACCTTCAGGGGCAGGGCCACGTTTTGCCACACCGTCTTGGCCGACAGCAGGTTGAAGTGCTGAAACACCATGCCGATGCGCCGGCGCAGCGCGACCAACTGGCGTTCGCCGAATTGGCTGATGTCTTCGCCATCGACCAGCACGCGGCCCGAGCTCACCGATTCCAGCCGGTTGATGGTGCGCAGCAGGCTGGACTTGCCCGCGCCACTGCGCCCGATGATGCCGAAAATCTGACCCGGCTCGATGTGCACATCGATGCCTTGCAGCGCGTCGCGGCCCGAGGCAGCGCCCGGGTAGCGCTTGCTGACCTGCTCGAAGCGCACCGAGCCACGGGCCCGGGTTTCGGTTGGGGCTTGGGGCCCTGCCGCCGGCTCGGTGGCGGGCACCAGGCTGGGGGCGGGCAGCGGGTCGGCCTGGGCATGGGCCTGGGCCTGGGCCTGGCGCAACACGGCGCTCATGGCTTGCCGACCCAGGGCAGCACGAACAGCTTGCTGTCGCCGCCGTAAGACTTGAGGATGCGGGCACGCACGGCCGGCGAGTCCTGGTACAGCTTCACGAACTGCTTCACGCGCGGGTCGTTGGCGTTGTCGTTGCGGGTCACGAAGCGGATCGCAAAGTACACGTCGTCGATGTCGGAGTAGAGCAGGGCGTGGCTGGCAAATTCAGCCTGGCCCGCGTTCACGAAGTGCGAGGGGTAGCCCTGGGCCAGGTCCACGTCGTCGATGGCGCGCACCAGTTGCGGGCCCTCGACCTCGACAAACTTGAACTTCTTGGGGTTGCCCACCACGTCGTTGAGCGTGCCACGCCAGCCGGTGCCCGGGCGCAGCTTGATCAGGCCGGCCTTCTCCAGCAGCAACAGGCCCCGGCCCTGGTTCACCGGGTCGCTGGCCACGGCGATGCGGGCGCCTTCCTTCAGGTCGTCAAAGCGTTTGACCTTTTTGGAGAACAGGGCCAGGTTGTTCAACACACCCACGGCCACGCTGCTGAACTTGTAGCCTGACTCTTTGATGGCGTTGTCCAGAAAGGCCTGGTGCTGAAAGTAGTTGATGTCCAGGTCGCCGGCGGCCAGCGCGGTGTTGGGCGTGGTCCAGTCGGTGAACTCGATCACTTTCACGTCCAGGCCTTTTTGGCGCGCTTCGGCGGCGGCCACTTCGACCGAATCGGCCAGGGCGCCCGGCGTGACACCGATTTTCAGGGGGGCGGCCAAGGCCAGGGTGCTGCACAGCCAGGCGCTCAGGGCGAGTGCGGCGGTGGCCAGGCGGTGGGTGGAGCTTGTCATGGTGTGGGTCTGGGTGGTGTTGTGTGGACGGGATGCCCGCCAGCTGGCGGTGCCCGCTGGGGTGCGCGTGCAGATCCGACGGCGGATACCGGTGCGACGGGCGCCATTCGACCAAAGCGCCTTCTCGGGATCAAACAAGCATTTCAAATTTGCATAGACGTGAAACGTCGCAGTGGCGGTCGGGCCTGTGCCCCGGGCCTCACTGGTTGCCGGCGTGGTGGGCCAGCAGCGGGTGCCCTTCGATGGCGCGCGAGCGCTGGCCGTCCACCCCCACCGGCACCTCGCCCTCGAGCGTGATGCGGTAGAGCTGGCGGTCAAAGTCGAGGTCAAAGATGTCGGTGGGCGCCACATGGGCCGTGGCCCGGTTGTCCCAGAAGGCCAGGCTGCCGGGCTGCCACTTGAAGCGCACGCTGAATTCGGGGCGCACCACGTGCTCCCACAGCAGCTCCAGCAGCACCCGGCTCTCGCGCGGGTTCAGGCCCACCACCTGCTTGAGAAACGAGGGGCTCACAAACAGCGCGCGCTCGCCGGTGTCGGGGTGCACGCGCACCAGCGGGTGCTCGCTGACCAGGCGGGCCTCGCCGACCAGGCGCTGGTACTCCTCGGTGGCCTGGGCGCCGGGCGGGGCGCTGAACTGGTGGCGCCCCCACAGGGTGTCCACAAAGCCGCGCAGCGGGGCCGACAAGGCCTGGTAGGCCGCGACCAGGTTGGTCCACTGGGTGTCGCCACCGTAGGGCGGAATCACCACGCCGCGCAGCAAGGAGGCGGCCGGCGGGTTGATGGCGGCCGTCACGTCGGTGTGCCAGCCGCTCCAGGGCCGAAGCTCGCTGCTGCCTACAAAACGGTTGGCCTCGCGGTGCTTGGCAATCGAATAGACCTCGGGGTAGCCCGCCACATGCCCGAACACCGGGTGGCCGATGGTGGGCGCGCCAAACTGGCGCGCCAGGGCAATGTGTTGCTCATGGCTCAGGGGTTGGTCATGGAAGAACACCACTTTCCACTGCCGCAAGGCACCTGCGATGCCTGCGACTTCGGCGGCTGACAAGGGCTGTCGCAGGTCCACCCCGGTGATCAGGGCCCCCGTGTGGGCCGACTGCGGGTGCACCTGCCGGGCCGGGTCAAAGCCGGTGGGGGCCGTGAGGGGCGCAGCCCCCTGTGGCGGTGCATCAGGGCGCAAGCCCGGGGGCAGGGTGATGTCGTTCATGGGCGGATTCCTGGTGAAGGTGGGCTTGGGCTTGGGCTTGGGCTTGGGCTTGAGGCAGAAAAACCCTGCGGGCCAAGCGCAAAAATTCTGCGGCGGGCTGCTCCAGCGACGTAGCCCGAAATTCATCTATCCATATGTGAGGGGCTGCTCTCGCCCTGGGCTTGGCATGAGCTCATGACCGAAAGTTTTGAGTCTGTCGCCATGCAGTTTTGATCGTGGTCTTGCCCGGGGCATCGCCCTAGCATCGAGCCACAACGGCGCAGGGCCCACCGGCCTGTCAGTGCCGCACCCCGGTACCCCCCCCTGTTCCGAAAGAAGCCGATGTCTGAGACCCTGCTGGCCGACGCGCCTGCCACTACGCCATCCCCGGTTCCCCCGCCCGCTGCCAAAGCCCCTGACTTGGCCGAACTGAAGCGCCGCGTGGCCGCGCTGCTGCCCGCAGTGCGAGAAGGCGCTGAGGCGCGTGAGCGCGATCGCGTGTTGCCGCACGAGCAGGTGCGTTCGCTGGTGGCGGCCGGCTTGCTGACCCTGCGCATCCCCGTGCGCGATGGCGGCCCGGGCGGCTCGGTGCGTGAGCTGATCGAGCTGGTGATCGACATCGCCGCCGCTGATTCCAATGTGGCCCAGGCCTTGCGCCCGGGTTTCCTGTTTGTCGAGGGGCTGCTGGCCAGCCCCGACGAGGCGGTGCGCCAGCGTTGGTGGCCGCGCTGCCTGCGGGGCGACTTCATTGCCAATGCCGGCTGGGAGATCGGCGGCGCCAACGGCGCCATCGCCACCCAGCTGCGCCGCGAGGGCGATCACTTCCGCGTCAAGGGCAGCAAGTACTACAGCACAGGCGGCCTGTATGCCGACTGGATCAGCACCGTGGCTATCGACGAACAAGGCCAGGAGGTGCGCTTTGTGCTGCCCCGCGATCGCGAGGGCCTTGAGCTGCTCGATGACTTCGATGCCATGGGCCAGCGCCTGACGGCCAGTGGTACCACCCGGCTGAACGATGTGCAGGTGAATGCCGCCGACATCGTGCCTCACCCCACCGGCGGCTTGGCCCAGGGGCGGCGCACCGTGGTCACGCCGCTGGCCCAGCTGTTTCTGGGCGCGGTGCTGGCAGGCATTGCCCGCAATGCGCTGCACGATGCCGTGGCCTTTGCCCGGCTGCACGCCCGCCCGATCAAGCACAGCAGCGCCAGCCGCTCGGTGGACGACCCCTATGTGGAGCTGTCGGTGGGCGAGATCTCGGCCCGCGCCCTGGCGGCCGAGGCCGTGGTGCTGCGTGCCGCCGAGCGCATTGACGCCGCCTGGGCCGCCGGGCTGGACCAGGACGCCATCGTGCATGCCTCGATCGACGTGGCCCAGGCCCAGTACCTGGCCTCGGAGTCGGCCCTCAAGGCGGCCGAGCTGCTGTTTGATGTGGGGGGTGCCTCCACCACTTCGCGTCGGCACAACCTGGACCGCCACTGGCGCAATGCCCGCACCGTGAGCAACCACAACCCGCGCCACTGGAAGGCAGCGGTGGTGGGGGCCTGGCAGCTCAAGGATGCCCTGCCGCCGGCCTCGGGCCTGTTCTGAAGCCCGCTGTTTTGACCTGGTCAGGCTTGCCTGGCCTTTTGGAGATGACCATGCCCCGTGTCGATGTCACCTTGCGCAACCCGCGTGACCATGCCATTGCCGCCTACGCCGACGAGCTGGCGGCCGAAATCGCCAAGACGGCGGCCCAGCACGATGCGGCCGGCAGCTTCCCGCACGACCATTTCGACACCCTGACCGCGCGCGGGGCGCTGCGCCTGACCGTGCCGCAAGCCCACGGTGGCGAGGGCTACTCGCTGTATGAAACCCTGATTTTTCAGGAGCGGCTGGCGCGCGGCAGTGGCTCCACCGCCTTGGCGCTGGGCTGGCACCTGATGGTGTTTGGCTACCTCAGCCACACCCTGCGCTGGCAACCCGAGGCGCTGGCCAGCCTGGCCGCCGATGCGGTGCAGCGCGGGCAGTTGATCAATGTGCTGGTCACCGAGCGCGAAGCCGGTAACCTGCTGCGCGGGGCGCGCCCCGGCACGGTGGCGCGCCGCGTGGAGGGGGGTTATGTGCTCAGCGGGCGCAAGGCTTTTTGCTCGTCGGCCCCCCGGCTGCAGAAGATGATCGTCTACGCCTGGGTCGAGGACGAAGGCCGGGTGGCCGAGTTTCTGGTGCCGCGCACCGAGGGCGTGCGCGTGATCGAAAACTGGAACACCCTGGGCATGCGCAGCACGGGCAGCCACGACATCGCCTTTGACCAGGTGCAACTGCCGCCCGAAGCCCTGCTGAGCTACATCGAGCTGGGGCAGGTGGGTTCGTTCACGGTGGCCAGCCGCGCCTATGGGCTGCAGCTGTCGGCCGTCTACTTGGGCGTGGCCCGGGCGGCGCGCGACTTTGCGCTGGGCTTTGCCGACCGCTATCACGCCCAGAGCCTGGGCAAATCGGTGCTCGAAGCCCCCCAGGTGCAGCAGCGCCTGGGCGAGATCGAGCTGCTGCTGGGCGCCAGCAAGACCCTGCTGTATGGCCTGGTCGAGCGCTGGGAGCGTCACCCGCACCTGCAAGCCGAGTTTGGCGACGAGGTGGCCATCACCAAGGTCACGGTCAGCCGCAATGCCTTGCGGGTGGTGGAGCTGGCCATGGCCATCGTGGGCGGGCATTCGCTGTCGCGCGATCTGCCGCTGGAGCGCTACCTGCGCGATGTGCAGTGCGCCCAGTTCAACCCGCCGCAAGAGGACACCGTGGTGGCCTCGCTGGCCAAGGCAGCCATCACCCATTGGCATGCCGACCACCCCGCGCCCGTTGAAGCGGCTGAGCCGGCAGCTCAAGCCGCCCAGGCCCCCGTGACGGTGCCACTGGCCCCTTCGGTGGCACCGGAAGCCTCTGAAGCCGCCGACGCTGCCGTGGCGGCCTGAGCCCATGGCCCTGGCGCCAAACTTTTCAAACCGACCCCAACCGAAATCTGAACCCGAACCCCGGAACCCCTATGCCCAAGAAACAACTGCTGCTCAACGCCTTCAACATGAACTGCGTGGGCCACATCCAGCATGGGCTGTGGGCCCACCCGCGGGATCGATCCACCGAATACAACACCTTGTCGTACTGGACCGATCTGGCGCGTACGCTGGAGCGGGGTCTGTTCGACGGCCTGTTCATCGCCGACATCCTGGGCGTGTACGACGTCTACCAGGGCAATGTGGATGTGACGCTGCGCGAGTCGGTGCAGCTGCCCGTGAACGACCCGCTGTTGCTGGTGTCGGCCATGGCGGCGCACACCCGGCACCTGGGCTTTGGCGTGACGGTGAACCCGCTGTCGGAGCTGCCCTACCTGCTGGCCCGGCGCTTCTCGACCCTGGACCAGCTGACCCAGGGGCGTTTTGGCTGGAACATCGTCAGGGGCTACCTCGACAGCGCTGCCCGGGCCCTGGGCCTGCCGAACCAGATCGCGCATGACGAGCGCTATGACCGGGCCGATGAGTTTCTCGAGGTGCTCTACAAGCTGCTCGAAGGCAGCTGGGAGGACGGCGCTGTGCGCCGCGACAAGGCCGCCCGCGTGTTTGCCGACCCCGCCCGCGTGCACAAAGTGCGCCACCAGGGCCGCTATTACCAGGTGGAGGGCTACCACCTCAGCGAGCCCTCGCCCCAGCGCACGCCGGTGCTGTTCCAGGCCGGTACCTCGGGGCGCGGTCAGCTGTTTGCCGCCCGCCATGCCGAGGCGGTGTTTGTCTCAGGGGGCGACAAGGCCCAGGTGCGCCAGTCGGTGCAGTCGCTGCGCGAAGCGGCCGTGCGCGCCGGGCGCCGCCCCGAAGACCTGAAGATCGTGCTGGGCGTGACGGCGGTGACCGGCGCCACCACCGCCGAGGCCCAAGAGAAGCATGCCGACTACGTGCGCTACGCCAGCCCCGAAGCCGGCCTGGCCCACTTTGCGGCCAGCCTGGGCCTGGACCTGTCGCACTACGACCTGGACGAACCCATCGACTTCAGCCCGCCCACCCAGTCGATCCAGTCGGCCGCGGCGGCCGCACGGCAAAAGGGCTGGACGCGCCGCCAGCTGCTGGAGCAGTACAAGCTGGGCGGCCGCCACCCGGCCCTGGTGGGCAATGCCTCGCAGGTGGCCGACGCCTTGCAGGCCTGGGTGGACGAGACCGGCGTGGACGGCTTCAACCTCAGCCGCACCGTGGTGCCTGAGAGCTTTGTCGATTTTGTGGACCACGTGGTGCCCGAGCTGCAGAACCGCGGCATTTACAAGACGGCCTACACCGAGGGCACGCTGCGCCACAAGCTGTTCGGCCGGGGTGACCGCCTGCCCGATCACCACGCCGCGGCCCAGTTCCGCCACCGGGTGGAGCCGGCCAGCGCCCAGGCCGACAGCGAAGCCGCCTTGGCCTGAAGCACTCCCCTGCGCCGCTGCCGCAGGCGGCAGGCCGCCCCACGCCCCGGTCGTTGACGCGGGGCGTTGCTGTTTCTGGAGGCGATCTGGCTTTTCACCCCCTGTTGTCCATGTGTTGATATTTATCAACATTTAGCAGATATCCATCCGCCTTTTTAGAGCTTCTCCTCGCAACCCGTGGTTTCTACAGTGGGTCTTGTCCTGGTCGACGCGCCGGGCTCGACACCCTTGAGCCCGGCGGGCCGGCTTTCCCTGTTCAGGCCCTTGTGGGCCAATCCGAGGAATTGCCATGTCTGTGTTGGATCCCCTGTTTTCTTCAAGCCCTGCTGCCAGCCCGGCGACGTCGCAGGCTTCATCGCCGGTCTGGAGCCGGCGCCGTGCCCTGGGCACCTTGGCCGCAGGCGGCGTGAGCGGGGCCGCCCTGATGGGCGCGCCCTGGGTGCGCGCTGCTGGCGGCAAGAAGCTCACCCTGTCCTGGAGCGGCACGGCCCTGTGCCTGCTGCCCGTGGTGGTGGCCCGTGACCGGGGTTTTTTCGAGAAAAACCAGGTCGATGTGGACGTGATCAACTTTGCCGGCTCCAGCGACCAGGTGCTGGAGTCGCTGGCCACCGGCAAGGCCGATGTGTCGCTGGGCCTGATCCACACCTGGCTCAAGCCGCTGGAGTCTGGCTTTGATGTGAAGGTGGTCGGCGCGGCGCACGCGGGCTGCATCCGCGTGCTGTCGGGGCAAGACTCCAAGCTGAGTTCGGTCGACAAGCTCAAGGGCGCGGTGATCGGTGTGGGCCAGCCCAATGGCTTTGGCCGGCAGTTCATGTCCACCTACCTGGCGCGCAAGGGCATCAACCCCGACACCGAGGTGGAGTGGAAGACCTACCCGCCCGACACGCTGGACGTGGCCTTCAAAAAGGGCGAGATCAACCTGATCGTCGATGCCGACCCCAACCTGTTCCTGATCGAGCGGCGCAACCCAGGCCAGTTTCGCGAGATCGCCAGCATCCTGACCGGTGACTTCAAAGACCGCCTGTGCTGCCTGATCGCGGCGCGGGGCGCCCTGGTGCGCGAGAACCGGCCCCAGGTGGCCGCGGTGGTGCGCTCGCTGACCCAGGCGGCCCTGTTCATTGCCGAGAACCCGGGCGAGGCCGCCAAGGTGGCCCTGAGCTACCTGCCGCAAAAGGTGACGGCCGCGGACATCCGCAGCATCCTGACGGCCCAGCTGGATTACCGCCACCACCCGCAGGGCGTGGCGCTGCGCAACGAGATCGAGCAATACGCCGCCGACCTGAAGAACGTGGGCGTGCTCAAGAAGTCGACCGACCCGGCGCGCTTTGCCAACTTCCTGACCGTGGACGTGCTGGCCTGAGGCCGCTTCAAAAGGAGGACCCCACCATGAGTCAAGCATTGAACGTGCTGCCGCTGCCGGCAGCGGATCTGGACGACGCCCCGCGCGAGCCGACGGCCCCCGAGGCGTCGGCGCCGGTGCAAGCTGCGGCAACCGAGCCGGCGTCGGATCGCTTCTGGCGCACCGGCTTTCTGGCCGCGGCGGCCTGGGCCATCGAAGGCCTGCTGGTGCGCTTCTGGCCCAACCAGGTGGCGGGCTTCACCGACTGGGCCTTCACCGATGAGTTCGGGCTGGCCAATGTGGCGGTGGGCGGGGTCATCCTGGCCCTGGCCTTGTCGTATGGGGGGCTGGCTCGGCTGCCGCAGCTGCGCGAGGGCCTGCGCCTGAGCGGGCGCTGGCTGGTGGCCTTGCCGGTGCTGCTGCTGGTGTGGCAGGTGCTGACGGCCAAGCTCACCCTCCTGCCCGGGCCGTTTTTTGCGCCGCCACAAAGCCTGGTCGAGGTGTTTGCCGAAGACTGGAGCCGCCTGGGCCTGTCGGTGGCGCATTCGGCGCGGCTGCTGCTCAACGGGCTGTTGCTGGGGGCGCTGGTGGGTTTCATCACCGGCGTGGCCATCGGCTGGTCGCGTGAGGTGAACTACTGGGTGCACCCGGTGCTGCGTTTTCTGGGGCCGGTGCCTTCGTCAGCGCTGCTGCCGATTGCGTTCTTTCTGGCCCCTTCGAGCTATGCCGCCGCGGTGTTCCTGGTGGCGCTGGCCACCTTCTTCCCGGTGGCCGTGCTGACCTGGTCGGGCGTGGCCTCGGTCAACAAGTCGTATTACGACGTGGCGCGCACGCTGGGGGCCTCGAACTGGTTCCTGGTGTGGCGGGTGGCCATCCCGGCCGCCTTGCCGCAGGTGTTTGTGGGCCTGTTCATGGGCCTGGGCGCCTCGTTCACCGTGCTGGTGACGGCCGAGATGATGGGCGTCAAAGCCGGTCTGGGCTGGTACCTGCAGTGGGCGCAGGGCTGGGCCGCGTACTCGAACATGTTTGCCGCCTTGTTGGTGATGGCCGTGCTGTGCTCGGGCCTGATCACCTTGTTGTTCACCTTGCGGGACCGTGT
>Ga0066460_1000001_pt1 | contig 149296 bp, 160 predicted proteins | sample LakWasMe88_LOW11_2_FD_59570 | JGI IMG/M metagenome (GOLD analysis project Ga0066460, IMG submission 59570) | Freshwater sediment methanotrophic microbial communities from Lake Washington under simulated oxygen tension - Sediment Metagenome 88_LOW11 | ecosystem: Environmental > Aquatic >... | reverse complement strand
GATGTACTCGATGGTCATGTCCTGGTTGTAGGCGATGTAGTAGACGTTCTGCCCACCCGCGCTGCGTGCCGATGCGGCCGACAGCACGTCGTCCGAGGCTTCACCCCAGGTCAGGCCGGTACGACGGCTTTTCTCGATCACCTTCAGTGGTGACGGATCGGCCACCCAGCGCTGCTGGTAGCCCATCAACACCGCAGGCGTGGCGGCGCTGCTGGTGTCGGGCACTTCGAAGGGGACGGCAACCAGGTCGGTCATGCGGCAATGCCCAAGATCTCGCGGCGCAGCTGCTCGACGGTGTCGGCCGACAGCCCGCCCTTTTTGGCGATCTTCTCGACGTTGGCTGCAGCTTCCTTGGCACGCTGGCGAACATCACGCTGGAAGGTCTTCAGGCCAATGCTGCTGCGGGTCAGCGTGGCAATGTTCTTGGCGGCCGAGCTGAGCATGGAGACACGCTCGCCCGCATCGATGTCTTCATCGTCCGCTTCCTGGATCGACATCAGGGCCTCGAACAGCTCGGTCTGCACCAAGGCGGTCAGCGCCTCGCTGCGGGCGTCTTCATCATCGCCAGCCTGAGCACTGATCAACTTGGCTGCTTCGGTGCTGGCTCTGATCGCCGAAAGCCGGCGCTCCAGCTTCTGGCCATAGCGGTGCACGGCGGCGCGGCTGGGCAATTCGCCGGCCTGCTCCTGCGCGGGAAAGCGCTCGCGCAGGTCGGCGATCAACTCATCCAGCGTGAAGCGGCCCTCGGCCAGCTTGCCCTCGATGTAGCTCTTGACCTGCTCAGGCAGACGGCTGATGGTGCTTTTACGGCCCATCGTGCGCTCACCAGTACTTCTCGGGCCGGGCAATGCCAGGCTCGCAGGGGATGGTGTACTCGGCCAGGTCAGTGCCGATGCGGGTCAGGTCGGCGAACCACTTGCCGCCTGGTTGCTTTTCCAGCTTCACCAGCTCACGGTCTGCCAGGTAGTCGAGCTCGCGGCGCAGCTCCAGCGGCGAGGCGTCCGGGTACTCACTCTGCGCGACCGACAAAATTGGGCCCTCGTAGGCCCCGATGGGGCGGGCGGTGTTGAGGGTCAGGATGATCAGCCAGCGCAGCGATTCGCGGCGGATCTTGGCCTGGTCGATTGGGTTGCTCACGGTCTTTCTCCCCGATGTTGAATCACAGCGCGCAGCTGCACGTTTTCGATCTTCCCGGCCAAGCCGTCGAGCTTGGCCTCAAGGATTGACTGGCCCCGGATGTAGTCATCACGGCGCACGTAGTTCATGGGCAGCTCGGCTTGAAACCGGAGCAGCTCGCGCTCTACGCGCTGCCACTGGCTGGCCTCTTCGCGGTTCTCCAGCTCGATGGATTCGAGTCGCCGCGACAGCGAGCTGAACTGCTGATCCATGGACTTCTGAACCTGACGCAAGAGCAGCTTGCCAGCGCCGCCGCATGCTGCGAAGAAGGCGACCAGCAGCAGGACCAAGGACCAAAATTCAACCTGCACAGTCACTGCTGCCCCCCGTCGATATAGTCCAGCAGGTCGACGATGCGGCCCGCACAAATGCCATAGAGGTCATAGAGATCCTTGAGAGCCACCGCCACGTTGTCGACCTCATCGCTTGGGGGAATCGGTGGAGGCGTCGGGCAGTGCACTGCGTACTCCGCTGGTAGCGGCTTGGGCGGCTCGGTCACGAGCCTCGGAGAGCTGGCGCATGACGTCAGCAGGAAACACGCAGCCAGCGCGGCTGGCCGCAGTAGAAGCGAGCGCATGTTGAAACTCCTTGGTGGTTTGGGCGTCATGCGCCGCGCGTTGGGCCAGCGCAGTGCGCATGGCCTTGCTGGCCTGGCCGGCTGCTGCGACCAGGGATTTGTGGGACTCCAGCATCTGACTCATCTCGGCCAGCGCTTGTGCGTTGGCCCGGGCGATCTGCTGGGCCTTGCCGTCCTTGATGCCTTGGGCATGACCGCTGTCATACCCAGTGGCGTGCCCGAAGGTCCAACCCATAGCGCCGCCAACGGCAACGAGGGCGGCGCACGCGATGAGGATGAGCGTGGCTTTCATGGGCATGCCCCTTGGCCCCAACCCGCCGCCTCATAGACTGGCGCCCAGCGCTTCAGGATGCGCTGGGGGTACTCGCGGTTCTCGCGCCAGTTGGCGGCTGTCCGGCCAGCATTGACGAGTTCCACGTGGCCCCACCAGCGCAGCGGGTCGAGCCCCTTACTCGATGCCAACGCCTGGTCACGCTGAACCCAGCCCAGGCCGCCGTTGTAGCCGGACAGAACCATTGCCATTCGGTCACATGCGCTGGTGCCCCGCACGCGGTCGAGAATCCATTTGTCGTAGCCCACCATTGAGCGCAGTGCCCAGGTTGGGTTGGTGGGCTGGCACTGGGCCGGTGTGAGCTTGTTGACCTGGCACCACCAGGCGGCCGTAGCCGGCATGAACTGGGTCAGGCCTTGGGCACCCACAGGGCTGACGGCACCGGGCTGCCAGGCGCTTTCCTGGTGGACCTGGGCGGCCAGTGCGGCCACTGGGGCGTCCAGGCCCCATTGGGAGTGAGCTGCGCGTGTCAGCTCGTTGCGGTACCGGTTTGCTGCAGTGGGCACCTGCGCATCAGAGGGCTGGTGCCATGATAAGGTCACAGCAATAGCTGCAGCTGCGAGCCACGGAACCAAGCGGTGCCAAGTGGGCGGGCGGCGCATGGTCAGGCCCCCAAGCCCATGGTAAGCATCGTGGCTGCCACGATGACAGCTCGGCGAATCATGGCCCAGCCCATCAAGCGAATCATGGCCTCGTCGGTCACCGAGTGAAGGGTGCAGGTCTGCGACTGTGCATCACAGACGGCCACATCAACCTTTTGACCCTCAAGCTCCTCGAGCGCAAGAAACGAGTCGGGCCGAGCGTAGGGGAATAGGCTGCGGTCGATCCAATAGCCGACCACGGCAGCCAGCGTGACCAGACTTGCCTTGTAAAGGCTGGTGGGCAGCTGCTGCGGTGCGATCATCCAGACCAGCACCGTCAGCAGAAGTGCCAGCAGCAGCCATTCGAACATGCGCGGGGCGCGCAGCGACTTGGGGAGTGTGGTATGTGTGCTCATGCCCAGCATGTTGCTGGGCAAGGTGGTGAGCGAGTTAGAGGGAGCGCTTCAGTGATTCATTGCTTCGAAGGGCAATGCACTGGGCAGAAAAAAGCCCGCACGTTGGCGGGCTGCAAACCTTGGTGAACCAAGGCTGGGGTAACTACTTAGTCAATGCTGGCGCAGACTGAGCGGGGGCGCTAGTTGTAGCTGTTCCAGATGTCACTGGTTGTGCAACTACGGCTGTTGCCGTAGTTGCCAAACGGCCATCAATGCTGGACTTCACAATCCATGAGACGGTGCCCGCAGTTGCTAGGCCAATCGCAATCATCGTAGTAACGATCCAGCGCAAATTGACGGCCGATTCTTTGTGCATCTCAGAGCGGAGACGCTCCACATTCAGATTTGACTCGCCTACCGCTTTGTTGATGTCCGATCGTAGAGTCTGGAAAGACTCTCCCTGCTGAGAGATCATGACCTTGATTTCGGAACGGAACTCGACCTCTGCCTGCTTCGCAGCCAGTAAGTCCTTGTCGACCTGCAGTCGAGCGTTTTGGAACTGGAGAGAGATCTCTTCGCGGGTAGGAGATGTCATGGTTTCGCTAGTATAGGCTTCGGCATCTTTCTGAACTTCACCGGCAGACAATGTGATCACAGGGCTTTCCAACACATGGTGAGCAAATTGCCATGAACTTGGTGGCAACCCAGCCGCCGCGGAATAGTGCCAATGGACCGGTTGAGAACCAACACTGCCGGGCGGATCAACATGGAGAAGTTCCGATTGCTGACCCTGAGAATTTGCTGTAACAATCTCGAGGAACTTCTGGCAGTTAGGGTCGAAGGGGGGGTCAACCTTGGGTTGCATCTTTCCTGTCTCCAACTGTACCCTGGGCCATTGCAACCTCGGCCTTCGGCTCCAATCCTTCTATGGTCTTTACCATATGTTCAAAGAAATTTTTTGGGAGTTGAACGGACGTCCTGATCAACCTCTTCTCTCTCGCGCTGTGCTTCTCGCCAACGATAACCGGCACAAGAATGGTGTCAATGAACGTTAGAAGATATATGACGTCGCCGGTCGCAGTGACCGCCCTTGAAACCGAATACTGGCTAGGTTGGTGAGCCACATAGTCGTCGGCGAACTCGGGATCGGTCGCAAACGTAGTCGTTGGTGTTGTCATGTTTTCCCTTTCTGGTTGGTTGTAGATAAATCAAATGTCACTGTGACCTTCGAGGCTTACTTCCCTCCAGATACAGCATCCCCTCGATCTTGCTCGGTGCAATTTGACGAGGCTTAAGCCTTCAATCAGTTGACTCAACCTCGCTGAAGGCATTTGGCAAGGCTGATCTGAGGAACGGAAACTCTGCGACGCAGGGACCACGCAAATAACCCAATATTTCTTCGTTCCCGCTCTGATGTCTTGCAAGGCAAAGATACAAATTGCCTTCGTCGCGAGGGAGGTAAACGAGCCATTCGCCCGTTAGTTCCCCACGCTCCGCACGCCTCTCATAGCCACCGACAACAACGCGACGCACAAAGCGACCAAGCGCTTCTGGTGTGGCACCACCTGAGAGCTCCTCGATGGCGAGTTGCTTTATTACCTTTTGAGGTCTACCTGCCGAAATTGCTCCCGCAACCATACTCACTTGGCTGGAAGTGAAGTGCTTGTGCCAGAGTCCTCCAAGAGTCCCGTCCTCTTTGAATTCCGTTTCCGGCTTGGTCAGAGTGTCTTCGGGACCACCTTCAAGCCTGCGGATTTCTCTCATGACAAAGTGTGGATCTAAGTCGAGCATTGATTGAGATGCCAAGAGCTGAAACGCCAGAAGTGCGGTGTATCTCCCCGGTGCTGCTGCCGACAGGCCAATTTCATCTGCAAACTTCGCCAACTGTTCGTGCTCAATCGTCTGCTTCTGTCCATCGACGTTGCTCAGCACAAAGCCGACCTTTAGAGGTGGTTTGGAATTAGCTTCAGTGTCATTTGTTGTCATTTTTCGCTCCCCGTTGTCCTGTTATCAGGGTTGGACCCCATCTCCTGCTGCTGGGGTACCTCTCCGCCTCAATCCCTCGCGATACAGTACTCCACCGATCTCGCCCAACACCGCCAGGTCATCCTCGGTGAGGTGATCGCGGGCCAGGTCCATCCAGGCCGCCAGGCGGCTGATCGCATCGTCCAGGTCGGCCTCGCTGCCCTGCAGGTCCAGCAGCTCGGCCAGCTGCTCGAAGAAGTGGATGGTGGGGTGGACGCTCATGGTCTGCATCACGCTGACATAGGTGGAACGTGGCTTGAAAGATCGCTGTGGCAGTGCTTGCATTTGATCGCTTGAATAAGCACGTCCTCCCCACAGAAGGGGCAAGCCTTTGTTTTCCGATCAGAAGCTGCAATCGAACGTTCAGCCTCATGATTTGGGACTGATGCAGGAACTGACGATTCCGATTTTCTGTGCGCCCACACTGCTGCGATGACCCACCCGATCAGCGACCAACCCAAAAAGAAGTTGATGACCAGGATAGACATCTGATTCACGTGCTTGAGCCTGTTGGCTTCATAGCTGGGTAGGAAATAGAGCATCGGTGCAGCGATGCCGAAGCTATATCCCAGGATGGTTCCAAACCAGTTCAATTGACTGACGGGCGTTTGGAGCATTGCAAAGCTGATCGCTGTCCACAAAGCCAAGATGGCTGCACGCACGAAAAACATGATTCCTCCTGAACGTTTTTTGAAAGCTCACCGGCCTGCTTTTGACGATGTGTCAATCGAATCACGATTCGAGTTGTAGGTCCCGGACCGTGACTGAATCGCTTCGACGTACCGACGAACTCGATACAGCTGTTGGCCTTCGAGATCAATCACCCTGGTTGTCTTGAACTCGCGCTGCATAAATTCCAGAACCTTTTCGTCACTCGGCAGCTTGCGCATCAAACGCAGCACCTTCTTCTGATCGTCATTGGCTGCTTGGCGTGGCCTGGGATCAACCACCTGGCGATATGGCTCAGGCGGGGAGGTGACAGTCGTATTCACGTGGTAGGTGTTGTGAACCACGGTGACAGGCCCGGCTTTCCCGATCTGCACGCCAAAGTCTCCCTTTACCTCTTGTTTCGGCAGCAGCTTGCGCATCCAGTCAAGCAGCCACTTGGGTATCACTGACAACGCTCATTTCCCCCGTTTGATCGTCACACGGCCATTACCGATCTGAATGCCGTGATCTCCGATGTGGACCTGGTCCTGAGAGGCTGCAGACCTATTCGAGGTCTGCTGTTGAGTCTGGGCCTTGGTCTGCAGGCCTGCGGAAAGCAGCGCTGCCGTTTGAATCAGATTCACACGTGCATCCCTTGAGCAACGCCGGTAGCTCTCCAGCAGCGCATGTTCGGCGCTGTCCAAGCGAGGACTGCCCCCCCCAGATTTGCCAGTCAGGATGTAAAGAACGTCAACGCCGTGCGCTGCCAAAGAAGCAAGGTAATTGGCATCGGGACTCCGCTCACCCTTTTCGTAGTTCTGCTGAGAGCGCAGCGAGACAGAGCATAGGTCTGACAGCGCTTGCTGGCTCAGGCCTGCTGCCTCCCGTTCCTCTCGGATTCGATCACCGATTTCACGCATAAACGTTCGCAAAAAACTGGTTGCATTACGCACATTCGTGCGTAATAATTGAACCAACAAAACACAACACCCATGCATCAGCGCCAACTGATGCAAACAAAGTAGGACGCAGCACCATGCTCAAAACACGCGCACAGGTCCGTGAAGACTTCGCCCGAAAAGGTCAATCCATCTCAAGCTGGGCCAAGGCCAACCGCTACAGCGTCAACATGGTCATCGCCATTCTTGCCGACGATGAAGCCACACCACGGTATCGGTGCTTGCGCGGTGAGGCGCACAACATCGCGGTGCAACTGGGACTCAAAGCCGGTGAAATCAATCGCCAGCCTACTGCAGCCGCAGCCTGAATTTGAACCTTGGAACGTCCAATGTCCAATGTATCAAATCTTTACGACCGGCAGGGCTTCAGGCGAGATGCCCCTGTAATCGGGGGCGACTGCGCCGCGCATCATCAAGCGCGTCAGCCAGCTCCTGCAGGATCCGATGGCTTGCTGTGTGAGCTGGTGTTCGACCAGGCCGAACTGCCAGGCGCCAAGCCTGAGAGATCTGGGGGCCATCAATGACCCCATTCATTTCCAGCCGAGCAGTCACTTGCAGCAGTGCTTTTCCCACTGCGTCGATTCGTCCGGCCAGCTCGTCAAATTCCAATTCGCTCATCGCTTCCTCCTGTGTGTCGATGGCCAAATTGTTCGGCGGCGACACGTCCAACACCAGCCCCACAGTGGCTATTTGTTTGGAAGCGCTTCTTCAGAGGTGCTTCCAATGAGCCGCCGCAACTGGAAACAGGCTCGGCCCAACAGCTTGTTGCACGCCCTGCGCCTGTGCAAAGAGTTCGCACTGGAGCGGCACCACCTGAGCGTGGAGCGCATCGCCGACCGCATGGGTCAGACCCACGACAGCCTCTACAAGTGGCTGGCCACCGGCCGGATGCCGGCCATCCTGATTCAGGCCTACGAACACGCCTGCGGCTGCAGCTACGTCAGCACCTGGTTGGCCAGCTCCAACGGCCACATGGTGATCGCCATGCCCACCGGGCGTGCCGCTGGCCAGGTCGACATGGTCGAGCTCAACAGCGGTTTTGCCTCTGCCCTGCAGTTGCTGACCGACTTCTACGCCAAACCCGGGACCGACCCTGCCGCCACGCTGGCAGCCCTCCAGGCCCACCTGGGCCAGGTGGCCTGGCACCAGGCCAACGTGGCCCGCTTTGCCAACCCTGAGCTGGAATTCGAATGACCACCAAGACCATTCCCTTGAAGGCGGTCCAGGACGCGCTGATGCTGGCTGTCGTGCGCAGCAAGCGATCAGACATGCACCTGGGGCGCTATGCAGCCTTCACCCAGTACCCCGTTCACAACGTCGCCTGCCGTGAGGCCCTGCGGGGTTCTGCGCCTCAACCCTTCATGCACCTGAACTTCGGCCCCATGTACAGAGGTGAGCTGTACCGCCTGTTGCCCCGCGTGCGGTGCGAATCAGGGCTGGCCGGCGTGCGCAAGATCTGGGGCGCCGGCCTGCGCGCCCTGCAGGCAGAGTTTGCCAATGGGGTGATGCGATGAGTTCCACCACCACTACCTACGAGCTGGCTGGCCCCATCCGCAACGCCTGCGAACTGTTCCGCCTGCTGGCTGGGCATGAGCTGCTCGGCCTGGCCCCCGGCGAGATCGCCAGCGGCCTGGGCGTGGCCCCGAGCTGGGTCAGCAAGAACTTGCCAGCCCTGGCCACCACGGGTTTTGTTGAGCAGGTGCAAGGCACCAACCGCTGGCGGCTGGGTGTGCAGTTTGTGCGCATCGCCACCACGGTGGCCACCAATCTCAACCAGGCCCGCCGCCAGCTTGACGACATCAGCCACCGCTATTCCGTTCCCCTGTAAACGCCACTGAATCGAGAACACCATGGCCAAGAAACCTACCCCAGCCCCAGTCAGCAAAGAAGTGGCTGTGAATGCTGAAGTGATCGCATCCGACTTCTCTGCCGCCAACGCCCTGGCCCTGATCGCCCGTGAGACCGAGGCCCGTACCCGCGCCGTCGCCACCCAGCTGGGCTACCAACTGCCCGCCGACTGCACTGACCCCGACCTGATCCAGCGCGACATTGCTGCGAACATGCGCCGCAGCGTGGAGGCTTGCCTGGAAGTCGGACGCGGCCTGGCGGTGCTCAAAGCTGCGTGCCAACATGGGCAGTTTCTCTCACGGCTCGACGCCCTCGGGATCGATAGCAAGGTCGCAGCTCGCTTCATGCAGTCGGCAGTCAAATTTGCAAATGTCGCGACGTCGCGCCATTTGACAGATGCCATCGGTAGCCAATCCAAGCTCTTCGAAATGCTCGTCCTGGACGATGAGCAGATCGAAGAATTGGAGCTGACCGGCCAGACCGGCGAGCTGAGCCTGGACGACATCGCCACGATGTCGGTGAAGGAGCTGCGCGCAGCCCTGCGTGAAGAGCGTCAGGAGCGTCAGGCCGACCAGCAACTGCTGGAGAAGAAGAACGCCAAGATCGACCAGCTGGAGCGCGACAAGAAGCGCATCGCCAAGCTGGCCCCCGATGAAGAGCTGCAGGCCCTGATGGCTGAGGCCACCAGCATCACCCGCGATGCTATGGGAGCCATTCGGGGCGGTGTCCGGGCGGCTCTGATCGCCCTCAAGAACCACACCGACGACAACGCCGTGCTGATGGCCGGCCTGGTGGGCCAGATCCAAGCCGACCTCAATGCCCTGCGCCAAGAGTTCGACCTGCCCGACGTGAGCAACGCCGCCGACGCGCAGTTGGCCTCAGAGGTCGCCCAGTGGGCAGGCAAGTAATCCCGACTCCCCGCACGCATGTCCATCAACCCCGTGATTGCCCAGCGCCTGGTCCTGGTGGCCCAAGAGGCTGCCGCTGCCGCCCCCGGTGGCAAGCAGGCGATCTACGCCGCAGCGTGCGCCGAGCTGCAGATCAGCCTGGCCACTTTGCACCGACACCTGAGGAAACTGACCGTGAAACCCGAACGCAAGCAGCGCAGTGATGCCGGTGAGGTGTCCCTGAGCCGTGAGGAGGCTGTTGCCATCAGCGCCATGCTGATGGTGAGCCACCGCAAGACCAACAAGCGCCTGATGTCCATCGGCCAGGCCGTCGAGGTACTGCGCGCCAATGGCGAGGTGCGTGCCGAGCGCCAGGATCCCGACACCGGAGAGCTGATCCCCCTGTCCGACAGCGCCATTGCCCGCGCTCTGCGCCAGTACGGCATGCACCCTGACCAGCTCAACCGGCCCACTCCGGCTGTCGAGCTCAAGAGCCTGCACCCGAACCACGTGTGGCAGATCGACGCCTCGCTGTGCGTCCTGTACTACCTCAATGCCCGCACCGAAGCCGAGAGCGGCCTGCAGGTGATGGAGCGCGACAAGTTCTACAAGAACAAGCCCGCCAACCTCAAGCGCATCGAGTCGGACCGGGTCTGGTCCTACGAGGTGACCGACCACAACAGCGGTGCCATCGCCGTGAACTACGTGCTGGGTGCCGAGAGTGGCGCCAACCTGGCCGAGTCCTTCATGGCTGCCATCCAGCAGCGTGAAGACGATCCGCTGCACGGCGTTCCCTTCATCTTGATGATGGACATGGGCAGCGCCAACACCAGCGGTATGTTCTCCAACCTGGCCAGGCGCCTGCAGGTCAAGCTGATCGCCCACGCCCCAGGCAACGCCCGCGCCACCGGCCAGGTCGAAAAGGCGCGTGACCTGATCGAACGCAGCTTCGAATCCGGCCTGCGCCTGCGTCCAGTTGGCAGCCTGGATGAACTCAACGCCCAGGCCCAACGCTGGGCTCGCTGGTTCAACGCCAACAAGGTGCACACCCGCCATGGCCGCACTCGGTACGAGCAGTGGCTGACCATCACCCCTGAGCAGCTGCGCATTGCCCCGCCGCTGGAGGTGTGCCGCGAGCTGCTGACCCACACGCCCGAGTCGCGCAAAGTGCGTGACACCCTGACGGTCTCTTTCAAGGGCCGTGAGTACGACGTGCGCAGCGTGCCTGGTGTGATGGTGGGCGAATCGCTCCAGATCGCTCTCAACCCCTATGCGCTGGACACAGCGGTGGTGGTGGACACCGATGCAGACGGCCAAGAAGTGCTGCACAGCATCCCCCTGGTGGCTCGCAACGACGCCGGGTTCCGGGAGGATGCCAATGTCATCGGCGAGGACTGGGCCCGCCCCTCCGACACCGCACTGGACACCAACCGCAAGGAAGTCGAGCGCTTCGCGATGGACGCCGACACCGATGCCGAGGCAGAGGCTAAGCGCAAGGCCAAGGCGCTGCCCTTCGGTGGCCGCATTGACCCCTTCAAGGTGGTCGACCAGGCGCCCGAACGCACCTTCCTGCCCAAGAAGGGCACCGACCTGGCCACCTCGACCACCACCCGCCTGGCTCCGGCCCGCGTGCTGTCGGTGTTCGAAGCTGCGGCCGAGCTGGTGCGCATGGGCGTGCAGATGTCCCGCGAGACCAGCGCCCAGCTGCGCGCCTGGTACCCCGACGGCGTGCCTGAAGACCAGCTGGACGACGTGCGCAACCGCCTCACGGTACGTAGCGGCCTGCGCGTGGTGGCCGGAGGCGGTGCATGAGCCTCGCCGCAACCCTCAATGAACTGGGCGTGACCCAGGCTGAGCTGAGCAAGGCAAGCGGTCTGAGCCGCTCCGCCACCAGCCGCCTGGTGGCCCACGGAACCTGGCCGGCACGTGGTGCCGTCCGGGCCCGCCAAAAGCTGGAGACGCTGCTGCGCGAGCGCGGCGCCACCGCTGACCAGGTGCTGGCAGCCCTGTTTGTGCAGCCCCTGAAAAAAGTTGACCCCGCCGAGTTGCACCTCGGCGAGGTCGTCCCCGAGAGCCCAGAACCAACCGAAACCCCTGAGGAGGTATCCATGCTACTGCAGAACGCTGCTTTGACCCCCGAGGCCCGCCGTCACTTCGGCCTGCCCCGCAACCCCTTCGTGGACGATGTCCAGTCGCCCGACGATGTGTTCCAGACCGCCTCGGTGCGCTACGTGCGCGCCACGCTGATGGACTGCGCCAATCACCACGGCTTCGTGGCCATCGTGGGCGAATCCGGGGCCGGCAAGACCACCCTGGCCGAAGACCTGGAGGAGCGCATCAAGGCCGACAAGCGTGATGTGCTGATCATCCGCCCCTACGTGCTGGCCATGGAGGCCAACGACCAGAAGGGCAAGACCCTCAAGAGCAGCCACATCGCCGAGGCCATTGCCGCTGCGCTGGACCCGCAGCTCAAGGTCAAGAGCAGCCCTGAAGCCCGGTTTGCCCAGGTGCACGCGCTGCTCAAGGCCAGCCGCCGCGCCGGCCGGCGCCACCTGCTGGTGATCGAGGAGGCCCACTGCCTGCCCACGGCCACCCTGAAGCACCTCAAGCGATTCTTGGAGCTCAAGGACGGCATGCAGCGTCTGATCGGCGTGGCCCTGATCGGTCAGCCCGAGCTGCGCGACCGCCTGGGCAGCCAGAACGCCGAGGTCCGCGAGGTGATGCAGCGCTGCGAGGTGGTCGAGCTGGAGCCCTTGGACGGTGAGCTCGAAGGCTACCTGCGCCACAAGTTCGCCCGCTTCGAGCTGAAGTTCGAAGACGTGTTTGCCGACGACGCTGCCGATGCGATCCGCGCCCGCCTGGTGCACATCCCACGCGGTGGCAAGGCCACCGATGCCCGCAGCGAATGCCATCCCCTGGTGGTGAACAACCTGGTGTGCCGCGCCATGAACGCCGCCGCCAAGGCCGGCTGGCCGAAGGTTGACGCCCAGGTGATCACCCACTGCTGAGCTGAGGAGTACTTCCCATGAAAAAGCCTCAACCTTCCCGCTGCGAGCAGCTCGGCGTGTGCCAGGCCTACGGCACCTGCACCCAGTGCCTGGTTGCCTCTCAGCGCCATCCGTTCGCGCCTGGTGTGATCCAGGCCAACCCCGAACCCCGCAGCTTCGCGATCGCTGTGCGCTGCCTGTTGGCTCTTGCCCTGATCACCATGGGTTTGGTCACCTGGTTGCTGCTCGATTTGACAGGCTTGATCTCTCACCTGTGGCTGCTGGCGGCATGAACGAACTCTCATGCCCCACCTGCGGCACCGAGCTGTCGATGGCGCAGCTCTTTGCCAACAACGAGTCGCAGCGCGCATTTGCGCAACTGGCTGAGATCTCGATCCCTCTCGGGTCTCGCGTGCTGCAGTACCTGACCTTGTTCACGCCTGCACGACAACGGCTGACGATCCCCAAGCAGGTCAAGCTGCTGAAGCAGCTGCTGCCAGACCTGAAGCGCCAGGCCATTACCTTCAAGGGCCGCGACTGGAATGTGCCTTTGCAGGCCTGGGCGTTGGGCATCGACCAGATGCTGGCTGCCCGCGATGCCGGCCGGCTGGATCTGCCAATGTCTGGCCACGGCTACCTCTACGCCATCCTGGCCAGCATGGCCGATCGCGTGGAGGGCTCGGCCGAGGCCCAGCGCGAGCAGGAGCGCCGCAACCTTGCCAGGCAGGCCATGCCCAGCGCACCAGGTCCGGTGAGTGTGGCTGCGGCCTTCAACGCCGCCTCTGCGCCAGTCCACACCCCGGCCCCTGCGCCGGCACCCGGCACGAGCCCGCTGGTGCGCCGCATGCGCGCCGGACTTGTCCGCAAGGCCTCACCTACCCCCCAAACCCCAGGAGACCCATCGTGACGAAACCCACCCATGAGCCCCGTGGCCGGCCGCGCTACACGCCCCAGGCCCGCCCGATCAACGCAGTGCCGCCTGCCCAGTACGACGCCATGCACGCCCCGGTCTACAAGGCCACACCCGCCCCAGCTACCCGCACGGGTTCGCTGGACTTCAAGCGCATCGAGAGCCGCGGCTTTCGGTGCTGAACCCAAGGAACCCCAATGACAACTGAACAAATCCCAGCCGGCTACTGGAAAGACGCGGCCGGCAACCTGATCCCCGAGTCCAAGGTCAAGGACATCGACAAGCTGCGCCACCAGGTGGTGACAGACCTGTGCATGGCTGCCGAGCAGGCTCAGGCCGGACTGCGCAAGTTCAAGCTCGACGCCATGCAGGAAGTGGCTGCCCTGGTGGCCACCAGCCTGGAACAGTACGGCGTGAAATCAGGCGGCGAAAAGGGCAACGTCACCCTGATGTCCTTCGACGGCCAGTACAAGCTGGTGCGCTCCATGCAGGACAAGCTGATGTTCGGCGAGCAGCTCATGGCGGCCAAAGCGCTGATCGACGAGTGCGTGCACGAGTGGAGCGAGGGCGCCAACGACAACATCCGGGTGCTGGTCAACCACGCGTTCCAGGCCGACAAGGAGGGCAAGATCAATGTGGGCCGTGTTCTGGCGCTGCGCCGGGTCAACATCGACCATCCCAAGTGGCAGCAGGCCATGCAGGCGATCGCAGACAGCATGCAGACGGCGAGCACCAAGCCGTATGTCCGCTTCTACAAGCGCCTGGGCGACACCCAGGAATACCAGGCGATCCCGTTGGATATCGCTGCGATCTGAGGGCCGCAAAATGAACCGTGACGACGCCCTCAAGAAGATCAAGAAGTGCCTGGCCCTGAGTCGCAGTGCCGAGTCACATGAAGCTGCAGCCGCACTGCGCCAGGCGCAGAAGCTCATGGAGCAGTTCAACCTGCAAGAAGGTGAAATCGCACTGGCCGACGTGCGTGAGGTGCGGGCCAAGGCCGTCAGTACGGCAGCCAACCTCTGGGAAGTGCGCCTGGCCAACCTGGTGGCTGATGCCTTCGGGTGCGAGAAATTCAGCGAGCTTGTGGGCGCCTACAACGCCGCTGGCAACTGGATCCGTTCACGCTATTACGTCTTCGTCGGTGTGGATGCTGCTGCGGATGTTGCGGGCTATGCGTTCGAAGTGCTGTCGCGTCAATGTGCCAGGGACCGCTTGGCACACATCGGTCGGCAGCCAAAGAACTGCAAGGCCATCACCAAGACGGCCCGTGGCGATGCGTTCGCCAAAGGCTGGGTGCTGGCAGTGCAGGCGCTGGTCGAGCGCTTCAGTCGCAGTACCGCCAATGAAACCCTGCTGCTGCAGTACCTCGAAGCCAAGCACCCTGACCTCGCCAATGAGAAGACTCGCGATGCCACCCGTGCCCGCAAGACTGATTTGGGTCACTACATGGCCGGCCACAAGGCGGGTGAGAAGGCCAAGTTGCATCACGGCATGGGGGTCAACACCCCGCAAGCACTCCTCACTTAAACCCAATTCCTCCCTGGTCGGCCTTGCCGACTTTCCCCTCGGCCTGGTCTGCCTGGTCAAGGGGCTTTTTCAAAGCTCACCACGGTGGTGGGCTTCGCAAAGGAAAGGACACCCCATGACACTCAAAGTGACCAGGACAGCGCAGCGCACCACCATCCGTGCGACAGGGGCCGATGCTGCTCGGTTGATGAACGCGCTCGCCACCCGGGGATCTCGGGAGAGCCTCGAAAGCATCGTCAGCGGGCTAAATCCCGTCCCAAAACGTCCCAATTCGCAAATGCAGGCATCCGGTGCGGATGAGGCCTCCAGCGGCTCTATCGCCTCTCTTTTGGGGGCGGCATGAAACTGGGCAAAAACGGCGTTGAAACCGTGGGTGCAGTGACCGGCATGGCCGGTGCTCTGCTGCTGGCAATGCCTGCGCTGCCGGGCTGGGGCTTTGGCGCCTTCCTGGTCAGCAACGCTGCCTGGCTGGCGTTCAGCGCTCAGCGCGGCCTCTGGCGCATGTTCGCCCAGCAATGCGTGTTCCTCGTCTCCAGCCTGCTGGGCCTGTGGAACTGGTGGCTTGGCCCGTTGCTGCTGGGGTGATCACATGGCCACCAAACCCGTCAACCGCAACAACGACCTGGCCGCGATCCACATCGCACAGAAGGCCCTTGGCTTGTCGGCCGACGATGCCAGCGCCTTGAAGCTGGCCATCACCGGCCAGGCCAGCTCATCCAAGATGACGACAGCTCAGCGCCGCCAGTACCTGGCCCACCTGAGCGGACTGCAGGCCCGAGCAGCTCGGGACCGGGGTGAGAAGCCGGCCTACGAGCCCGTGCGGCCGATGGGCCAGCGCAGCGCGGCAGACGACCAGGACGACCGCTGGGCCAAGGCGCGGGCGCTGTGGCATGCCCTAGCCCAGGCCGGCCACGTGCACACCGACACCGATGCGGCGCTCTTGGCCTATGTGCGCCGCCAGGCCAAGGTGGATGCCTGGCGCTTTTTGAACACCCACCAGGTCAACAGCGTGATCGAGGCGCTCAAGCGCTGGTGCCGCCGAGCTGGTGTCGAGGTGGCTCATGGCTAAGCGCCCGCTCAGCCTGGCAGATCTTGGGCCGCTGGTGCAGGCCACGCCCCCAGACTTCCCAGAGATCTGGAGCCAGATCGCCGCCAGCCTGTACTCGTGCATGTTCCAGGAGATGAACTCCGAGCGTGCCGAGCAGCAGCTGCAGCAGCGTGAGCTGATGCTGATCGCCCGCATGAGCATCCAGCTCACGATCAGCCTGGCCAACGACATCGGCGGCGATACGGTCTACATCCCTGTTGGCCACTACATGCGCGCTGGCGAGACCGCCCGCAAGGTCATCACGGCCTTCCGAGGCAACAATCACCAGCAGGTCGCCCAAGACCTGGGCATCACCGTCTCACGTGTCCGTCAGATCCTGCGTGAGTACCAACGCAGCGAGTTCGAAAAGCGCCAGGGGCAGCTCACCCTGGACTGACCAGGCGCCCGATCGGTGGCGCCTGGTTTTCCCCCTTTATCCTTCTGTTGTCATCCGCTTGCACGGCGAAAAGTCGAAAGCAAAGCTCTGAAGCGCTCTTCTGAGCCTCAGCAGCCCATCAGTCCGAAAGTTCGGACATGGGCAACAAAACCACCCCCTCCAAACCGATCCACGTTTTCCGGCCGGGCCGTCACACGACCTGGAAGGGAGAAACCATCGAGTTCAGCCAGGCTGACCTGGAAGCGGCTGCGGCCGCCTACTCGCCGGCCCTGTGCAAGGCTCCCTTGGTGATTGGCCATCCAGCCATCGATGACCCGGCATTGGGCTGGGCCGCATCGCTGCAGGTCAACGACAAGGGCTTGTTCGCCGTCCCCGAGCAGGTTGATCCGGCATTTGCTCAAGAGGTCAAGGATGGCCGCTGGGGCGCGGTGTCTGTGAAGTGGTTCCGGCCCACGGATCCGCAGAACCCCAAGCCTGGTGTCTGGTACCCGCGTCACATCGGCTTTCTGGGCGCAGCCACTCCGGGCGTCAAGGGCCTGGAAGCCCCGGCCTTTGCGGCCGGGGATGACGGTGTCTGCTTCACCGAGGGCGTTGCCTTCAGCGAGTGGGATGACGTCACCAATGCCAGCCTCTGGCGCCAGGTGCGTGAGTGGCTGATCGGCAAGTTCGGCCAAGACGAGGCAGACAGGGTGGTGCCCAACTACCAGGTGCAAAGCCTGGAGCAGGCAGCGCAGGACGAGCTGCGTGAGGCCGCCGCCGAAGTCTCGACCGCTGCGGCCCCTGCGGTGGCATTTTCCGACCCCTCCAACCATCCCAACCCGTCACTGGAGACCATCGTGACCCCTCAAGAGAAAGCGGCCCTTGAGGCCGAAAACCAGCGCCTGCGGGCCCAGCTGCGTGCTGCCCAAGCGGCCGAGGCTGCGCAGGCGAGCGTCGCCTTCTGCGATCAGCTCATCGGCGAAGGTCGCTTGCTGCCTGCCTACAAGGACGTGGCTGTGGCCACCCTGAACCACTTCGCCACCCAGGAAGCCCCGGTGGAGTTCGGTGAGGGCGATGCCAAGGCTCCGCTGGCCGAGGGCTTCAAGCAGCTGCTGCAGTCGCTGCCGACCCAGGTCGCACTCGGCGAGGTGGCTACGGCTGCCGCTGCTGCTGGCCAAGTGGCAGACGTGGAGTTCGCCGCACCTGGTGGTTTCAGTGTCAACGCCGACAGCCTGAGCCGCCACCAAAAGGCTACTGCCCACATGAAGGCACACCCCGGGGTGTCTTACATCGACGCCGTCAAGGCGGTTTCCTGATCCCTCAACCCTGCTGATTGGAGTCATTCCTCATGAGCCAGCAATCCATTTCGCTCTTGGCCCTTGCGGTCATGGCGACCGCCGCCATCGCGGCCCAACGCTTCGTGACACCTGCCGGTGCACAGGCCGGTGCAGGTGCCAACACCCTGGGCGTGTCGCGTACTGCGGCCGCTATCGGTGAGCGTGTCTCGACCGACGTGATTGGTACCGCTGTTGTCCAGAGCGGCGGTGCGTTCGCTGCAGGCGCCTCGCTCCAGTCCGACGCCAACGGCAAAGCCATCACCTGGGCGAGCGGTGCTCGGGCAGCGGTGGCTCTGGAGGCTTCTACGGCGGCCGACCAGTTCATCGAAGTACTGCTGATCCCGAACGCTGCCTGATCGGGCGGCGGCTTTCTCACTCTCACTTTCTTGGAGCTCTCATGCCTCAAATGACCACTGGCCAGGCGCGCGTCGTCGACGTTCCCTTGACCACCATTGCGCAGGGTTACAAAAACGCCGAAATGGTCGGCAACCTGCTGTTCCCGTATGTGCCCGTGAGCCAGCGTGGCGGCAAGATCATTGCGTTTGGGCGCGAAGACTTCGCGCTGTACGCCACAGGGCGCGCACCCGGCGCTGCCACCAAGCGCGTGCAGTTTGGCTATGCATCAGGCAGCTATGCGCTGGAAAGCCACTCGCTCGAAGGCCTGCTGCCGGTCGAGAACATGCAAGAGGCCTCGGCGGGGCCTGGCGTCGATCTGGGGTCGCTCACTGTCGCCAAAACGCAGGCCATCATCGCGCTGCGCCTGGAAAAGGCCCAGGCCGACCTGGCCACCAACGCCGCCAACTATGCGGCCAGCAACAAGACCACCTTGGCCGGCACCAGCCAGTGGAGCGATTACTCGGGTGTGTCCGACCCGATCAACGACGTCGAAGCGGGCAAGGAGGCGGTGCGCAAGCAGATCGGCCGTCGTCCCAACACGGGTGTCATGGGGCCGGCGGTACTCGCCAAGCTCAAGCAGCACCCCAAGATCCTGGACCGCATCAAGTACACGGGCCGCGACGTGCCGACCTTGGAACTGATCGCAAGCCTGTTCGGCCTGCAGCGTCTGGCGTGCGGCGAGGCGGTCTACGACACCAGCCCTGGTGGCGCTGCACCCGCGTTCGGAGACGTCTGGGGCAAGTCCTTGGTACTGGGCTACACCGAGACCGGTAGCCAGGCCGACCAGGGGCTGCCCACCTACGGCTACACCTACCGCCTGGGGGGCTATCCCATCGTGGAGCAGCCGTACTACGACCGCAACACCAAGAGCTGGGTTTACCCGGTGACCGATGAAGTGGCCCCGGTGATCGCCGGTGCTTCGGCCGGCTACCTGATCAGCGGCGCGGTCGCCTGAGCACGCCATGGCGACCAAAAAGAAGCCCACTCCCGTGAGCGCTGCAGCCCGCCAGGCTGTGGCTGCTGCCCGCCAGCAAGACGCTGGCGAGGTGGTGACCGTGGTGGCCATCGAGCCGCTGCGCATCGACGGCATCGACGTTGCGCCCGACGAGAGCATCGACATCGATGTCGACATGGCGGTCGACCTGGTCGAGCGCGGCCTGGTGCGCGCTGCTGACGTAGCGCCGAAAGAGGCCTGACCGTGACGTACGCCACGCAATCCGACCTGGTGGATCGGTTCGGTGACACCGAGCTGATCCAGCGCACCAACCGTGCTGGTGGCAACACCATCGACACGGTGGTGCTGGGCCGGGCGTTGGCGGACGCTGACGCCGAGATCGACGGCTACCTGGCGGCACGCTATCAGTTGCCGATCACGACGCCCCCAGCCTTGCTGGTGCGCCTGGCGGCCGATATCGCCCGGTACCACCTCTATGACGACGGTGTGCCCGAGACGGTGAGCCAACGTTACACCGACGCCGTGGCGCTGCTCAAGCGCCTGGCGACTGGTGAGGTGCAACTGGTGGGGGCCGCTTCCGTGGTGGTTGCACCCAACACGGGCGAGATCCCGGTGATGGCGCGCACCAGGCAGCGCCAATTCGGGCCTGACCAGCTCGCTGGCTACTGAGGAGCGCGTCATGGACTTGCAGTTTGTGATCGATCGCCTCAAAGCCCAGCTCAGCGGCATTCGCCAGCTCGGCGGTGCTGCAGACCTGGACTCAGCGCTCAACGGCTCGGTCAGTGTGCCCGCCGTGTTTGTGATGCCCCAGGCCGAGGCGGCTGAGGTGACAACCATGGCCACTGGCCTGGTACGTCAAACCTTCACGTCCAACTGGGGCGTGATCCAGGTGGTGACCAACCGCCGCGACGCGTCAGGTGCTGCCGCGCTTACCGATCTGGCAACGCTTCGCCTGGCTGTGCGCCAGGCACTGGTGGGATGGGTGCCTGACACGAGCACGGGCGAGCCTGTGCTTGCCACTGGCGGTCAGCTGCTGCGCCTGGATGGAGAAAGCCGTCTGTGGTGGGTCGACTCGTTTGAACTCAAAACCTATTTCCGGAGCAACTGATGGCAACCAAGAAAACCGATGACCAGGCCCTGGCCAGCACCGAGCTGGATGCAGGCGCCACTTCTGCGCCTGTCGCGCCGACTGCACCGATCTCGCCGGCTACGGCCGCAGCACCTGCGCCTGCAGCCTCCACCAGCCCGGCCGTGGATGACTTCCACGGTCAGGGCGGCGAGTACGAGATCGTGGACGGCGTGCGCCGCCTGGTGTCGCGCACCGAAGTGATCGACCCGACCCGCGCCTGATGGCGTGAACCTAAACCGCTGAAAGGACTGCCGTGGGCAAGAAAATCATGAAGCTGGCCGTACTGGCCAAGATCGAAACCGTCAAAGGCACTGACCCGGTGCCCACAGGTGCTGCCAACGCCATCTTGGTGAGTGAACCGCAAGTGACCCCGCTCGAAGGGGAGACGGCCACTCGCAACAACGTCAAGCCCTGGTTTGGCAGCGAGGGATCGGTGCAGGCGACGCAGTATTCAAAGCTCTCCTTCAGCGTTGAGTTGGCCGGGGCCGGCACTGCCGGCACCAAGCCGGCCTGGGAGCCTCTGATGCGCGCCTGCGGCTGTTCGGTCACCGTCTCGGCGGGTGTTTCGGTGACCTTTGCACCGGTCACCAACAACATGGAGTCCCTGACCCTGTATTGCAACATTGACGGCACTAACCACGTGCTGACTGGTGCGCAAGGCACGGTGAAGATTGCAACCGATACCAAGGGCATCCCGAAGCTGCAGTTCGATTTCACGGGCCTGTTCAATCCTCTGGCTGCTGTCGTCTTGCCGACCCCGGTCTACACCGCGTTCAAGGATCCGGTGCCGGTCAACAAGGCCAACACCACGTTGAGCCTCCACACCGTCAGCCTGGCGGCCAGCAGCTTTAGCTGGGACATCGGCAACAAGGTGGTCAAGCGCGACCTGATGACCATCGACTCGGTGGAAATCACCGACCGGGAGAGCGTTGGCCAGGTGGTGTTCGAGAACCACGACATCGGTGTCAAAGACTGGGTGGGCGCCGTGCTCGCCAACAACAAGGGCGTGCTGCAGCTCATTCATGGCAAGACGGCCGGCAACATCATCGAAATCAATGCCCCACTGGCTCAGCCGCAAAAGCCGACCTACTCCGACAGCGATGGCATTCAGATGCTCAACGTGCCACTGGTGTTCTGCACGGGCGCCAATGGCAACGACGAGTGGTCCATCGTGGTCCGCTGATCGCCGGCCACCCAACAAAACCCTCACCAACAAAACTCTCACCTGTAGGAAAAACCATGTCCGTCGTGCTTGCAAGTATCGCTTTCTGGGCCAATGGCCACCTCGATCTGATCGGGGACTTCGGCAAGACCGAGACCATCAACTTCAAGGCTCGCTTCAAGCGGCTCAAGTCCAGTGAGCAAAAGAACCTGGCCGAACGGCTCACGGCCGGCTCCATCAATGACGTCGAGTTGCTCGACCTGGTGCTGCTGGACTGGGAGCTCAAGAGCGCAACGGGCGAACTCATTGCCTACACGCAGGCCATGCGCGCCGAGGTCTTTGAGGAATGGGCTGGCCTGCAAGGTCAATTTGTGCGCGCCTACTTTGAGGCGGTCAGCGGTAAGGGCGCAGCGGAAAAAAACTCCGTGGCGCCGTCCGCCACCACCTCCGAGCCGACGGCGCCGACCGCCACGTCGTAAGCCCTGAGCTGCGCGAGCAGTGCGCAGCGCTCGGCATCGACCCCGCCCAGCTGGTGCCGCCTGAACTGCAAAAGGACAGGGAAGACGACTTCGAGCTCTGGCCCGAGCACTGGGCGGCCTGGGAAGTCTTCCTCTCCTGCAGAACCCAGTGGCGAATCTTGGTCGGTATGGGTGGCATCCAGTACCAGGGGCTTGACTACCCGGCCCTTGAGAGCGCGATGCGCATGCTGGGTCTCAAGGGTAAGAAGCGCCGCGAGGCGTTCTGGCAGCTGCAGGTGCTTGAAGACGAGGCGCTGGACGTCATCAATCGGGGGCGCTGATCCCCGATCCCTGAACTGAATTTCTGAGACCTCATTCCCCATGGCCAACCCCATCAACGTCGGCGTCAAGTTCTCCCTGGACTCGGCCTCGCTCAAGAGCGGGGTTCAAGAGGCGTCACGCGAATTCCAGGCGATGGGAAAGAGCGCATCTGGCGCGGCGGCCACGTCTGACCAGGCCACCAAAAGCCTCATCAATGACATCCAACGCACGGTAGCCGCACTGGAAGCCGGAGAGCGTGGCTCGGTCAAGTTCTACCAGGCGCTTGCCCAGCAGCGTGGGGCCAGTTCCGAGGCGCTCCAGCCTTTCCTGCAGCAGCTCGAAGCGGCGCGCAAGGGGATGGATAACGTGGGCGTCTCTGCGGCCCAGACGGCGGCAGCCATGCGCCAGGTGCCGGCCCAGGTAACCGACATGGTCGTCGGGCTGCAGTCAGGCCAGGCACCCATGACGGTCTTATTGCAGCAGGGTGGACAGCTCAAGGACATGTTCGGAGGTACAGGGGCTGCCGTCAAAGCCCTCGGCACCTATGCCCTTGGCCTGGTCACGCCGGTAACAGCGACTGTGGCTGCACTGGCTTTGGTCGGCGGCGCTGGCTATCTGGCCTGGAAACAGAACCGCGAGGAGGTTCAGGCGTTCGACCTGGCGTTGAGTCGCACCAACAACGTCATTGGGATGACGACCGGCGAGCTCAGCGACATGGCCACAGTGTTGGCCGGGGCGGGGTTCTCTCGCACGCCAGCGGCAGAAGCTATTGCGGCATTGGCTCGCAGTGGCGACGTGGCTCGGCAAGACCTGAGTGCTTTCACCCAGACGGCGCTGGACATGAGCAAGTACGTTGACCAGTCGGTGGGCGACACGGTCAAGGTGTTTTCCAAGCTGGCCGATGAACCGGCCAAGGCCTCGGCCGCGCTGACCAAGGAAACACACTATCTGACCGCTGCTCAGATGGAGCAGATCAAATCCTTGGAGGAAATGGGCCAAAAGACCGATGCGGCCCGCCTGGCACAGCAGGCCTATGCCGACTCCGTGGCGCCAGTTGTCGCGGCCTACAAAGCCAATCTGGGACCGCTGGACACCGCCCTTGAGTTCTGGACCAAGAAGGCCAGAACCATGTGGGACGCATTGCGCGGAGGTGGCTCAGACACCACCAGTGCCCGTATTGCAGCGCTCAAGCAACAGCTCGCCGAGCTGTCTGGTCCGACTCCCCTGAAGAACGCAAATCTTGGGGATGCCATCCTGGGTTCGATAGATGAGCAGGGGACAGTCGCTCGCCTGAAGGCCGCTGCGGAGGCCAAGCTGGCCTACCTGCAGCAGGTCGACGCTCAGGTCAAGAAGAACGCCGAGACCGAGGGCGCCTACCGCCGTGCGCAGGATGATGCCAATGCGGTGATGGATGCGGTCACCAAGACCCAAGACAAGGGTCTGAGCAAGCAAGCGCAAATGAACAAGGCACTGGACTTGTACCGCGAGCAGATCGAAAAGATCAAGGCCGCCAACCCCGACAGCGCCTTGGTCAGTGCCGATGCCATTTCCAGGGGCGAGGCTGCGATCCGAGAGCAATACAAGTCGACGGCCAAAGCCAACACTGAGCTGGAGAAGCAAGCTCGGCTGATCAACGAACTGGGCGGGCTCAAGGGAGACTTCACCGAGCAATGGAATCGCCTGAGTGCGATCTACAAATCGGGCGGCATGAACCTGGAGCAGCTCCAGGCGGCTCAGGCCAAGCTCTTGGCAGATCAGCCCGCCGTGAAAGAGCAGCAGAAGATCTACGACGACCAGGCCAAGGCCCTGGCCAAGTCGGTGGCCGCATACGACCAGATAGTGGACGCCACCCGCAAAAGCGCTGATCAGATCGGGACCCAGGCCGACGAGCTCGAAGCCAGGAACTCGATGTGGCACCAAGGCCGGGTCGCCGTCGAGGAATACCGCCAAGCCGTCATCGAGGCCAAGCTGGCCGAGATCGATCAGAACCCGGACTCCTACCGCGCCGACTACATCGCCGAGAAAGAACGCGAGCTCGAGGAGCAGCGCCGCAAGGTGGCTGCCACCCGTGAGGCTGAGTACAAGACCCTGTCTGAGAAGCAGCAGGAATACACCCGCCAGGTGGCCGAAGAAGCGCAGCTGTACCAGGATGAGGTCGGAATCCTGGGCCTCACCGGCCGTGAGCGCGAGAAAGTGGTGGCCATCCGCAAGGTTGAGCTCGACCTGGCTAAACGCCTGGCGGAGATCGAACGCTCAGGCGCGACGGATCAGCGCAAGCAAGAGCTGATCGACGCGGCCAATGCATCGGCCGAGGTGGCCAAGACCACGGCGGCGGCCAAAGCCGACATGAACGCCACCACGGACATCATCAACTCGGTGGACCGGACTGCGGCCAGTGTCTGGAGCAACGTGACACAGGGTGGCGTGGGGGCCTTCAAGAAGGTCGGCCAGACCATCCAGTCAGCTGTTCTGGACCTGATCTATCAGTTGACGATCAAAAAGTGGGTCGTCAACATCACAGCTCAAATCACCAGCCTGTTTAGCGGCGGTGGGAACATCCTGAGCAACCTGCTGGGCGGCGGCGACTCCTCTCTCGGCTCATTCGCGTCCACCCTGGGTTCCGCTGCCACAGCCCTGACGACGGCCACCAACTCGGCCCTGGCCACAGCACAGAGCTGGATCGGCATGACAGGCACTGCCGCCCAGGCCAGCACGGCTGCGGCCAATGGTGTGGCCTATGCCGCAACAGGCTCGGGCAGCATGGCCGCCACCATTGGCGCTTACGCACCCTATGTGGCTGCTGCATTGCTGGCCTACCAGGTTTTGAGCAGCCTAGACGGAGGTGAGACCCGTACGGGCGGGCAGTACTCGGTCGCCTATGGTGGCGAGGTCAAGAACAACCGCAGAGGCGAGTCGTACCAATACGTCGGCCAGCAGTACAACCGCGACAACAGCCTGAACGCGGACGGCACCCGAACGGCCGTCACCAATGGCCAGGCCTATCTCATCGAAGCCGATGGGATGGGCAAGCAAGAGAAGGCTGTCAAAGATGCAGTGACGGCCACGGCCACCAGCATCAACGACACCCTCAAGGCGTTGGGCTCAAAGGCCACTACCAGTGGCTACTGGGCTGGTCTCGAAACCTCGGGCAACGGCCGCGGCGGCGTTTTCGCGGGTGGCGCGCTGTCAAATGGGAAGACGTTCGGCGAGACCGGTAAAGGCGACAACTACAGCGGAACGCTCTACGAGAAGTGGTCGACCACCAGTCCCGACAGCGCCACTGCCATGGCCAACTTCACGTTGGACCTAAAGCAGTCATACCTGCAGGCCTTGCAGGCCGACATGGACGAGCTGCCCAAGGTGGTGGGCAAGCTGCTCAAGGACCAGAACGTCGAGGAGATGTCCAGCACTGAGGTGGACACCCTGATTGCGGCCATTGGCTCTCAGATCACGGCCGTCAAGCAGTTCAACCAGGTCGTCGACAGCATGCCCTTCGAAAGCTTGAAGGGCCTGTCGTTTGACGCCGCTGCCGGCCTGGTGGAGTTGTCGGGCGGCATCGACAAGCTCTCCAGCAATCTGTCGAGCTACCTGCAGAACTACTACTCGGAGACCGAGCGCCAGGACCAGGTGCGCAAGAACATCTCGGCGAGCCTGGCCGACGTGGGCCTGTCCCTGCCTGCAACCCGTGAGGCATTCAAGGCCTTGGTGGATGCCCAGGACAAGGAAACCGAGAGCGGCCGTAAAGCATGGGCGGCCTTGATGGCCGTCCAAGACGCATTTGCGAGCGTGACGCCGTCGGCCGAAGCCGCCGCAAAGGCGACTGCCGACCAGGCAGCAGCCGAGAAAGCGGCTGCCGAGGAAAAGGCCAAAGCCGCAGCCGATGCCGCAGCGGCTTTGAAGGCTGCCAACAAATCCGCGACCGATGCGGCCTACCAGGCGCTGCAAAACAGCGTGAGCGCCCAAAAGACCGCCCTGCAGGCCACTGAGCAGACCGTCCAGGCCACCATTAGCAAGCTCAAGAGCCTGTTTGATACGCTGGGCAGCGCTGTGTCCGAGCTGTACGCCGAGAACGCGTCCACGGCGGCCCAGTCGGCAGCGCAGGGCAAACAGTTCATCGCCGACGCAGTCGCTGCAGCGCAAAACGGCGGCGCACTGCCAGACCAGGAAGCACTCACAGCGGCCATCGCGGCTGTGCGTGCCTCCATCACGCGGGGCAACTACGCCACTCCCGAGGACATGGAGCGGGACCGCATGGTGCTCGCTGCCCAGCTCAATGCGCTCAAGGGTGTCACTGGCACTCAGCTCACGACCGCTGAAGAGCAGCTGCAGGCCACCCAAACCGAGATCGCCAGGCTCGACACACTGCTGGACACCCAAAAGGCAGCCCTGGACGCCCTGCGCGGGAATGTCACGGCCACGCTGTCGGTGTCTGAGGCGGTAGCCAAACTGGCGGCTGCCGTGCTCAAGGAAAGTGCCGACGCCACTGCGGTGGCCACCAAACCAGCAACAACCTCGGAGAGCACCTCGGGCGCGTCGTCGCAGTTTGTGGTGGGTGGCGGTGGGTCGGGTAGCGGTTCCAGTGGCTCCTCCTCGAGCGGCACTTCTGGTAGTTCGGGCAGCACTGGCGCCTCCTCGCTGTTCGTGGTCGGCGGCTCGCCTGTGAAGTCCTTCGCCGTTGGTACCGACTACGTCTCCAACGACATGCTCGCCCAGATCCACCAGGGCGAGCGCATCGTGCCGGCCGCCTACAACCGTTCGGACGCCACCAATGCCGAGCTGCTGGGCGTGCTGCAGATCATCGCGGCGCTCCTGGAGCGCTCCAGCGGCTCCGTGTCCAAGGTGGCCGACATCCTGAGCTCGGTGCAGCGTGGGCCTTTCATCATGACCAAGAACGTTGCATGAGGACGACCTGACATGGAAATACTCGTTCCCATCACCATTACAGACGCGATGGTCACCTCGATCAACGTGTCCGAAGACCCGACGGCCGCCTGGGTGGCAGGCACCTATGCCGCCGACGCCCTTTGCCATCGCTCAAGCACCCACAGGGTGTACCGGCGCTATACGGCAGGCTCCAGCACCGTCGCTCCCGAGTTGGATGCCACGAACTGGCAAGACCTGCGCCCCACGAACAAGTGGGCCATGTTCGACAAGGAAGTGGCCACTGCCACGACGGCGCCCAACATCCTCAGTTGGGTGATCAAGCCAGGCAACGCCAATGCAGTGGCCCTGGTGGGGATTTCTGGCGGCGAGGGGCTCACTGTTATCACGCGCGATGCCCCGGGCGGCAACGTGATCAGCACCTACACAGACACCCTGGAGGAAAGCGCCCCATCGGACTGGTGGGAGTACTGGTTCATGCCGTTCAAACCACGCACCGCAGTGCTGGTCGCCGACATCGAGCCCTATCTGGACATGGAGATCACCATCACCCTGACCGGCTCGGGCACGGTGGGCTGTGCCATGTGTGTGGTGGGCGACCTGCGCTGGCTCGGCGACACCCAGTTCGACGCAGAGTGCCAACTCGTTGATTACTCCTATGTCGACATCGACAAGACCACTGGCAAAAACACCATCCAAAAGGGCAAGGTGGCCCAGGACCTGAGCGCCGAGGTGCTGCTCGATGCCAGCGAGGCCAACCGAGTCAAAGACACCATGGTTGAGGTGCAGGGCCAGCCGTGCCTGTACGTGCCAGACCGACGCCCTCAGTACCGCTACCTCTGGACCTACGGCCTGGGCGCCGGGAAGGTCAAACCAAAGAGCGCCAAGGAAGCGTCGCTTCCTATCACCGTGCAAGGACTCATCTGATGCCAACACCGACGACACCCGTGGCGGTTCCCGCCATGACCCCGCCGCCCACTCTGCCGGTGCGCGGGGATAGAACGAATTTTCCGGCGCAATCCCAAGCATGGACGCTCTGGGAAAAGGCCTACAAATTCCCCGAGACCCTGGTGCTGGCCAACAACGTGTTGGCCAATGCCACGGCGGCTTATGACCAGGCCGTGGTGGCGGCCGCACAGGCAGCCGTCGCGGCAGCGCAAGCCACTGCAGCCCAAGGGTCGGCCGCGGCAGCAGCCAACACCTTGGCGGCAGCCCAGGCGGCCCTGGGGGCCACCAAATGGGTGGCCGGTGCGTACGCCTCGGGCGTGTGCGCCTGGTCGCCCGCCAACGGCCAGCTCTACCGAACCCGGGCTGCGCTGGCCAACAGCACTGTTGACCCTATCGACGACCCCACAAACTGGTTCTCGTTGGGCCTGATGTCGCTGCCTATCAAGCAGGTGACCAACACGGGCGGCGCCTTCTACGGCGCGGCCAACGGTGGGCTGAACACCATCAACGAAATCACCTATGCCGGGGCCTGCTCCAAGCAGCTGCCTCAGACCCCAGCGAATGGGGATGTGTGCGTGATCGTGGTGGCCAACGGGCGCGCAGACAACACCCTGGTGGTGAATCCCACCAACCCGATCCCGATGGTGATCGGCTCCAACACCGTCACTGATTCGTTGACGCTGGGTATCCCGGCCGGCGCAGTGACCTTCAAGTATTTCGCGAGTTCCAACGTGTGGAGGTACATGTAATGGCGTCTCTTCCTGACTTGCTCGGCGGCAACGTCAAGCAATACCGGTCCATCCTGGCTCTGGCGCTCACTGCCAGCCAAACCATCGTTGCGCCCTGTGACGGCATCGTCGACCTGTCGGTGATTGGCGGCGGTGGCTCAGGGGGCCTCTACGTCCAGACCGGAATGCCCCCTACGGCCGCATTCGGTGGCGGTGCTGGGGGCTTCGCCCGCCGCTTGGTGAAGGTCAAGAAGGGCGACACCATCGTGGTGACCATCGGGGCGGGCGGCGCCTACGTGGCCAACGCGAGTGCCGCCGGGAACAACGGTGGCGCTTCCTCCATCGTGATCGCGGCACAGGCCGTCAACATGGTGGCCAATGGGGGCACCGGGGGGTACATCTACTCTGGCACCGGGGTCGTGCTTGCGGGCGCACCTGGCGGCACAGCCACGGGCGGGCAGATCAACTCGGCGGGCGGGCGCGGCGGCGGCATCCTCAATACCAACTGGACCGGGCAGCAGGTTGCCACGGGCGGTGGTGGGGTGAACCTGTTCAGCGGAACCGACCAGACCGCTACGGCCGGGGGCGACATCGTGTTTGCAATCGCCACTGCAGCGTCTTGGGTGGCCAGCGGCGGCGGTGGAGCGCTTTCTGCAGGCCTGGCCATGAACTCTGGCGGCTTGGGCCTGGGCGGTACTGGTGGCAGTGGCTTCACGCTGTACAGCAACGCGGCCTACCAGGCCGAACTGATGGCGCACTGGGGCTTGGTGCCGCTGCCAGTCAACGGTGGCGGCTCAGGGGGTTACGCCACCGGCGGTGGCTATACCGCCCCCAGCACGCCTGGTGATGGGGGCGGCACCGGCGGGGTGAACTTGCAAACGAACAGCACGCCCAGCGGATTCTCGATGCCTGCTGCTGGGGCCTTCGCTGGGGGTGGCGCTATTGCGGGGTCTCCTTCGTCCGGCGCCGTCGCGTACGCGAGCGCAGGCACCTATGGCGGGGGTGGCGGTGGGCTGTCCAGTGGCCAGGGACTGACGGCGCCGAATTGCCGCAGCGGCGCGGGGGGCAGCGGCTTCGCCTTCCTCCGCTTCTATGCAGACCTGACTCCCTGAAGGCGACCCATGCGACATCTCTACAACATCCTGAGCGCCGACGGCGCAATCGAGAACACTATCGTGGCTGACGACGCCTTCGTCACCGAGCACCATGCGGGGCGCTTCGAGCTGCTCGGGCCCGCTCCAGCAGATCCGGTCGTGGCCGTTCCCCGGCACATCGCGGTCGGCAGCTTCTTTGATCGCTTTGGGGCTGCCAAGTGGGCGATCCTGGCCGACACAAGCCCCATGGTGCAGGCCCTGGTGCGTGACTGCAGCGCCAGGCGCTACATCGACCTGGATCGGCCCGACCTGGTGCAGGCTCTGCAGCTGCTTGTCCAGGCCGGCCATGCGGTCGACGCCGAGGCCATCCTGGGCGGCGCCGTCCGTCCCGAGGAGCTGCCATGAAGCGTGTAGCACTCATCGTGCTGGTGCCGCTGATCCTGGCGGCCAACCTCTGGGCCTGGATCCGGTATCTGTGGTGCGCCCTGGCCAACCCCAGCGAGGGGTGGCGCCTGGCGATCAGTTGGGACCAGCTTTTCAACGCAGCGGCCAATGGCAGCGAAGACGAGACCGTCTCCAGTCGAGCCGCCCGCGCACGCACTGAAGGCCGGCGCTGGGGCTGCCTGCTGTGCCGTCTGCTCGACCGAGTTGACCCAGGCCACTGCGACCGGTCTGCCGGCGTTTGAACATTTCCAAGGAGCATTTTCATGCCAGCAAGCAACCCGTTTTTGGACTATGCGCAGGACGCAACATCCCCCGCACCAGACCTTGTGGCCATCGTGCCGGACAACAACAACGACTTCGTGAGGGTGGTGCGCAAGATCCGTGTCGGTGTGGGCGGCGACGTGACTGTGGTCACCTCGGCGGGCACCACAGTCACTTACCAGAACTGCTACTCGGGCGAGGAGTTGGGCCCTTTTTTCGTGGCTCGGGTGCTCGCAACTGGCACGACGGCCAGCGGCATGGTGGGGTACTACTGAGATGACCGCGATTGCCATGCGCATGCGGACCCATAAGGGGCTCACGGCCATTCAGCAGGGCATTGCTTTGTTGCGGCGCCTGGGCGACCGGGCCAGCGTGTTTGCGCCTGGTGTTGGCCAGCCTGTCGGGCCGGTGAACTTGCTCCTTTACAGCAACAGCATTGCAAATGCTGCCTGGTCGAAAACTGGCGTAACGGCCGCTGATGGCGCAACAGATCCTTGGGGTGGTGTGACCGCGAGTGTCATCACCGACCCGGCAGCAACCAACGGGTACTTCAACCAGTCGATCACCGACCCGTCTCCATCCGGGAAGACCTACACGCTGGGCTTGTGGTTGAAGGCCGGGACAAAGCCTGGCGCGATCCGTGTTCGCCTGACAGACAGCACGCTTGTCTACGGGGGCCAAGTTGACATCACGCCGACCGGCACTTGGGCGTTGTATGTGCTTCAAACGACGTTTGCGGCGGGATCTCCAGCGAACGTTCGCGTGACCATTGACCCGATCGACAACACCGCCGCGGGGAACTACTACGTCTGTTCGGTTGGCCTTTTTCTTGGTGCCTACACCGACTCGCAACTGTTGGCGCTCGGGGGCGTCCCGGTAACCACTTCAGCGCCATCGGCGGCGTCATACCTGCCATGGGTAAGTGGCACTTCGCTTTCTCCGACCGCAGGCTCACAGGCGCTTGGTCCTGAGATCATCTCGAACGGAGATTTTTCGCAGGGTGCCTCCTACTGGAACTTGGCTGCAGGGACGCAGACTGCAACTATCAGCGGCGGGGTTCTCCGACTTGCATCTACCGACGGTAGCGGCGTCTCGGCAATTAACCAGGCCCCTGTGAAAGTCGGTGACACATACCTAGTGACGATCAATGTCACGGCGTATACAGGAACTGCGTGCGTATTCTCTTCCGGCGCTGGGAATGGGGTGACGATACCTGCGGGGACCGGCCTCAAGACGCTAATGCTCGTAACCGACGGCAACAACATCGGTATCAAGCGCCTAGCTGCATGTGACATCAGCTTGACGCTGGTATCGGCCAAACTGGTCACGACGACCCCCTCATCTGCGTGGCTTACCGACTATGTGGAATCGGGCGCGACAACCCCGGGCGCTGTAGACGGCCCAGTCGGCTTTCTGAGCGACGGTGAGGGGGTTGTGGGCCCGGCACTTGTGCGCTCTGGACTCGGCCTGAACGGGAATGCCGACAACGGTGACGGAACCTTCACCGCCCTTGCGGCAACCGGAAATGCGATCCGCATCTACTTTGGCCTGGGGGATTTGATCCAGGGCGCAAGCTATCTCATCACCCTGAACATCCTCTCTCCGGGGTCCATTACCGTGGACTGGTGCGACGTGACCTCATCGATCACGGTCATGCCTGTTACCCCGGGCAAAAGCGTCACCTTTATCAGCAGCCGGGCGACCTACGACGCAACCTATCGGTTCTTGGACGTGCTCAGCAACTCGGGCAACGTCAGGTTCAGCTATTCGGTCCAGCTGATCACTGGCCGCCACGCCACACAAGTGACCGGTGCCAACAAACCGGTGCTGCGCAGAGGGGTCGTGAACAGGCAAACCTACAGCAACCTGCTTGCCACTGGGTGGGTGGTCAACAACGGCGGGGTTCCAACGAACAACGCTGTGACAGGGCCAGATGGGGTGGCACTCAATGCGTCTCTGCTGGCTTGCACGGGGTCAAATGCATCTGGGGTCTACTCGCCATCGGGCGCACTGGTCGGCGAGATTGTCACCCAGTCGATTGCAGTCAAGACAGTCTCTGGAGCATCGAATCAGATCCAGGTTGGCTACGACACCCAGGGTGGCTGGATCAAGATCAATCCGCAGACGGGCGCGATCCAGTCAACTGGCGCGATTGTCACGCAGTCCTCGTCAGCTCCTATGGGTAATGGGTACACGCTTTACGCCTGGAGCTACGTAAGTCCAAACACCAGCCTGGCGATGGTGATTTACAACCTCTCGGTTGGAAATGCGCTGACCATTGCAGTTGCGGGAACAGGCCAATTCTCCGGGGCACTGACCGCAGCCCAGATTCTTGCCTGTGGCGGTATTCCGCTCACGGTCAACATCTCCGCTTCATCATTGGCAGGAAATTTTGGCCTCGAGTGCGACGGCACCAAATACCTGAGCATGCCCTCGGTTCCATTTCAGATGGGTGATGAGCATGTGGTGATCGCAGGATGCCGTGGCGATAACTCGCTGGCCGATCGCTCAGTTTTCGGCATTCGGTCCTCTACTGCGGCAACACCTGTGCTTGGCCAGCTCGGCTTCACGTCAGGTGTCCCGGACGCGGCATGGAGAGGGGATGATGGCCTGCTCTATCGGGCGACATCGTCAGGCGGCACACAGATCAGCCAGTACCTTGTGTTGGCATTGCGAAAGCAAGCGACGAGCGGGGCGCTGTTTGTCAATGGAGCGCCCGCCGCGGCGGTCTCCGTGCCCTCTGGGGCAACGACCGTGAATACCGCAACCCTCGGCGGCGTGTACGTGAATGGGGCCGCTGGCAACCTGCTGGTTGGGATGCTCTACGTCATCGTCATCGTCAAGGGGGCAATCTCAGATGCCGAATTCCTTGTGCTGCGCCGATTCGTTGCCGAACTCACCGGCCCAACTGGAGTCAAGTTCTGATGACGCCCTACACATCGCAGGTCACCATGACCCTGCCGCTGGCACTGGCCAGCATCGCAGCCTCCATCGGTCGGGCCCTGGACCCGGACGTGGGCGGGGCCGAGTCCTTCCACCGGGTTGTCACCGGCTACCAGGACGAAGAGACCCCGATCTTCGGTGACACCCTGGTGTGCAGCACCCTGTGCACTCCTGAGTTTCGCGCCCAGGCCGAGGCAATGGTGACGCAGCCCGAGCTGCTGCACGCGGCCTGCCAGGCCGACTATGCGGCCCGCTGGCAAGACCTTGAGCCTCCCAGTCTTGCTGACTGCCAGGCGTTTTGCTCGGCCGTGCAAATCGAGTGAGGGAATAGAAAATAGACCGGCGCCCCCTGTCGGTGCATCATTTCATCCACCGGCCCCGACCTTCAGATTGCGCTTGCAACCCGACAGCTCCCAGATAGACCTGAGCTGCTATCTGGCTATTCGCAATGGTGCCTGCCCAATACGGGTTGGCTAACACTTCCACGGGTGTGCTACCTTGGAACAAGAGGGGCATGAAATTGGAGCAATCACAACCCCTCTAGACCTTGAACCAACCCCTGCGTGTGCTTCATGCGCGCCACAACGCAATCCACTTACGAGAGGAGCAAAGAAATGAGGAAGTTTTGTGACTTGGTCTGCTTATTGATGGACCACCAGGATTTGTTAGTGGAAGCCCACACCATCGGACTTGATACCGGGCTTTTTCGGGCAGAGGAAGCAAAAGTACGGAGGGCTTTGATGGAGGCGGAGTTGATCGGCCGGGATGGACGTTTTACGTCGGATCGACTTAAAGCTGCGATTCGCGCCGTGTGCCAGGATGACCAACCGATTGCAGCGTTGGGTCAAGATGAATGGAAAGCGATCGCTCGTAGCTTCCTGGCTGCATAGTCTTCACCTCCAAGGTTTTACTCACAGAGGCATCTCGATAGAGAACTTGGCGAGCGGAGCTCACAAGCAGGAAATATCATTTCCCTTTGAGAAAGTACTACCTTCTCAATTTATCGCAGCGCTGCAGGCCAATTTATCGCAGCGCGCTTCAAGCTGAGCGCATGAGCACACCCGACTTGCACACCCCACCCCAAGCCCCCCCGACGACCCCGGATCCGACGCGGCTGCGCCCGGTGCTGCCGTTTCGACTGCAGGGCACAGGCTCCAGCCGCGGCATCAGCGCCTTGTGCGTGCTGGCCCTGGCGGGGCTTTGGTGGCTCAGCACCACGCGGGGCTGGGTGCCCGCCCTGTTCCTGCCCTCGCCCCAGGCGGTGGGCCAGGCCTTCATCCAGGCCTGGCAAGGCCAAATCCAGGGCGGTGAGCCGCTGACCGAACACCTGAAATGGAGCGCGCTGCGCGTCTTCGGGGCCTTTGCAGCCGCCGCGCTCACCGCCGTGCCGGCCGGCATCGCCATGGGCGTGAGCCGGGTCGCCCGCGGGCTGCTCGACCCACCGATCGAGTTCTACCGCCCCCTGCCCCCCCTGGCCTACCTGCCCCTGATCGTGATCTGGTTCGGCATCGACGAGTTGTCCAAGGTGCTGCTGATCTACCTGGCCTGCTTTGCCCCCATGGCCCTGGCCGCCAAGGCCGGCGTGCGCAGCGCCAGCATCGAGCAGATCAACGCCGTGGCCTCGCTGGGCGGCAGCCGCTGGCAGATCGTGCGCCACGTGATCATCCCGGCCGCCCTGCCCGAGATCCTGGTCGGCCTGCGCATCGCCATCGGCTTTGGCTGGACCACCCTGGTGGCGGCCGAGATGGTGGCCGCCACCGTGGGTGTGGGCCAGATGGTGCTCAATGCCTCCAACTTCCTGCGCACCGATCTGGTGGTGATGGGCATTGGCGTGATCGGTTTGGTGGCGTGGTCGTTTGACTTGCTGATGCGTTGGGTGGAGGCCAGGCTGGTGCCCTGGAAAGGGCGGGTTTGACCCCCCACTTCAGCAGTGGCCGCTCTGCTGCCTTGTGAGCGCCGGCCTCCCTGGACTCAGATCTGCAAGACGCCCCGCCTCCTCAGCACGCTCCCGTCGACTGCGGTTTACATAACTTTGTGTTTCTATTTTCTTCCGGAACTTTGTAAAGACACTCCGCGTCTACCCTGCGCAGCGCCGAGAGCGGCCTGCCCTGGGCCCTGCGTGGCCCCAGGTGTTGGAAAACATCAGGGAGAAATACAAAGTGAATTACCTCAACACTTTTCGTCGGCCGCTGCTGGCCGGATCCATCGTGGCGCTTCTTGGGCTGAGCGCCTGTGGCGGTGGCGGGCTGGATGCCCTGGTCGGCGGCACGATGTCGGGCCTGCCAACGGGCCAGCAGATCGTGCTGCAGAACAACGGTGCCGACGATCTGACGCTGACCCAGAACGGCGATTTCCGCTTTGCCTCGGAACTGAAAGCCAACGCCAGCTACAGCGTCACCATCAAAACCGCGCCCACCGGGGTAACCTGCTCCGTCACCAATGGCAGCGGCAAGATCAACAACACCGGCTCGTCGGTACGAAACATCAAGGTGAGTTGCGACACCGGCCCCTCCATTGGGGGCACCCTCACCGGGCTGCAAAGCGGCTACAGCGTCACCCTGAGCACCAATGGCATGGCCCTGGTGCTGACGCAAAACGGTGACTTCCGCTTTGCCAACTCGCTGCCCAACGGCACGACCTACAACGTGGTGGTGGCGCAGCAACCCCTGGTGGGCACCTGCCAGGTGACCAACCCAACCGGCGTCACCGCCACCAACAAACTCTCGTTGGTCAGCGTCGGCTGTCAGTGAGTCGATGAACTAGAGCCCGGCGACCTTGCGTGGGGTCCCCGGGCGCCTCACATACACAAGATCCCACTCGGACTCCTGCACCAGCTCAAATCCATGGCGCTGGTAGAAGTGGTTCGAGCGGCTGCCCCGCAAGGCCGTCACCCGGACCGGCAGGCCCTGGGCGTCGGCCTGCCTGAACACCTCGGCCAGCACAGCGGCACCCAGGCCCTGGCCCTGGTGATCCGGGTGCACGTACAGGTGCTCAAGCAGCCACTGCCCATCGTCTTGCCTCAGCACCACCACACCGACCCGGCGCCCAGCCAGCACCAGATGCTGGGTACAAGCTGGCGTGAAGTGCTCCAGAAAACGGGCTCGGGCGCGTTGGGGATCAAAGCGGCCCACACGCTCCAGGCTGGGGCGCATGGCCGCGATGCGCAAGGCGACGAGTTCCTCGGCATCGCGGAGTTGGGCGGGTTCAAAGTGAAGCGTCATGGCTGGCCTTGAGCATAGCGCTCGCGGCGCCGGCAGCTTCTCAGCCCGGTGAACCCGCCGCCCCCGTCAAAGCGCCAGCAGCCCGTGCCGCTCAGCCAACAAGCGGGCAATCTGCTGCACATCGTTCACAAAAGCCCGGCCTTCGTGGCGTTGAGCATCGGCAGGCACAGGGTGTTGGTCGCCCAGCAACAGCACGGGCAGGCCCTGGTTGTCGGGGCCCAGCAGCTCAATGACGGCCTGACGCGGGCGCTCGAAGGGCACGCGTGAGACCTTCAGTTGCGCGGCTGCGCCGGCCGGTGCCGTGGCCAGCAGGCCTTCGAGCACATTGCAGTCGGGGCAGGCAAAGCGGGCCTCGGGTGCGCGGCCGGGGCGCACGAAGCCGGGCTGGATCAGGATCAGGTGGTCTTGGCTCATGGTGTTGGTGTTTCGTTGTTTCGCAGACGCGCCCACCCGGCCGGGCCCCATGCCCAGGCCAGTAGCGATCCCGTTGGATGCTAGGTCGATCGGCGTTCCGCCACCAAGCCCGAATTGCGCTTTAACTTATACAGAAATGATCGTTGGCGCAGGCACGCGGGCACGGCAATCTGGCAACCAATCGCTTGACCCGACACCCGACTCACAGCCAACACCATGACACACCCAAACCGCTTTGCCACCCCCTTCGCCCTGCGCCCGCTGGCCCTGGCCGCCGCCTTGATGGCGCCCCTGCTGGCCCAGGCCACAAACGGCTACTTTGCCCACGGCTACGGGGCTGCCGCCCTGGGCACGGGCGGGGTGGCCATTGCCCTGCCGCAAGATGCGCTGGTGGCGGCCAGCAACCCAGCCGGCATCACCGCCCTGGGCGACCGGCTGGATCTGGGCCTGAGCTGGTTCGGGCCGCGCCGCAGCGCCAGCATCAGCGGCAATGGCGTGGCACCCGACGCCACCTACAGCGGCGACAGTGCACGCAATTTCTTCCTGCCTGAAGTGGGCTACACACGCCGCATCGACGACCGTTGGCACGTGGGCCTGGCGGTGTATGGCAATGGCGGCATGAACACCGATTACGCCAGCAACCCCTACGCCCGCTTTGGTGCCACCGGCTCGGCCGGGGTGAACCTGGAGCAGCTGTTCGTCACCCCCTCAGTGGCCTACAAGCTGAGCCCCGAGCACAGCCTGGGCCTGGGCCTGAACCTGGCCTACCAACGCTTCTCGGCCAAGGGCCTGGGCCTGTTCAACGGCTTCTCGCAGGCGCCGGGCCAGGTCAGCGACCAGGGCGATGACACCAGCACCGGCGCGGGCCTGCGCCTGGGCTGGACCGGCCAGGTGGCCCCCGGCGTGACGCTGGGCGCCACCTGGGCCTCGAAGATTTCGGGGCGCTTTGACAAGTACCGTGGCCTGTTTGCCAACGGCGGCAGCTTCGACATCCCCGAGAACCTGGGCCTGGGTGTGGCCTGGACGGCCACCCCGGCCCTGACCCTGGCCGCCGACTACCAGGTGATCCGCTACAGCCAGGTGGCCGCTGTGGGCAACTCGGCGGCCAGCCTGTTTGCCGGCCAGCCCCTGGGCAGCCAGCCAGGCTTCGGCTGGCAGGATGCCAAGGTGCTCAAGCTGGGCGCCGTGTACCAGGCCCGGGGTGACCTGGTGCTGCGCGGCGGCGTGAGCGTGACCAACCAGGTGGTGCCAACCGGTGAGACCTTCTTCAACGTGCTGGCCCCCGGCGTGATCCGCACCCACCTGACCGTGGGCGCCACCTGGACCCTGCCCAGTGGCGGCCAGCTGACCGGCTACTACGCACGCGGCCTGGGCGAAACCGTCAACGGCAATGGTTCGATCCCGGCCAGCTTTGGCGGCGGCAACGCCAATGTGCGGCTGAAAGAAAACATCATCGGCATCGCCTACGGCTGGAAGCTCTGAGGCCCGGAACATGGCGCTGCCCAACAGCCTGAACACCGATGTGCTGGTGATTGGCGGCGGCATGGCCGGCGCCTGGGCCGCGCTGGGCGCGGTGCGCGCCGGCGCCCGTGTGACCCTGGTGGACAAGGGCTACTGCGGCACCAGCGGCGTGACCGCCACCGCCGGCCCCGGCCACTGGTGGGTGCCGCCGGCTGAACGCGAGCAAGCCGTGCGCCAACGCGCCACCAACTCGGGCGGGCTGGCCGAGGCCCCGTGGATGCGGCGCATCATCGAAACCACCTGGGAGCACCTGCCCACCTTGGCCCGGCACTATCGTTTCCCGGTCGATGCGAATGGCCGCACCATTTTCAGAGCCCTGCGCGGGCCCGAGTACATGAAGGCCTTGCGCGCCATGCTCAACGAGGCCGGCGTGACGGTGCTCGACCACCACCCGGCGCTCGAGCTGCTGCGCGATGACCAGGGCCGCGTGGCCGGGGCGGCGGGCCTGCGCCGGGTCGATCAGCAGCCCTGGCGCATCGGCGCGGGCGCGGTGGTGCTGGCCAGCGGCGGCTGCGCGTTCCTGTCCAAACTGCTGGGGGCCGACAACAACACGGGTGACGGCCTGCTGATGGCGGCCGAGCTGGGGGCCGAGCTGTCGGGCATGGAGTTCAGCAATTTCTACACCGTGGCGCCCGCCTGCTCGTCGATGACGCGGGCCATGTCCTATGTGTTTGCGCGCTACTTCGATGCCCAGGGCCGTGAGCTGGACATCCCGGCCGGGCCTGGCACCATGCCGGCGCTGGCCCTGGCACTGGAACGCGGGCCGGTGAGTTGCTCACTGGACCGCATGCCGCAAGACCTGCGCGAAGCCTTGCCCACCATCTCGCCCAATGTGATGCTGCCCTTCACCAGGCACGGCATCGACCCGTTTCGCGACCGCTTCGAGATCGTGCTGCGTGGCGAAGGCACGGTGCGGGGCATTGGCGGTCTGCGCGTGGCAGACGAGGCCTGCCAGACCACCGTGCCGGGCCTGTTTGTGGCCGGTGATGCGGCCTCACGCGAACGCGTGGCCGGCGCGGTGTCGGGTGGCGGCAGCATCAACTCGGCCTGGGCTCTGTCGTCGGGCCTGTGGGCCGGGGCCGGCGCGGCTCGCCATGCCAAAGACCACGGTGCCCCCCGCGGGCCGCTGGAGGCGGCAGGCGAGCTGACCCTGCGCTCTGGCCGCGCCACCCGGGCGGCGCCAGACGACGCCACGCTGACACGCATCGTGCGCGAATTGCAAACCCCCATGCTCCACCCCATGCAGATCCTGTTTCGCCACCAGCAGGCGCTGACCCAAGCCAGCGAGCTGCTGGAAGGCCATTGGCAAGAATTGCAGCAACGTGCCCCCGCCGAGGGCGCCCTGCGCCTCAAGGCCCGCCAGACTGCGGCCATGGTGGCCAGTGCCCGCTGGATCACGCTGGCCGCACAAACCCGGCGCGAGAGCCGGGGCATGCACCTGCGCAGCGACCTTCCCCACACCGACCCGGCCCAGACTCACCGCCTGAGCGTGGGTGGGCTGCACAAGCTGTGGATCCGCCCGCATGCGGTGGTGCAGCCCGTCAGGGCCGCAGCATGATTGCCTTGTTGCTCGAAGAGCGCTGCACCCACTGCCAGCGCTGCGTGCAGATCTGCCCGGCCCTGGTGTTCGACGCCCGGGCCGATGCGCCGCCCCTGCTGGCCCGCCCTGACGATTGCCAGACCTGTTTTGCTTGCGAGCTGTACTGCCAGGCCGATGCCCTGTACGTGGACCCTTCGGTGTTTGAACGCGTGAAGGTGAATGCCGACACCGTGCGGGCCAGCGGCCTGCTGGGCGTGTACCGGCGCGACTCGGGCTGGGACGAATGGGCCGACGACCCGCGCTATGCCAATCAGCACTGGCGCATGGAGGAGGTGTTTGCGCGCGGGCGCGAACTGGCACGAGATGGCGCAGGAGGCGCAGTTGGCACAGTTGGCGCAGTTGGCGCAACCCAAGCCAAGGCCTGAGACCTGACCCGCAGCTTCAGCAATCTGCCCCGTCAAAGACCCGCCCACCGCCCCCCGCCTTGGCCCGGTACATGGCACGGTCGGCGCAGGCGGTCAAGGCCTCGGCGCTGCTGGCGTCACGTGGGTAGATGGCCAGACCCAGGCTGACGGACAGCGGCCATGTGGTGGCCCCCATGCTGCAAGGCTGCATCAGCGCGGCCATCACCTTGTCGGCCAGGGCCAGGGCGTCTTCCGGCTGGGCCAGCTCGGGCAACAACACCAGGAACTCGTCGCCACCATGGCGGCACACCGTGTCCGACTGGCGCACACAGGCGGCCAGCCGAGTAGCCACGGTCTTGAGCACGGTGTCGCCCGCGGCATGGCCATGGGCGTCATTGATCTGCTTGAAGCCGTCGATGTCGATGAAGAACAGCGCCAGCAAGGCGCTGTTGCGAGAGGCATGCGAAATCGCCTGGGCGAGGCGGTCCTGCATCAGGGCGCGGTTGGGGATGCGGGTCAGCGCGTCGCGCTGGCTCTGCTGGGTGAGGGCCTGCAGCTCCGACAGGCTCAGGGCCGCACGCGTCTGGGCTTGCAGGGCCGCCAGCACCAGGTGCTCATTGGCTGCCAGCAATTGGGCCGCCTGGCGCGCCCCGGCCAGGGCCTGGGGCATCTCGGCGCGCAAGGCTGCCACGCGCGCCTGCAGGCGCTGGGCATGGGCTGCCAGCAGGACCAGCGAGCGGGCGGTCGAGGGCCCCGGGCTGAGTCGGCGCGGTGGTGTCATGGCCGGGCCCCATCTTGTTCCTGCGGCGCCGGGCCCCAGGGCTGGCCTGGCAGGCCAGACAGCACCGGGGCGGGGCCGCGGCCACTCGACCAGCCCCATCAGCGATTGGCAGCACTGCGGCCCCAGCAACTGCAAGGCCACGCCACGCAACACCGGCTGCAGGGTCCGGGTCTCGCCATCCACCGCGGCCAGCCACCAGGCCAGCACCTCGTCGCTGGGCTGCGACTGGGTCAACAGGCGCATCACCGTGCTGACCTCCGTGCCCACCTCGGCGCCCTGCTCCAGACACAAGGCCAGGCTGCGCAGGACCAGGGCCCGCGTGCCACGCGGCCCGATCACCAGCCCCAGGCCGGCCAGCAACTCGCGCCAGTGGGTGGCGCTGACCAGCACCGGGTCGGCACCCCAGCGCGGCCCCGCCAAGGGCAAGGTCCTGGAGAGCCCTGGGGCCCTGCCGGTCGCACCCATCTCAGGGGGCCCCCGGCACATCGCCGGCCGGGCTCAGGTAGATCTCCACCCGGCGGTTGGCCCGCCGGCCCTCGGCCGTGTCGTTCGAGGCCGCCGGCTGGCTGTCGCCCAGGGCGCGTGTGCCCAATCGGTCGGCGGCCACGCCCAGGGTGACCAGGCCCTGGCGCACCGCATCGGCTCGACGCAGGGCCAGCGCCTGGTTGCTGCCGTGGCTGCCATGGCTATCGGTATGGCCTTCGATGGTGGCGCGCTCGGCCGGGTTGGCGTTCAGCACCAGCGCGATGCGCGCCAGCTCTTGTTGCCCCTCGGGTGACAAGGCCGAATGCCCGGGGGCAAACCAGCCCTCGCCCAGCTCCAGCATCCAGCCCCGTTCGGTGTGTTGCGAGGCCATGCCATGCAATTGAAGCTGCAAGGTGGCCAGGCGCATGTCGCGCTGCGCTGGCGTGTCCATCGGCCCGTTCGAGCCCGGGTTGGGGTGGGCCGGATCGGTGGCCAGCGCCGCCTGCAGGCGCTCGCTGCGGGCCTGCACGGCCTGCTTGCGCAGGCGCTCATGTTCGGCGCGGGCGGCATCAATGGCGGCCCGGGCCTGGGCGCTGGCCGCCGCCTCGCGGGCCAGGGTGAGGGTCTGCGCGGCCAGGTAGGCGGCGTGGTTCAACTCCACCGGGGTGGCACGCCCCGCGTCCACACGGTCTGCGGTGTCGAGGGCGCGCTGCCGGGCCTGCTGGGCCCGGGCCCAGGCCTCGGGGGCCAGTCGGGTCGCAGGCAGATCGGCCTCGGCCAGGGCATAACGCTGGTTCAGGGCAAGCAGGGCCGGGTTCTGGGCAGCGGCCCCCGGCTGGCGCGGCCCGGCGCAAGCGCTCAGCAGGCTGGCCGCCAGCCCCAGCGAGGCGGCCCCGGCCAGCAGGCGGCTCAACCCCGTGTTCATGGCTGACCTCCCGCAGAGCGCCCGGCCCCCTGCAGGCTCAGGGTCAAGGCCCTGGCGTCTTTCTCTTCGCGGCGCAGGCGCACGCGCTGCGCATGGGCCTCAGCCACCTGGGCGTCCAGCTCGGCCTGCTCGGCCAGGCGTTGGGCCATGGCCGCATCCTGCACGCCCAGGGCCTGATGGGCCCGCTGCAGCTTCTCGCGGGCCAGGCCCAGCTCGATCGGGGCGTCGGCCTGCACAGCGGGCTGATCGGCCTGGCGCAGGGCGGCCTCGGCCCGGCTCCACTGGGCCTGGGCGGCACCCAGCCCGCTGCAGGCCCCCAGGCTGAAGGCCACCGGCCAAACCAGCCACAGCCAGGGCCGCCAGCCGCTGGGTCCACGGCGCGACGAAAGTGATCGCAACAAGGGAAATCGGGACATGGGGTCTCCTGGTGACAAGGGACACATGAAGGACGCAAGGTGGAGCAAGGGCACACCCGGCCCCCCAAGACCTGGGCCAGCCGGTATCAGTTGCCACCAGTGTCGGGATGCCCACGCCCAGGGTCTGTGTGCCAACGCACCACGGGCCCGATGGATACATCAGTGTGTGTGCTACCGCACCGACGCCTTCCTCCATAGGCCCCATGCTGGGCTGGTGCTTCTGGCGCAGCCTGCACTTCGTGCGGCCCGCACCGTGCGCACCCGGCATGGCCTTGCCTGACATCCACACCCCAAAGTGGTCGCGGTGCCATGAGGCGCCACGCCGGCCCCTCCTCCTGAACCTGAAAGACCTGAACCATGATCCTTCACCCCACATTCACCACCACAAGCCGCCGCCTGGGCCTGGCCTGCGCCTTCACCCTGAGCCTGCTGCTGGGCGCCTGCGGCGCCACTCCACGGGCTGAGGGCACGGGCGAATACGTGGACGACACCGCCATCACCGCCAAGGTGAAGGCCGCCATCTTCAACGACCCCAACCTGAAATCGGCCGAGATCAATGTCGAGACCTTCAAGGGCCGCGTGCAACTGAGCGGCTTTGTGAGTTCGCAAGGCAATGTTGACAAAGCCGTGCGACTGGCCCGCGAAGTCAAAGGCGTGACCGCTGTGACGGACGACATGCGCCTGAAATGACCCCAGGCCCCAGGTGTGCGGGCCGGACCACCCGTGCCCGCACACCGGCCCACCGTGGCAAGCCTCGCGGCGCCCATCCAGCCACCCCATTTTTCTGACCGAACGGATGCCCCCATGCAGGTCGACACCACTGTACCCCCCACCCCCCTGCCCGCCCCCCACCTGAGCGAGGCCTTTTTCCACGAGCCCTCGGACACGGTGCGCTTTCAGGTGGCCCAGGCCGGCGCGGCGGTCAATGCCAGCGTCTCGCGCCAGGCCCTGCGCCACCACTTCGGTGCCGGCGATAGCCAGGCCGATCTGCTGACCTGCTTCCAGGCCCAAAGCCGGCAGATCCACGCCGTGGTGCTGCGCCGCCTTCAAGAAGGAGCGCTGGAGCCCGTGATGCTGCGCGAGGCGCACTTCACCCTGCCCTGAGGCAGCGCGACGGCCCGCCTCCCCGATCCCGTCCCACCCAATCCGCCTCAATCTGCCCCAAGGAGCCCCCATGTCGCACAAACAAAACGGCAACAAAGAAGTCAAGAAGCCCAAGCAGGTGAAAAAGCCCGAGCCCCCGCCACCCGCCGTGGCCCCTGTGCCTCCCCGCAAGAAATAGCCCTCTCGCTGCTCGCTTCGTTTCCTTCTGGCGCCCCCGCGCGCACTGCCCATGCCCCCAACGCCTGCCTTTTTGCGCGCCCTGCTGCGCCACCTCCCTGGGTGGCGACACCCCGCCGCACAGGCCCAGGCGATCTTTGCCGCCCCCCCGCTGCAGGCCGACCTGTTCAACGCCGAGCAGATGGAGCGCCACGGCAAGACCCTGGCGCAACGCCACCGCGGCAGCCTGCACACCGGCCCTGACCTGCTGCTGGCGCGCCTGGCCGACAACGAAAAGGTGTTGGACCAGACCTATGCCCAATTGCGCGAGGCAGTGGACGGCCAGAGCGCGGTGCCCCCGGCAGGCGAATGGCTGCTGGACAACTTCTACCTGATCGAGGAGCAGATCCGCACCGCCAGGCTGCACTTCTCCAAGCGCTACAGCCGCGCCCTGCCCCTGCTGGGCAGCGGCCCCTCAAAGGGCTGCCCGCGGGTCTACGACATGGCGCTGGAAGCCATCTCGCACGGCGATGGCCGCCTCGACCTGGATGCCCTGCGCCGCCTGATCCAGGCCTACCAGGGGGTGGACCTGCTGCGCCTGGGCGAGCTCTGGGCCATCCCCATCATGCTGCGCCTGGCCATGCTGGAGAACCTGCGCCGGGTGGGCGAGCGCATTGCCGCCGACCTGAGCCAGCGCAGCCGCGCCACGGCCTGGGCCGACCAGCTCAGCGCCGCCGCCCAGACCGACCCCAAGCACCTGATCCTGGTGGTGGCCGACATGGCCCGCACCGACCCGCCGCTGGCGGGCGCCTTCGTGGCCGAACTGGTGCGCCGCCTGCGCGGCCAGGGCGCCACCCTGGCCATGCCCCTGAACTGGATCGAGCTGCACCTGGCCGACAGCGGCCTGTCCATCGAGCAAGTGGTGCAGGTCGAGACCCAGCACCAGGCCGCCAGCCAGCTGTCGATCAGCAACAGCATCGCCAGCCTGCGCCTGCTGGGCGCCACCGACTGGCGCGATTTCGTCGAGGCCATGAGCGCGGTGGAGCACGCGCTGCAGGACGACCCCGGCGGCCTGTACGGCCGCATGGACTTTGCCACCCGCGACCGCTACCGCCATGCCGTCGAGCGCCTGGCCCGGCGCAGCCACCTCAGCGAGGTCGAGGTGGCCCGCCAGGCCGTCACCTTGGCGCGCCAGGCCGCGGCCCTGCCCGCCGCCCCAGGGCGGCTTTCGCACGTGGGCTATTACCTGATCGACCAGGGCCTGGCGCAGCTGCAGCAGCTCAGCACCGCCCGCCCGGTACCAGGCACGGTACCAGGCCCAGTACCAGGCCCGGTGCCAGGCCCGAATGAAGGTTCGACCGATGCGTCGGTGACGACTCCCGGCCCGGCCCTGCTGGCCCGCCCCAACGCGATGCTGGCCCTGTACCTGGGCTGCATCGCCCTGCTCACGCTGCTCACCAGCGTGCACATGCTGGCCGGCACCCGGCTGGCCGCGGGCGGCCCCGTGCTGCTGATCCTGGCCAGCCTGGGCATGGCCCTGGGCTGCAGCCAGCTGGCCGTCACCATCGTCAACTGGTGCGCCACCCTGCTGGCGCGGCCCCAGCGGCTGCCGCGCATGGACTATGCCCACGGCATTCCCGCCGAATCGCGCACGCTGGTGGTGGTGCCCTGCCTGCTGGGCTCCGAGGCAGGGGCCGACCGGCTGGCCGAATCGCTGGAGCTGCGCTTTCTGGCCAACACCGACCCCCAGCTGCACTTTGCCCTGCTCAGCGACCCGCCCGACGCCACCCAGCAAGAACTGCCCGCCGATGCCCCCGCCCTGGCCCGCCTGCGGCAGCGCATCGAGGCGCTGAACCTGCGCCACGGCCAACCCGCTCAGCCCCAGCCCTTTGGCCTGTTCCACCGCCCACGCTGCTGGAACCCGGCCGAACCCGCCTGGATGGGTTTCGAGCGCAAGCGCGGCAAGCTGGCCGCCCTCAATGCCTGGCTGCTGGGTGGCGACGGGTCGGATTTCTCGCTCATCGTGGGCGACACCGCCGCCCTGCGCGGCGTGCGCTACGTGATCACGCTGGACACCGACACCCAGCTGCCGCGCGACGCGGCCCAGCGCCTGGTCAGCACCCTGGCCCACCCGCTGAACCAGGCCCGGTACGACCCCCTGGCCCAGCGTGTCACGCAAGGCTACGGCCTGCTGCAGCCCCGCATGGCAGCCACCCTGCCCAGCACCAACCGCAGCCGCTATGCGCGCCTGTTCGGCGGCGACCAGGGCGTCAACCCCTACACCGGCGCCGCCTCGGACGTCTACCAGGACCTGTTCCAGGAAGGCTCCTACATCGGCAAGGGCATCTACGACGTGGCCGTGTTCGAGCAGGCCCTGAGCGGGCGCTTTCCCGACAACCGCATCCTCAGCCATGACCTGCTGGAGGGCTGCTACGCGCGCTGCGGCCTGGTCAGCGACGTGATCCTGTACGAAGACATGCCCGCCCTGTACCTGAGCGACGTGAAGCGCCGCCACCGCTGGATCCGGGGCGACTGGCAGGTGGCGGCCTGGGCCTGGGCCCGGGTGCCGCTGGCCCGCGGCGGACGCGGGCTGAACCCGCTGAGCCCCCTGTCGCAATGGAAGCTGCTGGACAACCTGCGCCGCAGCCTGGTGGCACCGGCCCTGCTGGGCCTGCTGCTGGCAGGCTGGGCCCTGCTGCCCCAGGCGGTGGGCTGGACCCTGGGCGTGCTGGGGATTCTGTTCTTCCCGGCGCTGGCCAATGCCGCGCTGCAGGCCGTGCGCAAGCCCGACGAGGCCACCGCCGACCAGCACGCCACGCTGATCTTCGAGGCCCTGCTGCTGCGTTGCCGGCAAGGCCTGTTCACCCTGGCCTGCCTGCCTTTCGAGGCCTGGTACAGCCTGGATGCCCTGTTGCGCACCCAGGTGCGCCTGCACCTGAGCCACCACGACCTGCTGGAATGGCAGGCCAGCCATGAGGTCGCCGCGCCCGCAACAGGCATCGCCACCCCAAAGTCGCAGCCCCAGGCGCGCCCTCGCGTGGCTTGGCGACCCAGTTGGCCCCACCCCTGGACACCCACCCGGCCACCGACCTGGCAGGGCCTGTGGCCGGCCCCCGCGCTGGCCGTGTTGACCGCCACCGCCCTGACCCTGTACCGGCCCGGCGCCCTGTGGGTGGCCGCCCCGGTGCTGCTGCTGTGGGCCCTGGCCCCGCTGGCCAACGCCTACCTGAGCCGCCCGCCACGCCAGGAGCAGCCCCCCTTGAACCTGGCACAGGCCCGCTTTCTGGGCCAATTGGCACGCCGCACCTGGCACTTCTTCGAGACCTTTGTGACCGCCACCGACCATTGGCTGCCGCCCGACAACCAGCAAGAGCAACCCCAGGCCAAGCTGGCCCACCGCACCTCACCCACCAACATCGGCCTGTCTCTGCTGGCCAACCTGGCTGCCAACGACTTCGGCTACCTGAGCACCGCTGGCCTGATCGAGCGCACCCGCAACGCCCTGGCCACCCTGCAAACGCTGCCGCGCCACCAGGGCCACTTCTACAACTGGTACGACACCCTGAGCCTGCAGCCACTGCCACCGCTGTATGTGTCATCGGTGGACAGCGGCAACCTGGCCGGCCACCTGCTGACCCTGCACGCCGGCCTGCTGGCCCTGGCCAACGGCCCCTGCCTGAGCCCGCGCCTGCTCGAAGGCCTGGGCGACACCCTGGGCGTGCTGCAGGAGCAGGCCGATGCCCACACCCCGCCCGCCCTGATCCAGGCCCTGCGCCACCTGCAGCAGCGCCTGGACCAGGCCCTGGCCGCCCAGGACGCGGCACGCGAAGGCGGATCCGACGCCACAACGCCTGCCGGCCGTCCCACCGAGCCCGGGGCAGGCCTGTACGCGAGCCCCTCAGCGTTGCTGGCCAGCCTGCAACGGCTGAGCGAATCCTGCGCCCAGTTGCAGACCCAATGCCTGGCCCCCGGGCCCGACAACCCCGCCCCCGACGCCAGCCACAGCCCCCACGCCGAGATGCACCACTGGGCCGGCGTGCTGCTGGCCCAGATCCAGGACGGGCGCCAGGAGCTGCAGACCCTGCTGCCCTGGTGCAGCCAGTCCGACGCCCTGCTGCCGCACCGCCTGCTGAGCCTGCCCAGCCTGGACGAGCTGGCCGGCCTGGGCCTCGCCTTCGCCACCGGCACCGACACCGCCCTGGCCCCCTACCCCGGCAGCGCCGCCGCCATCGGCGCCCTGCCCGATGTGCGCGCCCTGGTGGGCCTGGCCAGCCAACGGGCCCAGTTGCGCCAGGCCGAACTGCATGAGTTGGCCGCCCAGGTGCTGGCCCTGAGCCAGATGCAATGGGCTTTTCTGAGCCACCCCACACGCCACCTGCTGGCCATCGGCTACGACGTGGAACAACACCGGCTGGACGAGGGCTGCTACGACCTGCTGGCCTCCGAGTCGCGTCTGGCCAGCTACGTGGCCATCGCCCAGGGCCAGCTCTCGCAAGAGCACTGGTTCGGCCTGGGCCGCCTGCTGACCTCAGTGGGGGGCCCGCCCATCCTGCTGTCCTGGAGCGGCTCGATGTTCGAGTACCTGATGCCGCTGCTGGTGATGCCCAGCCTGGCCAACAGCCTGCTCGACCAGACCTGCCTGTCGGCCGTGCAACGCCAGATGAGCTATGGCGCCAGCCGAGGCGTGGCCTGGGGCATTTCCGAATCGGGCTACAACGCAGTCGATGCCAGCCTCAACTACCGCTACCGCGCCTTCGGCGTGCCCGGCACCGGCCTGAAGCGAGGCCTGGCCGAAGACCTGGTGGTAGCCCCCTACGCCACGGCCCTGGCTCTGCTGGTGAACCCCCAGGCCGCCTGCCAGAACCTGCAACGCCTGGCCGGCATGGGGCTGAACACCCGTTACGGCCTGTACGAAGCGATCGACTTCACCGCCGCCCGCGTACCGCGGGGCAAGACCAGCGCCACCGTGCAGTCCTTCATGGCCCACCACCAGGGCATGAGCCTGCTGGCCCTGGGGCACGCCCTGCTGGGCCAGCCCATGCAGCGCCGCTTCATGGCCGTGCCGGCCCTGCGCGCCAGCGCGCTGCTGCTGCACGAACGCATTCCCAACCCGACGCGGCTGCAGCACGAAACGGCCGCCAGCAGCACCACCCGCACGCCCTCGACCGGGCCGGTCCTGCCCATGCGCATCATCACCGAACCCGAACGCCAGGCCCCCGAGGTGCAACTGCTGTCCAACGGCCGCTACCACGTGATGCTGACCCACAACGGCGCCGGCTACAGCCGCTGGAAAGACCTGGCCGTGACCCGCTGGCGCGAAGACCCCACCCGCGACCCTTGGGGCCAGTTCTGCTACCTGCGCGACGTGGCCAGTGGCGAGTTCTGGTCGGTTGGCCACCAGCCGAGCTGCCGCGAAGCCAGCGGCTACCAGGCGATCTTCTCGGAAGGCCGGGTGGAGTTCCGCCGCCGCGACCTGAATTACGACGTGCATGCCGAAATGGCGGTCTCACCCGAGGACGACATCGAACTGCGCCGCCTGCACATCCGCAACAACGCCAGCGAGCGCCGCACCATCGAGGTCACCAGCTATGCCGAGGTGGTGCTGGCCCCCGCCGATGGCGACAGCCAGCACCCGGCCTTCAGCAAGCTGTTCGTGCAGACCGAGATCCTGCCGGCGCGCCAGGCCATCGTCTGCACGCGCCGACCGCGCGCCAGCACCGAGGCCGCCGTGTGGCTGATGCACCTGGTGGTGGTGCACGGCGGCATCAGTTCGCAGACCAGCTTCGAGACCGACCGCCGCCGCTTCATCGGCCGCACCCGCAGCCTGCACTCGCCCCAGGCCCTGAACAGCAACGCCCCGCTGTCGGACAGCGCCGGCGCGGTGCTGGACCCGATCGTGGCGATCCGCCACCGCATCACGCTGGAGCCGCAACAGACCATCACGCTGGACATGGTCACCGGCATGGCCGACACCCGCGACCAGGCCCTGGGCCTGATCGACAAGTACCGCGACAAGCACCTGGCCGACCGGGTGTTCGACCTGGCCTGGACGCACAGCTGGGTCAACCTGCAGCAGATCAACGCCAGCGAGGCCGACGCCCAGCTCTATGGGCGGCTGGCCGGCGCCGTGCTCTACGCCCAGCCGGCGCTGCGCCCGCCCGCCGAGGTGCTGCTGCGCAACCAGCGGCGCCAGTCGGGGCTGTGGAGCTACGCCATCTCGGGCGACCTGCCCATCGTGCTGCTGCAGATCAGCGACGTGGCGCACATCGGGCTGGTGCAGCAGCTGGTGCGCGCCCATGCCTACTGGCGCCTCAAGGGCCTGACGGTGGACCTGATGATCTGGAACGAAGACCGCGCCGGCTACCGCCAGGTGCTGCAAGAGCAGATCCTGGGCCTGATCGCCTCGGGCCTGGAGGCCAACCTGGCGGAAAAATCGGGCGGCATCTTTGTGCGCGTGGGCGAACACATCTCGCCCGAAGACCGGCACCTGTTCCTGAGCGTGGCGCGGGTGGTGCTGAGCGATACCGGGGGCACACTGGCCCAGCAGGTGGCCCCGCCACGGGGCAAGGAGTTGCGACGCAGCAAGGCCCCGCGACTGCTGAGTGCCAACCCGGGCCCCGACGAGCGCCAGGGGGACGGGCCCGCCGCCGTGGCCGGCCTGCAGTTCGACAACGGCCTGGGCGGCTTCGGGGCCGATGGCCAGAGCTATGTGATCCGCCTGGGCGGCGCGGGAAGCCCCGGCCACGGGGCCGAGCCCGGGACAACGCCCGAGCCCTGGGTCAACGTGCTGGCCAACGAGCAGCTGGGCTGCGTGCTGTCGGAAAGCGGCGGCAGCTACACCTGGTTCCAGAACGCGCACGAATACCGGCTGAGCCCCTGGAGCAACGACCCGGTGGGCGACAACAGTGGCGAGGCCCTGTACCTGCGTGACGAAGACAGCGGCCGCTACTGGTCGCCCACACCGCTGCCCTGCGGCGGCGGCGGGGCCACCGTGGTGCACCATGGCTTTGGCCACAGCCGCTTCGAACAGGCAGCCCAAGGCATCCACAGCACGCTGAGCGTGCATGTGGACGCCACGCAATCGCTCAAATGGTCGGTGCTGACGCTGCACAACAGCAGCGCTCGGGCGCGGCGCCTGTCGGTGACCGGCTATGTGGAGTGGGTGCTGGGCGACCTGCCATCCCACACCGGCCAGCACCTGGTGACCGAGCGCGACCCGGCCACCGGGGCCCTGCTGGCGCACAACCCCTACAACAACGACTTTGCCGGGGTGCAGGTGTTCTTCGACGCCGGGGCGGACAGCCTGCAGCCCGGCGTGAGCTGGAGCGGCGACCGCACCGAGTTCCTGGGGCGCCAGGGCTCCTGGCGCCAGCCGGCCGCCATGAACCAGGCCCAGCTGTCGCAGCGCCTGGGTGCGGGGCTGGACCCCTGCGCGGCGCTGCGCGTGCCCCTGGAACTGGCACCCGGCGAAAGCCGGCAGATCGTGTTCCGCCTGGGCGCCCTGCAGGGCCTGGGCCCCGAGGGCCTGGCCGGGTCACGGGACGCCGCTGCGGCCGAGGCCTCGCTGCAGGCCGTGGTACAGACCTGGGAGTGGGTGCTGCAGCCGGTGCAGGCGCACACCCCCGACCCGGGGCTGAACCTGTTGTTCAACGGCTGGCTGCTGTACCAGACGCTGTCGAGCCGGCTGTGGGGGCGCAGCGGCTTCTACCAGTCTGGCGGTGCCTTCGGCTTTCGCGACCAGTTGCAAGACAGCATGGCCCTGGCCCACAGCCAGCCCGCCCTGGCCCGGGCTCACCTGCTGCGGGCCGCGGCGCGCCAGTTCCAGGAGGGCGATGTGCAGCACTGGTGGCACCCACCCACCGGGCGCGGCGTGCGCACCCGATGCTCGGACGACTTTCTGTGGCTGCCCCAGGCGGTGAGCCACTACCTGCAATTGACCGGCGATGGGGGTGTGCTGGCCGAAACCCTGCCCTACCTGAAAGGCCGGCCGGTGATGGGCAACGAAGAGGCCTACTACGACCTGCCCGAAGCCTCGGGCGAGAGCGGCAGCCTGTACCAGCACTGCTGCCGCGCGCTGGCCCACGGCCTGCGCTTTGGCGCCCACGGCCTGCCGCTGATGGGCTCGGGCGACTGGAACGACGGCATGAACCTGGTGGGCATCGAGGGGCGCGGCGAGAGTGTCTGGCTGGCCTTCTTTCTGCACGACACGCTGGGGCGGATGGCCGAGATGGCGGAAATGGCGGAGGTGGCCCAACTGGCAGAGGTGGCAGAGGTGGCCCATGGATCCACGGGCCAGGGTGACCCGGCCCAGGCCGCAGCTTGGCGGGCCCAGGCCGCCACCCTGGCCGAGCAGACCGAGCAGCACGCCTGGGACGGCGACTGGTACCGGCGCGCCTACTTTGACGACGGCACCCCGCTGGGCTCGGCCAGCAACACCGAGTGCCAGATCGACGCGGTGGCGCAGAGCTGGTCGGTGTTGGGCGGCGCCTCCACCCCCACGCACCAGCGCGCCGCCATGCAGGCGGTCGGCCAGCGCCTGATCAACCGCCCCTTTGGCTACGTGGCCCTGCTCGACCCGCCGTTCGACCACGGCGGCCTGGACCCGGGCTACATCAAGGGCTATGTGCCCGGCGTGCGCGAGAACGGTGGCCAATACACCCATGCCGCCATCTGGTGTGCCATGGCCTACGCCCGGTTGGGGCAAGCCCAACAGGCCTGGGAGGTGTTCGACATGGTGAACCCGCTGCGCCACGCCGAGACCGCCGCGGGCGTGGCCCGCTACCAGGTGGAGCCTTATGCGGTGGCCGCCGATATCTACGGTGTGGCCCCGCACCAGGGCCGTGGCGGCTGGACCTGGTACACCGGATCGGCTGGCTGGGCCTACCGGCTGGTGCTGGAATCCTTGCTGGGTGTGCAGCTTGCCCACGGCCGGCTGCAGCTGCGGCCCTGCCTGCGCCCAGGCTGGAACGGCTTCAAGCTGCAGTACCACCGCCAGGGCACGTGCTACGACATCGAGGTGCAGGCCGTGCCCGAGGCGCCCGGCCTGCACGAGCTGTTTTGCGATGGCCTGCTGCAGGGCGCCGAGGGCATTGCCCTGCAGGCCGACCAGGGCGTGCGCCAGGTGCTGCTGCGCCTGGGGCCAGTGCCAACAGAAGGCCTGCCTGCCCCGGGCATCACGGCCTGAGAGCCGCTCCGACGCACTTGACAGAGTGCGCCAGCGCGGCCCGACAGAGTGCGCCAGCGCACAGGCAGACAAGCGCCCAAGGCCCACACTGGCTGACACCCCCTGGGGGTGAGGAGCTGAACATGAACCTGGGTGCCGTCCTGCTGGTGATTCTGGTGCTGATGGTCGTGGGCGCCGTGCCCATCTGGCCGCACAGCCATGCCTGGGGCTACATGCCCAGCGGGGGCCTGGGGCTGCTGCTGGTCGTGCTGCTGGTGCTGTGGCTGACGGGGCGGCTGTGAACACCCACCCCCGACCCGCCCCGGCGCCCCGGCCACACCCCACGCGGTCGCTCAAGAAAAGCCGGCCCCAAGACGCCCCCGCAACCAGCCAGCACGCTGGCGGTCAGTCCTCACCGGCGCCGCTTCAGCATGAGCACCCTGGCGAGTCCCGCCCCGGCAGCGAGCCGCGCCCGGGGAGCATGACCGCCCAGCACCCCGACTTTGGCCCCGAAGCCGCGCCGCCCCGCGGCTGAGCGAGCGCAGCCAAAAGATCTGGGAACAAACCTGGGCGGAGCGGGCCGGTTCAGCCCGGCCCAAAGCGGCTGGGGTCGGCGGTGAGGCGCAGCAGGATGTCGGCGTACCAGACGCAGTTCAGGCCCAGCGACTCGTCCTGCAGCAGATCACGGTTGCCCATGTCCATGCGCGACGAGTGCACGCCCAGCAGCCGCCAGGGCAAGGCCTGCTGCTCGGGGTTGGGCTGCTGGCGGCGCGACACCACCGGTGCGCCACTGGTACCGCGGTGGGTGCGCGCATCCGTCAAAAAATAGCCCTTGCCCTGAAAACGGATGCCATAGGGCGAGGCCACCATGGCATAGCGCAACACCGGCAGGTGGTGCACCGCATCGTGAAAGCCCAGTGGAAAGCCCACCACCACCAGGGGCTCGCCCACGGGCACCTCGGCAAAGTCACTCACCAGATGCGCCGGGGTGAAGGCCCGGATGACCACCGAGGCCGGCAGCTTGCTGCGCTCGATCTCCAGCACCGCGACATCGATGTCGCCGCCCCCGTCGTGCCCCTGGCGCCACACCGCCTGGCCCTGCACATACAGCGGGATGGAGAAGCCGGTGGACCGGGTCAGGTTGGTGCCATCCAGGTGCAGTTCGATCTCCAGCCGGTCGGGCACATGGCGGGTGGCCTGGTCGAACACCACGTGGCGGCTGGTGACCAGGTACAGGCGCCCGTCACGCTGGAAGTAAAAGCCGCTGGCCTGCGTGAGCCCGCGCTCGCCGGCCAAGGTGGAGACCCGGGGCACGGAGAAGAACAGCGGGTCGACCGTGGGGCTGTGGGCCGCGGCCTCGTCCGGCGCCGTGGCTGGCGAAGACTCGGTGACACGGCCGGCGCTGGTCCAGCCCAAAGGCCCAGTCAGGGCATCCGCACCGTCAGAAAACCCCGGCGCGGTCGCGCCGGGGCCAGGCACGGGGCCAGGCACGGCCAAGGCCGTGCCAGAAGGCGTGGCCTGCATCATCGACGCGGCGCAAAGGCCAGGTGCCAAAGACGCGGCAGGGCCATCAGGCAGCCCCCGGCCAGCACCGCCAGGGCCACGGCGGTGAGCGGGCGGTCCTGGATCTGGCGCTGCACCAGGCGGCGCGCCTGCTCGGCCTGGCTGCGCAGTTCGCGCGCCGAGTCGCGCAGCACGCGCATCGGCTCGCCCGGTGGCACGGCGCTGGCGGCCAGCCAGGCCATGGCATGGGCCTCCTGGTCCTGCAGCAGCCCATTGAGCGCATCCAGCGGGTGCGGAGCGGCCTGCACCGGGTGGTGCGCCAGGGTGGGGTCGACATCGCCGGGGCCGGCGCCTTCGCGGGCGCGGCCATCGCCGTCATGCAGGGGTTTGGTGTGGTTCATGGCAGGTGTCCTGATTGGCGGATCAAAGCGATCCAGGCCCGCTCAGCGTGGCCAGCCGTGCAGGGCACGGGGCATCGTGAACAGACCTGAAACCAGTGTGCCGAGGTCGGCAAGCCACGTCAGTGCGGTAGCAGACCCAGCACCTGAACACGAGGCGTCGTGAATCAATCACGAACAATATGTTCTGTACCGCACAGAAAAAGCCACCGCTTCGGTCTAACCTGACTTGGGGCACCCCTGTGCGGTCGACACCTTCAGTCAAACTGTGCAGCGAACCAAAACACTCGCCCCGGGAGAACACTTTATGAGCCTAGTCGCGATTCAACCCGCCGAATACCGGAAAAACCACCTGCTGGAAGCCATGGACACACCCGAGTTCGCGCCCATCCTGGCCCAGTTGGAGCCGGTGGACCTGCCCCTGGGCATGGTGCTGTACGAGTCTGGCGTGACGATGAACTACGCCTACTTTCCCACCACCGCCATCATTTCTCTGTTGTATGTGATGGAAACCGGGGCCTCGGCCGAGATCGCCGTGGTGGGCAACGAAGGCATGGTGGGGGTGGCCCTGTTCATGGGCGGCAATTCCACGCCCAGCCGGGCCGTGGTGCAAAGCGCCGGCAAGGGCCTGCGCCTGCGCGCCTCGACGCTGAAGCACGAATTCGACCGCGCCGGGCCTTTTCTGCACCTGTTGCTGCGCTACACCCAGGCCTTGCTCACGCAGATGTCACAGACCGCCGTGTGCAACCGCCACCACTCGCTGGACCAGCAGTTGTGCCGCTGGCTGCTGCTGAGCCTGGACCGCCTGAGCGGCCCCGACCTGATCATGACCCAGGAGCTGATCGCCAACATGCTGGGCGTGCGGCGCGAAGGCGTGACCGGGGCGGCCCTGCAACTGCAGGCCGCCGGCCTGATCCGCTACGCACGTGGCCACATCACGGTGCTGGACCGCCCCGGCCTGGAAACGCGCACCTGCGAGTGCTACCAGGTGGTCAAGCGCGAGTACGACCGCCTGCTGCCCGACCAACAGGCACGCTGATCCGCGCCCGGCCGGGGCTGGGTTGGGTTGGGCAGCGCACAGACCCGGCGCTGCGGAAGCGCCAAGCTGCGGGCTCGCACCCCAGCCCGCAACCTGCCAAAGGAAACCCATGGCCTTCTTGAACCTGGAGCACAGTGCCCGGGCCTACTACGCCGACCTGGTGTTCTATGGCGCCGCATCCATGGGCCTGAGCCTGTGGCTGGCCTGGGCCGTGCCCCCAGGGGAGCGCCTGCTGGGCGCGCTGCTGTTTGCCCTCGGGGCCCTGATCTGGACCCTGCTGGAGTACCTGCTGCACCGCTTCGTGCTGCATGGCTTCGACCCCTTCAGGCGCTGGCACCAGATGCACCATGACCGGCCGGCGGCACGCATCTGCAGCCCCACGGTGATCAGCGCCTCAGCCTTCGGGCTGCTGGTGCTGCTGCCCAGCCTGGCCTGGCTGCCCACCTGGCAGGGCCTGCCCCTGGCCGCCGGCGTGCTGGCCGGGCTGTTCGTGTACGCGCTGGCCCACCATGCGCTGCACCACCACCGCCCGCAACGCCCCTGGGCCCGCCGCTACAAGCTGTGGCATGCCAGCCACCATCAGCCGGGCCAACACCACCGTTTTGGCGTGACCACCTTCTTCTGGGATGGGGTGTGGGGGACGACCTGCCCCAGCACCCTGAGCCCCCGCCCCGCTGCGGCCACCGACCGTGGCGCCCCGGCGACCACCTCCAAACCTTCACACCAAGGACCTTCACCATGACACCCGACAAAGCCCTGCAAGCCTCCGTGGTCGCCGAACTGGCCGGCGACCCTTCCATCAACTCGGCCCACATCGGCGTGGGGGTGACCGAGGGCGTGGTCACCCTGAGCGGGGTGGTGGACAGCTTTTCCGAGAAATGGGAGGCCGAGCGCGCCACCAAGCGTGTGCAGGGCGTGCGCGCCCTGGCCGTCGACCTGAAAGTGCAGCTGCAGAGCACGGCCGAGCGCAGCGACTCGGACCTGGCACGGGCCGCCATCTCGGCCCTGCAATGGACGCGTCAGCTGCCGGCCAAGGCGCTGCACGTGCTGGTGGAAGACGGCAACATGACCCTGAGCGGCGTCGTGCACTGGGATTTCCAGCGCGAGGCCGCCCTGGCCACCGTGCGCCACCTGCAGGGCCTGCGCAGCCTGACCGACGAGATCGCGGTCAAGCCCCAGATCAACTGCTCGGCCGTGGTGGCCGACATCGAGCGCGCCCTGCAGCGGCGCGCCCATGGCGATTCGCGCCGCATCGCGGTGGCGGTGCAGGGGGCCACGGTCACCCTCAGCGGCGAGGTGGACAGTTGGGCCGAGCATGGCCTGGCGCTGCAGGCGGCCTGGAACACGCCCGGCGTGCGCCATGTGCACGACGAACTGAGCTTTGACTGAAGCCAGGCCCGCAGCCCCCTTCCCCAGGACACCCTATGAACGACCACCTTGCCCCCGGCTTCATCTTCGCCACCCACCAGGTGGCTGAGGCCGCACTGAAGACCCTGGGGCGCGCCGGCATCGACCTCAAGACCTTGTCGCTGCTGGGCAAGGGCTACCACAGCGAAGAACACCCCACGGGCTTCTACACGGTGGGCGACAAGATGAAGGCCTGGGGTGCCACCGGCGCCTTCTGGGGCGGCATCTGGAGCCTGCTGCTGGCGCCTGCCGTGTTCTTTCTGCCCGGCATCGGCCTGCTGGCCATGGCAGGCCCGGTGGTGCTGACCCTGGTCGGCGTGCTGGAGGGCGCAGCCCTGGTGGGCGGCCTGTCGGCCCTGGGCGCGGCACTGACACGCTTGGGCGTGCCGGCCGACGCCCAGATCAAGTACGAGACCGCACTCCAGGTCGACCAGTACGTGCTGGTGGTGCATGGCAGCCTGGAAGACGTGGCCCGCGTGCGCGAACTGCTGGCCCCGCCCAGCAACAGCAGCAACAGCAACCATGGGGCCATGGGCGCCACCCGCGCCGCCGCCTGAACCGGGGGCTGGGCCACAACGTGGGCCAGGGCACAGACAGTGCGCCCTGCCCGGCCCATGCTGGGGTTCCGGGCCCAGCGCCGCAGCCCCCTACAGCAGGGCGGCAGCGGCAGGGCCTTCATCAACCCGAACAGGTGAAACACATGACTTTTCTTTCTCACAAATCAATCGCCCTCTCAGCCAGCACCCTGGTGCTGCTCAGCCTGGGTGCCTGCAGTGGCATGTCGGGCCGGCAACAAGACACCGCGGTCGGGGCCGGCGTGGGTGCCGTGGGCGGCGCCATCCTGACCGGGGGCAGCGGCATTGGCACGGTGGGCGGCGCAGCCGTGGGCGCAGTGATTGGCAACGAGGTTGGCAAAGGCAAGCGCTGACACCAGGCAGGGCGCCCTGGGCGGCCTGCCTCCCGGGGTCCAGGCCTTTGAGGGCCCACCCGGCGGCCCGGCTCAATGGGCCATGGCCGCGCCCGGGCAGGGCGCCACAGACTGCACCAGCAGCGCCCGGTCGACCCCGCCCAGCGGCACGCGCAGGGTCAGAAAGTCATCCACCCATGTCGCCTGCAGCAACTCGGCCAGACCGGCCTCGTTGGCCCGCGTGGCCAACTGGATGAAACACAGCGCCTGGCGCTGCCCCCGGTTCGACAAGGTCATGATGCGCAAACAGGCCACGGGGCCGAAAGCCGCACACACCTGCGCCAGTGTGGTGGCCAGGCTTTGCACATCGTCGCAATCGGCCAAGGTGGCTGCGATGGAATTCATACCCTCTTCTCCCTGCTGTTGACGATGGGGCAATTTGCAACAGCGGCGCCAGGGGGTCTGTGCGTCAACCCACACTGATCCGCCCCCGCGGGGCTCGGGGCGCCGCCGCACAGACGGCCGCATGCCCTGGCCCCAAGGTGAGGGCTGGACCTCGGGCCGACCCTGCCTCATCCAAGCCCCAAGGGCTGGTACAGCGGGGCATCCCGGCGCCACGCCGGCCTGATGCCCCGGTGCCCGGCCAACCAGCAGCCCCATCAAGGCTGCCCCCCGCCAGCGCACCTTGTGCGCCACTGCGGGCTGCCTTCACAGGAGTTCCCCATGAACACGACACGCACTTTTCTGACCCTGACGCTGGCCACCGCCGCCCTGGCCCTGGCGGGCTGCTTCTCCGTGCCAGCCGGCCCCGCCGGCCCGGCCGGCGCCACCGGGGCCACGGGCTCGACGGGGCCGGTTGGCGCCTCGGGCAACACCGGTAACACCGGCTATACCGGCGCCACGGGCTACACCGGCGCCACCGGGGCCACAGGCGCCACCGGTGGGTCAGGGGCCACCGGCGCCATGGGTGGCACAGGCGCCACGGGCGATACCGGCAGCACGGGGGCCACCGGCGCCAAGGGCAACACCGGGGCCCGTGGCACCAGCGTGCCGGCCGACGGCGTGCTGTACGTGCCTGCACGCTGAAAACCCCACCGCGCAGCCCCCGACCGGGGCTGCGCCAAACCCTTCCCCTGCCCACTCACCTCAACCGCAAAGGCATTGCCATGACCGAATCCCTGCAAGCCCCGCTGGACCTGGGCGCCTTGCGCCAACGGGCCCGCCAACACCTGGAGCAAGGCGCCGTGACGGCCGGCTACCAGGCCGACCGGGAACAGCTGCTGCTGCAGCTCAATGCGGCACTGGCCACCGAACTGGTGTGCGTGCTGCGCTACCGCTACCACCACTTCATGGCGCGCGGCATCCACGCCCAGGCGGTGGGGGCCGAGTTTCTGGCCCACGCCAATGAAGAGCTGGCCCACGCCGATCTGCTGGCTGAACGCATCGTGCAGCTGGGCGGGCGCCCCGACTTTTCGCCCGCCACCCTGCTGGCGCGCAGCCACGCCGAGTACGTGCCCGGTGAGGGCCTGACCGACATGATTCGCGAAGACCTGGTTGCCGAGCGCATCGCCATCGACAGCTACCGCCACCTGATCGGTGCCCTGCACGAGCAAGATCCGACCACGCGCCGCCTGCTCGAAGGCATTCTGGCGGTGGAAGAAGAACACGCCGACGACCTGGCCGATCTGCTGCAGCACACCCCGCAGGCGGCCTTGGCACCCGCACGCCCGACCCTGCTCGCGCTATGACAGCCCGCCCCATCCCCTCAGGAGCCACGCCATGACCCTCGGAACCTTGATGCTGTTCATTCTGATCCTGCTGCTGCTGGGCGTAGTGCCGGCCTGGCCGCACAGCCGCGGCTGGGGCTATGCGCCCAGCGGTGGTGTGGGCCTGGTGCTGGTGGTGGTGCTGGTGTTGATGCTGCTCGGGCGGATCTGAGGCCCCTGAGCCGGCTGAGGCGGCTGAGCACCTCAGGGGCTCACAACAGGCGCGCCAGCCGGCGCGCCCCCCATTCCTTGAGCCGCCACGACAGCGGCCGCTGCTGCCATTGCGCCCAGGTGATGGGCGTGGCCGCCAGCAGATCGGTCTCGAAGGCCTGTTGCAACGTGGCGGCAAAGGCCTCGCCCAGCACCACGGCATTGATCTCGTCGTTGTCCAGCGCACTGCGCCAATCGAGGTTGCTGGAGCCCACGCAGGACCAAAGGCCGTCGATGACGGCCGTCTTGGCATGCAGCAGCACGTGGCGCATCTCGAACACCTCGACCCCCGCCTGCAGCAGCTCGGTGTATTCGGAGCGCCCGGCGTGGAAGGTCAGACCCGAATCCGATTGCCCGGGCAGGATCAGCTGCACCTGGACGCCGCGCGCCGCTGCGGTGGTGAGCGCACGCATGAGCTGGCGATCTGGCACGAAGTAGGCCTGGGTGATCCGGATCTGCCGCTGCGCCTGACCCAGCGCGGCCAGCAGGCTCAGGTACATCAGGCTGTAGGGATCGTCGGGCGAGCTGGCGATGGCACGCACCACCTGCGGCCCCATCGCCGGCACGACCGGAAAGTAGTTGCGCCCGGCCAGCGTCGGCCCGCGCTGGCGCTGCCAGCTTTGCAGAAACAGGCGCTGAAACTCGGCCACGGCCGGGCCCTCGATGAGGATGTCGGTGTCACGCCAGGGCAGCGCGGGCAACGCGCCAGTTCCGCCACCGGCCTGCACACCGGTTTCGGCGCCGCTGGCTTTGCCCGGCCGGTGCCTGAGCCCGCGCAGCGATGAGCCACTGGCATACACCCCGCTGATGTTGACACCCCCCAGAATCGCCAGCCGGCCATCCACCACCAGCAGCTTGCGATGGTCTCGGTGGTTGGGCGCCCACGGCGCCAGCGCTGCCCAGGGTTGCAGGGGGTTGAACTCCAGCACCTGCACGCCCGCATCACGCAACGGCTCGAAGAAGGCCGGGTCGGTGCCCCAGGCGCCCACGCTGTCGTACATCAGGTTGACCTGCACGCCCGCGCGCTGGCGTGCCAGCAGCAGTTCGGCAAAGCGCTCGCCCACCGCGTCGTCGTCGAGGATGTAGGACTCGAGGTTGATGTGGTCCTGCGCCTGGGCGATGGCCTCGAACATGGCCTGGTCGGTGGCAGCGCCATCCTGTCGCCTCTGTGCCCGGACGCACAGACCGGCCACCAAAGTGCCGGTCAGCATGGCTTGTCGCCTACCCGCCCGCCGTGGCGCATCTCAGGGCCAGGCGCCGGCAGGCCCATGCCTTGAAAGCCCCCATGGAACTCAACCCGCACGACCTCAGCCACCCGTTTCAGCAACTGGGCCTGCCTGCCGTGCCGGCCGCCAACCCGCCCCAACCATGGCCATGAACCACACCCTGGCCCCAGACAGCCCGGTGCGGGCGGCCCGCACGGCAGGGGCCCCAGGCACTGACACCGCCTCGACACATCCTGTGCGTGCGCCATCGCACGGAAAGCGCCGCTCACCCGGCGCCATACTGACCCATGAACTCTCACCCCTCAGCCCACGCGTTCGGCCTCTCTCATGGCGGCAACGCCCGCCCCACCCCGACGGGAGCCCGGCCATGACCTACCAGGGCGCCCGGGCCCAACCGGTGCTGGACGAAACCCGCAAGGTGTTTGAACTGTCGGCCGCCCACTGGGACGCGCTGGACCACATCAGCCATGTGCGCTGGGTGGAGGTGCATGCCGAATCGAACCTGGACGTGGGCACACCCAGCGTGGTGCCGGTGGCCGACGTGATCGACGCCTTGCACGATGGTGCGCGCGTGATGGCGGTGTTCTCGCCCGCCTCAGGCCTGCCCCGCGGGCTGCAGTTCGAGGTGGTGGAACACCCGGACGGGCACGAGACCATCGCCCTGGCCTCTCACGCAGGCACCGAGACCCACGCCAGCCCCGGACTGCACGCGCTGAGCACCTTGAGCCCCGACGAGCTGGCCGCCCAGGCCGGGCCGGTGCCCACACCAACGCCCCTGCCCACGCATGCGGTCTCAGAGGTGGCGCTGGACGCGGATGGGCGCGTCACGGCCGTGCGCTGGGGCCAGGTCGATGTGCAGCGCAACGATTGGGCCGACACCCAGCAACACGCCGATGTGGCCAGCGTGGTGCGGGCCCTGCATGCGGAGCACGCCGTGTTTGCGCTGTTTCCGGCCACCCACGGGCATGGGCACGAGCGGGAGTTCATGGTGGTCCACTACGGCAACGGTCTGCAGACCATTGCCTTGCAAGGCCTCAGCACGCACGAGCGCGAGATCCATGACATGACCCACTTCGTCTGGCCCCTGCTGGCCCGGAACTGATGCCGGGCGCAGCCCCCGAAAAGAGGCTGCGCGCGCCACCACGCCAGGGTGCAGCAGCGCACGGACAAGGCTCGCGTTTGCGCCCCACCATGGCCTGCGCAGGCCCTGAACACGGGCCCCGCAGATCCTGATCCAGACGGATGACCCACCGGACCCACACCATGAGCCAAGCAGCCTCCCCCCCCATTCCGCACCGGCCACTGGGCACCTCTGCACTGAGCCCGCAGCAGCACCACCTGCAAGCGGCCGAGCACCTGAACAAGGCTGCTGCGCAACACCAGGAGGCGGCCCGGCACCAGGCCAGCGGCGATGGGGTGGCCGCGGCCCTGAAGGCCAAGGCCGCTGCCCAGCACACCGCCACGGCGGCCGAACACGCGCGCCAGGCGATGAAGCAGTAAGCCCCCTTTCACACGAAAGACCGCCATGTGCTGTTGCCTTGCAGGGGCCAGACCGCTCCATGCCCCCACCCTCGACGTTGGCGCCGCCGCAGGCTGTGGGGCCTGCGCCTTGCTCGCGCTGACGCGGCCACAGGCCACGGAACCTGACAACACCCAGGCACCCGGGCCGTTCGGGCCGCCCCGGCTGTTGGCACTGGCCCGGGGGGCCGTGCTGTTCCGCCAGGGCGACGCCTGCCGCGCGGTGTATGCCGTGCGCGCGGGGGGGCTGAAGTCGGAGGTGGTGTCGGCCGACGGACGCCACCAGACCGTGGGCTTTCACCTGAGCGGCGAGCTGGTCGGCTTGGCCGCGCTGGGGCTGGGCCGCCAGATCGGCGAAGTGATGGCGCTGGAGGACTCTCAGGTCTGCGTGCTGCCGCTGCGCCACCGACCCGACCCGAAGGCCTTGCCTGAGCTGCTGCAGCAGCGGCTGCTGGCCGAACTGGGCGAGGCATTGCAGCAGGCCCACCAGCTGCAGATCCTGCTGGGCTGCAGCAGCGCCCAGGTCAGGCTGTGCAGCTTCGTGCTGGAGCTGAGCCGGCGCGCCCGCCTGCAAGGCCTGTCAGCGAGCCGCCTGCGCCTGCCCATGACGCGCCACGACATCGGCAGCTACCTGGGCCTGACGGTGGAGACCGTGAGCCGCATGCTCTCGCGGCTGCACGATGCCCAGGTGCTGGAAGTGCACCGGCGCGAGCTGCGGGTGCTGGACGCCCCCACCCTCGTGCGCCTGAGCGCCACGCCCGAACGCGAACGCATGGCCGGCAGGCACCGACCCCAGCAAGCCACACCGGCGACCCTGCCTCGCTGGGACGCGCCACAGGCAAGGGCCCAGACAGGAGCAGGGCCACGCCTGGGTTCCTGGGTCAGCGCTTGATGATGGCCTGGTGCCGTTCATGCCTGCCGGCACTTGCCTGCTCAGCGCAACTGCCGCTGCAGCACCACCCTGGCGCCCAGCAACAGGGCCGAGCCCTCCAACCCGTGCCGCCCTCAGGACTTCAGCACCCTGATGACCTCTTTCACAGCGGGCGAGGTCTCGCCAGCGTGGTACAGGGCCCCCAGGGGCGGCAGTGCGATCGATTGACGCAATGGCAGTTCGATCAGCTCACCGCTTTCCAGCCATGGCCCGGCAATCGACCTGGGCAAGGCAGCCAAGGTGTGGTCATCGCTGGTCACAGCCACCAGCAGCATGGCGGAGATGCTCTGGACAGGCGCCTGCTGGGGCGTGAAGCCCGCCTGGTCGCAGGCCTGCATGAACGCATTGAAATTGACCGACACCCCGATGGGCAGGGAAAAGGGATAGGCCGCCAGGGCATCCAGGCTCAGGCGCTGTTGTGGGCGCCGCGGGCGGGACGGATGCCGGGGTGAGGCCACCACCGCAATCTCGTCGGCGCACAGTTCGGTGAACACCAGGCGACGGTCGGGCGCCGTGGCGGGCTTGCGCACCAGGGCGATCTGGGTCAGGCCCGAATGCAACGAGGCCGCCATTTCGTCGGGCATGCCTTCGTGGAGATGCAAACGCCAGTCGCGCAGGGCCATGCGCAGGGCGGCCATGCGGGGGCGCACCAGTTGCGAGAGCGCCGACGGTATGGCCCCGATGTGCAAAGGCCGGGCCACGCCCAGGGCGGACGCCGCCAGGGCCTCGGCTGCGTAACTGACACTGCCCAGCATCTGTCGCGACTGATAGGCCATGAAACGCCCGGCCTCAGTGGCCCGCAAGCCCTTGGCATGGCGCTCGAACAAGGCCACTTCGAGCATGTCTTCCAGCTCACGCAGCGCCTGACTGGCTGCCGGCTGGGTGATGCCCACTGCTTCGGCGGCCTCACGCAAGGTCGTGCTGCACTCAAGTGCCGCCAGCAGACGCAGATGGCGCAGACGCAAGCGCCCGAGCATGCGTTCCTTGAGCACATGGGCACTGGGGTTGGGTGGACGCGAAGCGGACATGAAACCTCATCCTGGACAAATCACGGGGGAGACCAAGCGATAAGCAATGCTTATGCCGGCATGGTTTTCTGACTGGCTCGCCGTTGCCGGCCTGCTTAGACTGGCCCCAGCCAAAACCGGTACCCCAAACCAGTACCCGTGTGCCGACCTTGGGGCGATGCACAGGCTTGGCAGCAGATCTCTACCAGCAAGAACTGGAGCCTACGTGAACAACACACCGATTGCCCTGCCAGTGTACGAAGCCATCGTGGATGTGGCCCCGACCATAGACCTGGGTCACGGCCCCTTGGGGTGGCATCGCCTGGTCAACATCACAGGTGGCGAGTTTGAAGGTCCGCGCCTGCGCGGACGCGTGTTGCCCGGTGGCGCCGACCGCCAGTTGATCCGGCCAGATGGCGTGCGGCTGCTCGATGCTCTTTATGAAATGCAGACCGACGACGGCACGGTGCTCACCGTGCACAACCGGGTCAAGGTGATTGAACACCCGGGAGGGGAACGAGAAGCCCTGTCGCATCTGGACATCACCGCCCCCGCCGGGCCACACGGTTGGCTCAACGATGCCGTGCTGGTGGGGCGAGCCTCCGCTTTGCTAGCCCATCGGCAGGCCGTGCGCATCTGCGTCTATCAGCTGCGCTGACTCACACGACTTGTCACCCGAATTTTTCACCCCTGGAGCCTCCCATGATGCGACGTTCAATGCTGCTCGCCCTCGCCCTGCTGTCCTGCCTGAGCCAAGCCCAGGCTGAGAACCCAGCCAGCAACGGCGTCATCACCCTTTACGTGCCGTATCCGGCTGGGGGCACATCCGATGTGTTTGCCCGCGCGCTGGCCCCGGGCCTGGCCGCCCAGTTGCAGCGCACCGTGGTGGTGGAGAACCTGTCCGGCGCCAGCGGCAGCATAGCGGTCAGCAAAGTGCTGAGCCGCGGCGCCACGGGCGATTCGCTTCTGCTGGGTTCGCCGACCGAGGCCATTCTGGCGCCGGCCACATTGAAGGCCGTGAAATACAACCCGAACGACCTGCGTCTGGTGCATGTGCTCAGCAGGCCGACGCTGGGCGTCTATGTGCGCGCCGATCTGCCCGCCAACAACATCGACGAACTGGTGGCCTTGGCCAAGGCCGCCAAGGACAAGCCCTTGAGCTATGGCAGCGTTGGGGTAGGCTCGGTGTACCACCTGGCAGGCGACGCCTTCGTGCAGGCGGCCGGGTTGAACCTGACCCATGTACCGTATCGGGGCGGAACCCCGCTGCTGCAGGATCTGATGGGTAGCCAACTGGACATGGCCTTCTTCCCCGTCGATGGCAACCTCATCAAGATGGTGTCTGGGGGCAAGATGCGCATCATCGGCGTCACCGGGCCGGCCCGCTCGCCCCTGGTACCAGGGGCCGGTACCTTTGCGGAAAGCAAGACCCTGCCGCGCTTCAGCACCGTCGATGTCTGGGGCGGCGTGTTCGTGCCCAAAGCCACCCCCGAAGCCGTGGTGCAAAGCCTGCACAGAGCCGCCCAGGAGGCCGTCAACCGGCCCGAGGTGCGCAAGAGCCTTGAAACGGCAGCCGGGGTGCCGCTGATGCCTCCGATGACGCTGGAGCAATTGACAGCGTTCTACAACAACGAGATTGCACAGTACCAGGACGCCACCCGTCGCGCCCGTCTGGAGGCCAACTGATGACCGAACACCTGCTGCCACCCGCCCTGGACGAGATCCGGGCCCATGAAGATGAAATGGTGACCCTGCGCCGTCAGATCCACGCCAACCCTGAGCTGGGGTATGAGGAGCTGGCCACCAGCGATCTGGTGGCCGAGCGCCTGGCCCGCTGGGGCTGGGAGGTGCACCGCGGCCTGGGCGGTACCGGGGTGGTGGGCACCCTGAGAGCCGGCCAAAGCGAACGCCGCATTGGCCTGCGCGCGGACATGGACGCCCTGCCCATGAACGAAACCTCAGGCCGCCCCTGGGCGAGCAAGGTGTTCGGCAAGATGCACGCCTGTGGCCACGACGGACACACGGCCATGCTGCTGTCAGCGGCCCGGCACCTGGCCGCCACACGGCGCTTCGATGGCATCGTGCACGCGGTGTTCCAGCCTGCCGAGGAAGGCCTGGCCGGGGCACGCAAGATGTTGGAAGATGGGTTTCTGGACTTGTTTCCCTGCGACGCGATCTTTGGCATGCACAACGCACCCGGTCTGCCCGAAGGCCAGTTCATGGCGGTGCCGGGCTCCGCCATGGCGAGCGTCGACCACTGCACCATCAAAGTCGTGGGGGTCGGCGGTCATGGCGGCCTGCCGCAAGGCACGGTCGATCCGATCGTGGCCGGTTCGGCCATCGTCATGGCCTTGCAAACCATCGTGGCCCGCAACGTGCCCCCACTGCAAATGGGCATCGTGTCGGTCGGGGCCTTCCTGGCAGGCGGCGCACCGAACGTGATCCCGGGCACGGCCGAACTGAGGCTGACCGTGCGGGCCATGCAACCCGAGGTGCGCGACCTGCTGGAGCGGCGCATCACGGAAGTGGCCCAGGCACAGGCAGCCACCTTTGGCGCACAGGCCGAGGTCCATTACCAGCGGCGCTACCCGGTGCTGCGCAACAGCCCCGAACACACCCGCTTCTGCCTGGATCTGGTGCGCGACTGGCTGGGCGAGACGGGCTTGGTGGAACATGCCGAACCGGTCACGGCCAGTGAGGACTTCGCCTTCTTTCTGGAAAAGATCCCCGGCTGCTTCATCAACATCGGCAACGGCGTGGGGGAGCTTGGAGGCTGCTCGGTGCACAACACCGCGTACGACTTCAATGACCGGGTTCTGTCGACAGGCGCCAGCTACTGGGTCAAGCTGGTGGAGCGCTGGCTGGCCTCGGCGGCCTGAGCCACGACGGGCCGCTGAGGAGGCAGTCTGCTGGGGCCGGTCGGGCAAGCACTCAAGCGGGTGCTACCCTGTCAAGGTCAAGGTCAAGGGAAATTGCTTGAACTCCGCAAGGTGCCGACCCTGCTCAGGCCAGCCCGCGGCAGCGGGCGCAGCCCGTGCGCCCGCCCACAGATTCAGAGCTTGAGCATGTGCTCGTAGTCGCCGCGCTCAAGCGCGTAGCAGTTGCAACTGGCGTGTTGCAAACCTGCCCGGTCCACTACCAGGATCTGGCCTCGGCTGTACTGGATCAGACCCTGCTCCTGGAACAGACCGGCCTGCTGGGTCACCCCGACACGGCGCATGCCGAGGGCCGCCGCCATGGTCTCGTGGGTCAGGCGCAGGTCGGCACTGCGCATGCGGTCCTGGCACATCAGCAGCAGGCGCGCCAGCCGTTGGGCCAGCGAGTGAAAGCGCCCGCAAGCCGCCATCAGGCCCATCTGCGACAGCTCGAAGTACAGGTAGTGGATGAACAGGCGGTTGAGCCCGCTGTGACGCAGCGTGAGTTGCTGCAGTCGCAACAGTTCGAAACGCCAGGCCCGCCCCGAGCCGGTGACCACCGCATCAAAGGCGCAGGCCGAAACGCCCAGCGCCTGGGCAGCTCCCAACATGCCCTCAAAGCCGATCAGGCCAATCTCGAAATGGCGCTGCCCCAGGGGCCGGGACAGCAGCGAGACCATGCAGTCGATGGGAAAATACACCCATTCCAGAGGCTGGCCTGCATGACCGAGCTGCTGCAGTTCGGTCACCTCCACCAGCTCCGCGCCGGTCAGCAGGTTGTGGCGTGCGGCCTCATCCAATTGGGCAAGCAAGCGGTTGGCAAAGCGTAGATCGATGACGGGCTCCGAGGGTGTGCCCGAAAGGGCTTTCAGATTGTGGGTTTTCATAGCGGTGACATCCGTCTGGCAACAAACACTGGCCGATGTCTCGAGCCCAATGACAAAAGAGCATCGCGTTCTGATGCCCTGTGGCCATCCCGCCGCAAGCAAGTGCTCATAAGGCGCCCCGGCCAACCGCCCTGGCGCCGACATCGTTCAAACCGGTGCCGCTCGGCGTGTAGACCGAGTGCAGGTCGCGGACGAACTCAAACTGGCTCCGGCGCTGTACAGCCGATGCAAGTTGATGATGACAAGCGGGCCACCCAGCGGCGGTGAACAGACAATGGCAAAACACAGCGCTCCTCCCCCCAACATCGCCGAACAACAAAGCTCCGCTGAAACAAGGGCCTGATGTCCAACATCCCGATCTGGGTGGCGGCCGCGTAGAACGCGTTTGCGAATTGACGCCGGTGCGGGTTATGGGATTTTGAGGACATTCAGGCGTCAATTCGCGCAATGTGCGCTGTCGTACAGAAACCCAAGAGGCAAGCGATCAAGCCGCCTAGGGCGTGCAGGACCGACCTGCGCAGCCGAGGGATGGCTTTAAATCTGAGCCCACTGTTTCAGCAGCGGCTCTCTCTGCTCCCGAAACAATTGCGCCTGGTCGACCAGCCAGCCCCGCACCGATTCGACCTCGTCAGGTGCGCCCTCTGCGCGGACCAGAAAATACGCGGCCCTGGATTGGAGCGCCATCGGAAACGGCGCACACAGGCGACCCGCCAGCAGATCGCCCAGCACCAGGGTCAAGCGGCCCATGGCCACGCCCTGATGAGCCGCAGCCGCCTCGGAGGCCAGCAAGGACAGGTTGAAACTGCGCCCCTGCGCGAGCCAGGCCGCGGGCTTGGGCGCGCCAGCATGCTGCAGCCATTGCTGCCACTCCTCGCCGGGCTGGGCGCCCGCCCAGGGCGCCTCGTCATGCAGCAGCATGGCCCCATCCAGATCGGCAGGCGAGCGGATCTCCGGGTGTTCGGCCATGAAGCGGGGGCTGGCCACGGGCAGCAGAAACTCCTCCAGCACCGGGTGGGTCACCAGGTCGGGGTAGTGGCCCAGGTCGTAGCGCAGGGCCGCGGCCAGACCTTCAGCGTGCATGCGTCGCGCATCCAGCGGATGGAACTCGGCCATGACCTTGAGCCCCACCTCCGGCAGGCGCCGGTAGAAATCGCCCAGCCGGGGCGTGAGCCAGCTCATGGCGAAAGAGGGTGAACAGCTCAGCAACAGCGCCTCTTGCGCGTCGGGCGTGCGGATCTGCGCCAGGGCTTGCTCGATGGCCTGCAGCGAAGAGCCGAGCACCGCGGCCAGGCGCTCTCCCTCGGGGCTGGGCACCAGCGAGCGAGCGCTGCGCACCAGCAAGGTCTTGCCGGCCCAGTCTTCCAACTGACGCACCTGTTGGCTCACCGCGCCCTGCGTGATGCAAAGGTCTTGAGCAGCCTTGGTGAAGCTCTGGCAGCGGACCACGGCCTCAAAGGTGCGGGCCCAGACCAGCAGGGAGGGGGAAAGGCGCAGGCGGCTTGCCATCTGTACATTGGTAAAACTAATGAATCGCATCAGTATAGGTCGCTTCACTAAAGGAGGATCTGCAGGAACAATGCAGCCACCCATTAGCGAAGCAGTCTATGAACACCCGCCAGACACCCCCAATCGCCCCCGCCCCCTCTGCGGACACCCCTCAGCAAGGTGCTGGTTTTGACATCGCTGGCCTGCTGGCCGGCAGGCCGGTGCTGTGGACACAAGCCCAGGGGCCGGCCAACCCTGTACAGGACGAGGCCGCCAACGCCTTGTCTGCGGCGGCGATCGAGGCAGCCCGGCAGCGGCTGCAGCGTTTTGCGCCGCTGTTGGTACAGCTTTTTGAAGGGCTGCAAGCCAGTGGCGGGCAGATCGAATCGCCTCTGCTGCGCGTGCCTGAATTGCAGGCAGCCCTGGGCCTGCCGCCCACCCACGGCAGCCTGTGGGTGAAGGCCGATCACCTGCTGCCCGTGGCCGGGTCGGTGAAGGCCCGAGGCGGCACCCATGAGGTGATCGAGTTTGCTGAAAAACTGGCCCTGCAACACGGCCTGATCGGCACGGACGGCGACTACCGCGCCCTGGCCAGCCCCGAAGCGCGGGCCTTGTTTGGCCAGTACACCGTGGCCGTGGGCTCCACCGGCAACCTGGGGCTGGCCATCGGCACCATGGCCGCCGCACTGGGCTTTCGCGCCGAGGTGCACATGTCGGCCGACGCCAAGGCCTGGAAGAAGGCGCGGCTGCGCAGCCGCGGTGTGAGCGTGGTCGAGCACGCAGGTGACTACGCCGATGCGGTGGCGGCCGGCCGAGCCGTGGCCGCGGCCGACCCGCACTGCCATTTTGTGGATGACGAGCGCTCCACCTCGCTGTTCCTGGGCTACGCCACGGCCGCCGCGCACCTGGCGGCCCAGTTGGCCGAAGCCGGCTGCCAAGTCGATGCCCAGCACCCCTTGTTCGTCTACCTGCCCTGCGGCGTGGGTGGCGCACCCGGGGGGGTGGCCTATGGGCTGCAGCAGGTGTTCGGGCCCCATGTGCATTGCGTGCTGGCCGAGCCCACCGCATCGCCGTGCTTTCTGGTGCAGCGGCTGGCGGGCTGGCCAGGGCTGCCGGCCACCGGGCCACACCCCAGCGTGTACGACATCGGCCTGAACAACCTCACCGAAGCCGATGGGCTGGCCGTGCCCCAGGCCTCCACCCTGGCGGCGGCTGCGGTGGGCGGGCAGATCGCCGGCATCTACACGGTGCAGGACGACACGCTGATGCGCCACCTGTGGCGGGCCCAGGCCAGCCAGGGCCTGCGCATCGAGCCCTCGGCCGCTGCGGGCCTGTCGGGGCCTGCCATGCTGCTCAACACCCCTCAGGGGCAGGCCTATCTGCAGCAGAGGGGCCTGGCCAGCCAGATGGCGCAGGCCACCCATGTGGCCTGGCTGACAGGGGGCATGCTGATGCCCGAAGCGGACTACCAGGGCTTTGTGCAGCGGGGCCAAGCCCTCGATCAAGCCCTGGTCTGAAACCGGGAAGCAGGGAACACGGGCGCGCTCAGGCGGCCCGGCGCACCCACATCAGGCTGGCACCCATGGTCATCAACACGCCGCCAAACAGGCGGTTCTGAGCGCGTTGTGCCCGGGCGCTGCGCAGCAGGCTGGCCAGGCGCGCGCCGGTGAACGCATAACCGTGCATGACCACCAGATCCACCGCCACGGTGGTGAGCATCAGCACCCCGATCTGGGGCAGCAGCGGGCGGCTGGCCACGATGAACTGAGGCAGCACGGCCACCATGAACACAATGCCCTTGGGGTTGGTCAGGTTGGTGAACAGCCCCGTCAGAAAGCGCTGCCGGGCCGGCATCATGGGCACGGCGCCCGGGCCGGCCCCCACGGTGCCGGTGCTGCCGGTGGCCTCGTCGAGCAGGCCCTGGCCCGCATGCACCGGAGCCCGCCACTGCTTCCAGCCCAGCCACAGCAGGTAGAGCGCACCCAGCACCTTGACCACCGTGAAGGCCGTGGCCGAGGCCACCAACAGCGAGCCCACGCCCACCCCAGCAATCAGGGTGATGCCCATGAGCCCGGCCTGCAGGCCCAGGATGGTGACGCTGGCACCTTGCACGCCATAGCGCAACCCATGCCCCACCGACAGCACGGCCCCGGAACCTGGCGACAGGGCAATCAGCCAGGCCGCCGCGAAATATGACCACCAAATACTTGTATCCATGGCTCAAATGGTAATGGGCAATGCCCCTGCCCCGGCACAGATGGGCTTGAAAACCGCCTTGGCCGGCAGGCCACAAGGTGGCCACAAGTCGGCTGAAGGGCGGCTGAAGGGAAGGCTCAGTTCAGGGGCGCCTGGAAGAACAGCCCAGCGGCAGGCAAGGCCAGGGCCACAGGCTGCAGCGCAGAGGTGCCCGTGGGCTGCTCTGCCAGCAGGGCCGGCGCAGCGTTAGCGCCAACGCGGTTGCGCAAGGCCGCCGCAGGCTCCCGGTACACGTGCTGGCCGATGAACAGGCGCATGCGCAGAGAGGCAAGCACCTTCAAGAACAGATCCATGCTGATGTGGGCGGGGTCGGACTCGATGTGCGCGATGCGCGATTGGGTGACCCCCACCATCTGCCCGAAGCGGGCCTGGGTCAGGCCCGTGGCGCGGCGGGCTTCGATCAGCATCGGGCGCAAGGTCGCCAGATCGGGAAACGGATGCACGTCGGCGCCCAGGGCGGTCATCAACAGGTAAAACTGGTGCAACTTGATGGCCAGCGGGTTGCGCTCTATGCCCCACACGCGCGAACTGCTGATCTGCATGTAGTCTGCCACCTCGGCCACCGAAACCTGCTGCGCCAGGCGCAGGGCCTTCAGCTGCGCACCGAGCTGGGTAGGAATGACGGCGTATTGCATGGTGCTGGGGACTCCGGATGGGGGCTGAGCGCGATTGTGCCAAATCCGGCCGGTGCCACCCCGGCTATCCGACTGAACCGCAGGGTCAGAACACTGTCAACGCAGGCTCAGCGCACCTGCACGCCACTCCAGAAAGCAACCCTGCCCCGCACAGCCTCGGCCTCGGGCTTGGGATCCGGGTAGTACCAGACGGCGTTGGGGTTGAGCTCGCCATCGACCAGCAGCGAGTAATAGTGCGCCTGGCCCTTCCAGGCGCAGGTGCTGCGGTGGTTGCTGAAGGTCACATAACTGCGGTTGAGGGCGCTTTCAGGGAAATAGTGGTTTCCTTCGACGAGCACGGTGTCGTCGCTTTCGGCGATGACAACGTCTTTCCAGATGGCTTGCATGGCTTGAATCCTTTCAGGGGGGCGGCCGGCCCGGGCTGGCGGCAACATCGATACAGGCTGAGTGACCTTGGTTTGAAGTGTAGCGATGCTTTGGAGGCGCAGCGAGCCAGGCCAGGATCCCCGTCAGCCTCGGCGCAAGGGATCAGGCGCGTATTTATCGCCCACCCTTTCACGCAGCGGGTGGGTGTCGTAAACGATGTGCATGCTGGCGATGCGTGAACGGCCTGGCCGGAAGGCGAACACATCCACACAGGTGAAATCGACCAGCCTGCCATCCTTCAGAGTCCAGTCGTAGCGGAAATAGGCCGCCACGCGCACCGTGTCTTCAACGGGCTGTGTCGAGGCGAACAGATCGATCAGGGTGATCACACTCTGGCTGGAGGCCTGGGCCAACCTGGGGAAAAAGTCGCGCGCCTCCATCGTGCCCAGGAAGGGTGAATGCACAAGGCCATCGTCTTCGAACACCCCCATCAGACCAGCAGTATCGCTGGCGTGCAGGTGACGCAGGTAGGTGCGCACCGTCTCAAGTTGGAGCTGGCTCATTTCAGTTTCCTTTCAGTGAATGGCCACGATGCTTTCAGAGCCGCTGCTCACAGGCAAGGCACAATGCCAGCCAATACATCAAAGTTGTTCATGTATCTGCGCTACCTGCACTACCTTCGGCTGGTGATCGACCATGGCAGCTTTGCGGCCGCCAGCCGCGCTGCCGGTGTGACGCAGCCGGCCATCAGCCATGGCATGGCCCAGCTGCAGCGCCATTTCGACACCCCTTTGTTCGAACGATCCGGGCGGCGCCAGGTGCCTACTGCGGCCGCGTTGAAGGCCGCCCTTCATGGCCGACACCTTGTCGAGCAAATCGGAGGATCGCCCAGTGCCCACAAGGGATCCGGGCAGAACAAGGCCCTGCGCGTGGGTGCAACACCTTCGGCGGCACTGGTCTGCGGGCCCGCTCTGTACGCGGCCTGCCGCGAGCTCGCGCCCAACAGGCGGCTTGAACTGTGCAGCGCTGACGAAGGGCGCATGCTGGCGCAACTGCAGGGCGCCGAGCTGGACATGGTGATTTCGCCCCTTCCCCGTGGCCACCAAGGCGTGGGCCTGCACAGCCACAGCCTCTATCAGATCACCCCGCAGGTCTATGCACGTCGAACCCATCCGTTGGCCAAGACACGTTCGCTGGACCAGCTGCACTCTGCCCATTGGGGCATCGTCGGCCCCAGTGTGAGTGGCCCTGTCGACGTGTTGCAAGAAGCCCATGCCGTGCGCCGCATGCCCCCACCCCAGGTGAACGTCTCATGCCCCGATTACGCCAGCCTGCTGCACCTGATGCGCCACACCGACTTGCTGGCGGTGCTGCCGCACCCGGCGTTGCTGCAAGCAAACGCCGATGAACAAATCGTAGCCCTGAAACTGCGCGAAGCGCTGCCGCGCTATGAGATGCGGATGTTCACAGCTTCACGGCCAGGCAGGACATTGAAGAGGGTGGTCGCAGGGCTGCTGCAACAACTGCGGCCAGCCTGACGCACCGCCTTGGGCTTGATCCCCATGAACCGGCCACACGGCAACGCCGAACGGAACCTAAGACACCGGCACAGACACAGGCTCAGGTGCCGCGTACCGCGATGCCAAGGCCTGAAGCTGCTGCTGCTGCCAGGCGTACTCAGGCTCAAATGCGTCACGCTCTGCCACCGCGGCGTAGCCACCCGAGGCGTAGACGGCGGCATAGGCACAGTACTGGGCCGCCTCCATGGCTTTGCCGCCCAGGGCCTTGGCCACGCCATAACTGGCAGAGACCGCCGCGTGCCCACAACCATCAATCGATCTGGAACCCCGATGGCGGTTGGCGAGCCTGGCCGCCTCATCGGCGGCGGCCTGCAAGGCCTCGGCATCGACCTGTCCATCCACATGGCTTGCCAGCACGTGCAGGCAAGCCACCACCTCGGGCTCTTCCAACAGATGATCCACACGTCGCGCGCAGGCCAGGCAGAAAGCCAGCGCCAGCGGCCTGCTTTCGGGCGCATCCAGGCGCAAGGAGGTGGCAAGGCGCGTGAGTGCTTCGTTCATGGCATACCTCGGAAAAGCGGCTATCTGGCTGGACTTTAACCGGCCTGGGCCACCGGATACAAGCAGGCTCAGGCCTCGTAGGCACGCAGCCTCGTGCAATCATTCCCTTGGGGATACAGGGCACACAGACACAGATGCAAACATCCAAAGCCTCAGAGGCCGGCCACCACGGCTTTCACAACCTCGACGGCCTGGTCCACTGCCTCGATGGCGTCGCCTTGGCGGGCTTGCAGGGTTCCCTTGGCCTGGTTCTCCAGGCCCTCGGCCTGCAAGGTCGTGTCGTCGACCGCCTTGCCAACAGCCTCCTGGGTTTTGCCCAGCGCTGTTTTGACGGCGCCTGCGATCTGGTCTTTGTTGGTCATGAAAAATTCTCCGAGGGGTAGGTGCCCACCTGCACCGTGCCTTCAACGTGAAGAACACAGCCACAGACTGATCCAGTGTGCAGAAAATGTCGGTGCACTGGAGCACCCAGCCCACCCACGTCGGGCCTTCAGCTAGCGGCCTGCGCCTCCCAACACGCGAAGCAGAAACAGAACGACGGCAATCACCAGCAAAACGTGGATGAATCCCCCCAGCGTGGTGGCGGTGATCAAGCCGAGCAGCCACAGCACGAGCAAGATGATGGCGATGGTCTGGAGCATGGGAAATTCCTTTGGTTTGGGTAAGCGCCTCAAGGCGTGTCGGTGCAGGTGAGCTGCAGCAGGGGCAGGGGCAGGGGCAGGCCTGAATTGGGTGCCTTGATGCCAGCACTTCGAGAAGTGAGACTGGCAACAGTCGAGGCGGCCACGAGCCCTTCGCAGCCGCGCGCCGGCCGGCCCTGTGGCGCCAGCGCGGCTGTACGCTCCCTTTATTCGCTTCGACAAGCGAATCGGGATGAAGAGGCGGGCAGGCGCCCCACTAGACCACATGCCTGGGGGCCCGGTCCGTGCGCTGGCCAACACAGGCTGCAGGCCTGAGTTCGCCAAGCCTGCCTTCAAGCCTGCCTGTAAGGGCCTTGTCATGAGCTGACTGCACGGCGCCACGTTGCGGTGCAGTAGATTCACCAACAGCCGAATGGGAGCACCTGAGCCGGCTATGCAAACATAGAGGGCTGCGCGGCCTTCAGCCGATGCCAAAATGGACTCTGACATGACCCTAGCGCGCCTTGCCCTGCTCAGCGCAGCGAGCCTTTTGCTGGCCGCCTGTGGTGACACGGCCTTGCTCACGGTGGCCGAAGGCACCGGGCCCAACCCGCGTTGGGTTGCCCCCCACCCCACGCTGATCCCGACCGTCAACATCGCCCCTGCCCGGGGTTGGCCGGCGGGTGTGACGCCCCAGGCCGCCGAGGGCACACGGGTGGCGGCTTTTGCCAGTGGCCTGGACCACCCCCGCTGTTTGCTGGTACTGCCCAACGGCGATGTGCTGGTGGCCGAGACCAATGCGCCGGAGCGGCCCGCTGACAGCCCGGGCCTCAAGGGGGCGGTGGCCCGCCTGGTGATGAAGCGGGCCGGCGCCGCGGCGCCCAGCGCCAACCGCATCACCCTGCTGCGCGACAGCCAGGGCCGTGGCGTGGCCGATGAACGCCATGCTTTTCTGACCGGCCTCAACGCGCCGTTTGGCATGGTGCTGCTAGGCCAGCACCTGTATGTGGCCAACACCGATGCGGTGCTGCGTTTCCCCTACACGCCCGGGCAGACGCAGATCAGCGCCCCAGGCGAGTTGGTGGCCAGGCTGCCGGCCGGCCCCATCAACCACCATTGGACCAAGAACCTTCTGGCCAGCGCCGATGGCCGCAAGCTCTATGTGAGCGTGGGCTCGAACAGCAATGTGGCCGAGCACGGCCTGGCCGCAGAGGCTGAACGGGCCGCCATCTGGGAGCTGGACCTGGCCAGCGGCACGCACCGCGTTTTCGCCAGCGGCCTGCGCAACCCCAATGGCATGGCATGGGCCAGCGATGGCGTGTTGTGGACCGTGGTCAACGAGCGCGACGAGATCGGCAGCGACCTGGTGCCCGACTACCTGAGCTCGGTGCGGGACGGCGGCTTTTACGGCTGGCCCTACAGCTACTTCGGCCCCCACCTGGACGAACGCGTGCAGCCCCAGGCCCCCGAACGGGTGGCCAGCGCCCTGGTGCCCGACTACGCGCTGGGGCCGCACACCGCCTCGCTGGGCTTGGCCGCCGCCGAGGGCAACCGCCTGCCCAGCCGGTTTGCCCAGGGCATGTTCATCGGCCAGCACGGTTCGTGGAACCGCCGCCCGCACAGCGGCTACCAGGTGATCTTTGTGCCGTTTGACGGCGCACGCCCCTCGGGGACGCCACCCCTGCCGGTGCTGACCGGTTTTCTAGATGGCCAGGGCGGCGCCTATGGCCGCCCGGTGGGCGTGGCCATTGACCGCCAAGGGGCACTGCTGGTGGCCGATGACGTGGGCAATGTGGTCTGGCGGGTCAGCGCTTCAGAACGTCCCGCAGCACGTCGTTGAACACCTGCGGGTGCCTGGCACTGAGCCCGTGCGGTGCTCCTGGCACGGCCAGCAGGCCCTGCGCCACAGCCCTGAGGGCGAGGTAGCCTGTGGCTTCCAGGGGCCAGTGGGCCTGGACTTCGCTATGGACCACGCCTGGCGCCCCCTGGGTACGCCATCGCCTCCGTCAGCAACCTTCTTGGGTGAGCGCAGAACGCCTCGATCCACGGCCCGATTTGACGGATTCAGCGGCTGGGCAGCGTGTAGACCCGACGTGCCACCTGCGCGATCACCGATTCGCGCACCTCCAGGCTGGCCTTGGATTCCGTGAGGAACACGGCCACCACGATCGGGGCGCGGTCTGGCGGCCAGTAGAGGCCCACATCGTTGGTGCTGCCATGCGCCCCCGTGCCGGTCTTGCTGCCCACACGCCATGACGCTGGCAGGTCAGCCGCCAGGCGTTTGACGTTGGTCTGAGTGGCTTGCAGCCATTGCGCCAGTTGCTGGCGGCTGCCGGCCGACAAGGCAGGGCCGAGCACCGCCTGCCTGAGCAGCTCCACCATGGCCCGCGGGCTGCTGGTGTCACGCGGGTCGCCCGGGGTGGCTTCGTTGAGCTCGGGCTCCCAGCGGTCCAGGCGGGTGACCGGGTCGCCCAGTTGCCGGGCAAAGCGGGTCAGGCCCTCGGGCCCGCCGAAGGAGCGCAAAAGCAGATTGGCCGCCGCGTTGTCGCTGACGGTGATGGCGGCATGGCACAGTTCGCCCACGGTCATGCCGGCAGCACCCGCGTGCTTTTCCGTCACGGGCGACCAGGGCAGCAGCGCCTCTCGGCCGAATTCAATGCGCCGGTCCAGGCGCTCCAGGCCCTGGTCCACCCGGCGCAGCACCTGGGCGGCGGCCAGCCACTTGAAGGTGCTGCACATGGCAAAGCGCTCGTCGAGCCGGTGGCCCAGCCACTGCCCGCTTTGTGTGTCGAACATCGCAACGCCCAGGCGGCCCTGGCTTTCGCGCTCCAGGGCCTGCCATTGGCCCGTATTTTCTGGGGGTTGAGCCTGGGCCGCAGCCCCGGCCATGGTCCGGGCCCTGGCCAGCCCAGCGGCCAGCGCGGCGCTGGACAGAAGGGCCATGCGGCTGAAATATCGTCTTTGCATGCGGTTCATTCAGATGGGTGAAGAGGAAGTGTCGGCATGCTATGCGGGGTGGCCTGGCAGGACAAACGATGATTTCGGATGCCAAGCCATAGAAAATCTGGGGCATGAACCTTCCATTGAACGCCCTGCGCGCTTTTGAAGCGTCGGCCCGGCACCTGAGCTTCACGCTGGCAGCGCAGGAGCTGAACGTCACCCAGTCGGCCATCAGCGCACAGGTCAAGAACCTGGAGCAGCGCCTGGGCGCACCGCTGTTTCGCCGCCTGCCCCGGGGCCTGATGCTGACCGACGAGGGTCAGGCCCTGCTGCCGCTGTTGAGTGATTCGTTCACGCGCATGGGGGCGGTGCTGAGCCAGTTCGAGAAGGGGCGCCTGCGCGAACCTGTGACGGTGGCGGCCGTGGGCACCTATGCCGTGGGCTGGCTGATGCCGCGCCTGGCCGATTTCACGCGCGACCACCCCTTTGTGGACCTGCGCCTGATGACGCACAACAACCGCGTCAACCTGGCGGGCGAAGGGCTGGACTTTGCCATCCGCTTCGGCGACGGCTCCTGGCATGGCACCCAGGCCGACCCCTTGCAAGAGGCCGCCCTGACCCCCGTGTGCTCGCCAGCCATCGCCCACCGGCTGCGCTCCCCAGCCGACCTGCTCAACGAGACGCTGCTGCGCTCGTACCGTGCAGATGAGTGGCCCAGTTGGTTTTCGGCGGCCCGGCTGGCGCCCCCGGTCTTGCGGGGCCCTGTGTTCGACACCTCGCTGGCCATGGCATCGGCGGCCATGCAGGGCTTTGGCGTGGCCTTGCTGCCGCCCTCCATGTTCATGGCAGACCTGCAGCAGGGGCGGCTGGCGCAGCCCTTCGAGCTTCAGATCGCGCAGGGGCGCTACTGGCTCACCCGCCTGAAATCACGCACTCCCAGTGCTGCCATGACCGAGTTCCGCCAGTGGCTGCTGCAGCAGATCAGCGCTGAGGGCTGAGCCCGCCTGCCCTACACCCCCGGCGGCAGCTTGCCCGCCATGGCGGCGCGTCGGCTGAACCGGTGCCCGTCGACCACAAAGCTGCCGTCACCCACCGCGTGCAGGGTGCGCGTTTCCTGCCGGGCCGTATCGCGGTAGGCGACCAGGGCCTGCAGCACCACGATGTGCTGTGCGGCGACGAATTCAGTGACGCGGCATTCGATGTTGGCCAGGCACTGCCTCACCAGGGGCGCCTGCACATGGCGCGCCGGCGCCCGGGTGAGGCCGAAGCGGGCAAATTTGTCGACCCCGGCGTCGGCGCCCGAGCACATGCCGATGCCCACCACCTGATCGATCAGGTCGACCGTGGGGATGGCGATCACGCACTCGCGGGTGGCCTGCAAGGCCTTGAAGGAGTGGTTCCAGGCCCCGGTGCAGACCGCAAACACCCCACTGAATTCGAGCACCATCGTCCACGACACCGTCATCAGGTTGTCGCGCTGGCCGTCGTTCGTGCTGATCAGCACCACGGGCCCGGGCTCGATCAGGGTGAAGGCGGTGTTCAGGTCCAGGGTCTGCATGCGGTGCCTTGTTTGGCGTGGGATGGAAGATGACGCGTGGAGGGGGCACGGGTGGCTGGCGGGCTGTGCCTATTCATGGCGCAGGGCCTCGATGGGGTCCATGCGGGCGGCACGCCGGGCCGGAAAATAGCCGAACACCACCCCGATGAAGGCCGAGAACAGCAGCGCCAGCACATTGATGCCCAGGTCGAACTCGTAGGCCACCCCCATCAGCCGCGACAGCCCGAACGAGGCCCCCACGGCCAGCACCACGCCCACCAGCCCGCCCAGGGCCGACAGCACCACGGCCTCGATCAGAAACTGCAGCAGCACCTCTTGCTCCAGCGCGCCCACGGCCAGGCGCAGGCCGATCTCACGGGTGCGCTCGGTCACGCTCACCAGCATGATGTTCATGATGCCGATGCCCCCCACCAGCAGGCTGACCGCGGCCACCGCGCCGAGCAACTGGGTCAGCACGCCCATGGTGCTGGCCAGGGTCTGGGCCAGTTGCTGGGTATCGAAGATGTTGAAGTTGTCGTCCAGCCCGCCGGCACCGCTTTCGCCCAGGCGGCGGCGCTCGCGCATCAGCTGGCGCAGGCTGGCCTTGAGCCGGGTGGCATCGCTGCCGTCCTCCATCGACACCAGCAGGGTGCTGACCTTGCGGCTGCCCGTGACCCGACGCTGCAGCGTGTGCAGGGGCAGCAGCACGGTGTCGTCCTGATCGCCCATGCCGCCCTGCCCCTTGGCCGCCAGAATGCCCACCACCGAGCACGAGAACTGCTTCACGCGCAAGGGCTCGCCCAGCCCTGTCAGGCCAGGGCTGCCGCCGTACAGCTCGCGCCGCACGGTCTCGCCGATCACGCACACGGCGGCGCCGGCGCGCTGTTCATCGTCCTCGAACACCCGCCCGCTGGCCAGTTGCCAGTTGCCGGTGCTGAACCACTCGTTGCTGCTGCCACTGACGGTGGTGGCCCAGTTGCGGCCGTTGGCCACCACGGTGACCGCCAGCCGCCCCTGTGGCGCCACAGCCGCCACCCCGCCGATCTGCGACTGGATGGACAGCGCATCTTCTTCGGTGAACTGGGGCACGCCGCCCGCCCCACCGCCGCCACCGGGCACGCGTTGGCCCGGGCTGACGATCAGCAGATTGGCCCCCAGGCTGGTGATCTGGGCGGCAATGGCCACGGTGGCGCCCCGGCCCAGGGTCACCATGGTGATCACTGCGCTCACGCCGATCACGATGCCCAGGATGGTCAGGCCCGAGCGCAGCATGTTGCGCATCACCGAGCGCAGGGCCAGCAAAAGCACGCTGAGCAGCATTCAGGTCACCTCGCTGCCCGGGGCCGTGGCCAGGCCGGCGGGCGCGGCCAGCGTAGGGTGCGGGTTGGGCGCATCGAGCGCCACCAGGCCGTCCACAAAATGCACCATGCGCCGCGCATAGGCCGCCATGTCGGGTTCGTGGGTGACCATCAGCACGGTGATGCCGTGGTCGCGGTTCAGCGCCAGCAGCAGGCCCATGATCTCGTGGCTGCGCTGGGTGTCGAGGTTGCCCGTGGGCTCGTCGGCCAGCACCACCGCCGGCTGGGTGGCGATGGCGCGGGCGATCGCCACGCGTTGCTGCTGCCCGCCCGACAGCTCGGAAGGCATGTGCTGCTCCCACCCGGCCAGGCCCACAGCCTGCAGGGCCTGGGCCGCGGCCTCGCGCCGGCGGGCCGGGCTGTCGCCCCGGTACAGCAGAGGCAGCTCCACGTTCTCTTGCGCCGAGGTGCGTGCCAGCAGGTTGAAACCCTGGAACACAAAGCCCAGGTAGCGCCGGCGCAGCCGCGCGCGCTGGTCGCGGGTGAGTGATTCGACATGCGCCCCGCGGAACAGGTACTGGCCGGCGCTGGGGGTGTCCAGGCAGCCCAGGATGTTCATGGCGGTGGATTTGCCCGAGCCGCTGGGCCCCATGATGGCCACGAACTCGCCGGCCTCGATGCTCAGCGAGATGCCCTTGAGGGCCATCAGCTCGGTGGCCCCCTGGCCATAGCGCTTGGTGACGCCCTGCAGCCGGATCAGTGCGGGCTCGCTCATGGCTCGGCGGCCTTTTTCTGGTCGGTTACCACGCGCATGCCCTCGCGCAGCTCGCCCTGGGTGATCTCGGTGAAGTGGCCGTCGCTGATGCCGGGCGTCACCGCCACGGCCACCGGCGTGTCGGGGTGCTCCGGGCTCAGCACCCACACCTGGCGCGCCAGCGCAATGCTGGCGCCCGAGGCCGCCGACTGCCGGGTGCGGCTGCTGGGCATGTGCGGGATCAGGCTGACGGCCGTGGTCGGCTTGGCAGCAGCATTGCCAGCAGGCGCAGCAGGCTCGAAACGCAGCGCGGTGTTGGGCACCAGCAGCACCTGGCTCAGGCGCCGGGCGATGATGCTGGCCGTGGCCGTCATGCCTGGGCGCAGGCTGAGGTCGGTGTTGTCCACATCCAGGTAGGTCAGGTAGGTGACCACGTTGTCGGTCAGGGTGGGGCCCTGGCCCACCCGGGTGATGCGGGCCGGGTAGTTGCGGCTGAGGTAGGCGCTGACGGTGAAGGTGGCGTTCTGCCCCAGCTTGACCGCGCCCACATCGGCCTCGTCCACATACACCCACAGGCGCAGGTGGGCCAGGTTCTCCCCCAGGGTGAGCAGGGTCACGGCCTGCAAGGAGGCGGCCACGGCGTTGCCGGGTTCCACGGTGCGGCTCAGCACCACGCCATCGGTGGGCGCGGTGATCGAGGCCTTGGACAGGTTGATGCGGTCGGTGGACAGCGCGGCCTGCGCATCCTGCACACCGGCCTGGGCGCTGCCGTCATCGGCCACGGCCCGGGCCAGGGTGGCGCGACCCGCGTCCAGCTCGGCCTTGGAGGGCACCTCGCCGCCCGACGCGGCGGCCACCTGATCGAGGCGGGCCATGGCGGCACGCGCCTCCTGCACGGTGGCCGCCGTCTGCGCCACCTTGCCCAGCGCCGCCGTCAGGGTAGCCTGCGAGCGCAGCACCTGGTCGCGCAGCTTGGCCGTGTCCAGCTCGATCAGCACCTGGCCTTTGCGCACGGTATCGTTCACGTCCACGTTCACCTTGAGCACTGAGCCCGACAGCTCGCTGCCCACGTTGAACGAGCGCGTGGGCTGCAAGGTGCCGTTGGCCACCACGGTGAGCGTGAGCTCGCCGCGTCGGACCAGGGTGGTGCTGTACACCGGCGCGGCCGCCCGCAAGCTGCGCAGGTGCCAGGCGTAGCCGGCCCCCAAGGCCGCCAACAGAGCCAGCGCCGCCAGGCCCAGGCGCCAACGGTGCCACCAGCGCTCGGACTCGGCCGGGCCCAGCAGCGCGTCGATGTCGGCGGTGGGCGGCGTGGTGGGTGGCGTGACGGGGGGTGTGGTGGCCGCAATGGAGGGGACCACGGGTGGGCTGACTGGCGTGGTCATCCTCGGGCCCCTGTGCGGGTGGTGGGTGGGCTCAGATCGAGCATGGCGGGCTCCCAGCCGCCGCCCAGGGCCTTGTAGAGGCGCACGTGGTCGGTCTGCAGATCCACCAGCGCGCTGGCCTGGGCGTCTTGCGTGAGCAGGGCGCTGCGCTGGGTCTCCAGCACCACCTGAAAGTCGACCAGGCCGCTGGCAAAGCGCTGCCGGGCCAGCCGGGCGGCGTGGCTGGCGGCCTGCTCGGCCTCCTGCAGCGCCCGCAGCCGCTCGCGGTTGCTGCGCAGCGAGACCAGACCGCCCTCCACTTCGGCCAGGGCCGTCAGCACCACGGCGTCGTACTGCACGGCGGCCTGTTGCAGGGCGGCCTGTTGGGCGCGCAACTGCGCGCGCGCGGCGCCGCCATCGAGCACCGGCACGCTCACGCTGGCCAGCAGGCCGAACACCCCGGCCGAGCTGCGGCCCAGCGCGGCCCAGCCCAGGGCGCTCAGGCCCAGGTTGCCGCTGAGCTGCAGATCGGGGTAGCGCGCCGCATCGGCCTGCACCGTGCGCTGGTAGGCCGCGCCCACGCGCAGCTCGGCAGCGCGCACGTCGGCGCGCTGGCGCAGGGTCTCGGCCGGGAAGGCCAGCACCAGCGCCTCAGGCGCCGCCAGGGTGGGGCCGGGCGGGCTCAGGCGCAGGTGCAAGGCGGCGGGTGCGCGGTGCGTGAGCACCGCCAGGCTGTGCTCCATCTGGGTGGCTGCACTGGCCAGCGGCGGCAGCAAGGCCTGGGTCTGCAAGGCCGCCGTCTGGGCCTGGGCCAGCTCCAGGGCCGTGAGCAGGCCGGCCTGCTGCCGCCAGCGGGTGATCTGCAAGGTGTTCTGCTGGCTTTGCCCATTGGCCTGGGCGATGGCCCAGCGCGCCTGCAGGCTGCGCAGCTGCATGTAGTCGACAGCCACCTCGGCCGCCAGGGCCACTTGCAAGGCGCCCAGATCGGCCTGGCTGGCCTGGGCGTCCAGGCCAGCGGCCGCAGCAGCGGCATGCAGGCGTTGAAACAAATCGGTCTCCCAGCTCGCGTCGAAGCCGGCACCCAGGGTATTGAAAGTCCTGGCGCCAGCGCCAGCGCCAGCACTGCTGCTGGTGCTGCCCGCCGTCCGGTTGCGCTGGGCCGAGGCCACGGCCTGCACACTGGGGCGCAGGCCGGCTGCGGCCACCTCGGCCAAGGCACGGGCCTGGGCCCAGGCCTGGCGGCCCGACTCCACACTGGTGTTGGCCTGCAGGGCCTCTTCAATCAGACGGGCCAGCAGCGGGTCGTGAAAGCGCTCCCACCAGGCGGCCAGCGCGCTCGCACCGGCTCGCGGTGCTGCGGTATCGGCCCGCGGCGCCGTGGCATCGGCCCAGTCCTGCGGCACTTGCAGACCGGTGGGCGCCGGCCCCGGCGGTTGGGGCGCCGCACAGCCGGCCAGCAGACTGATGCTGAGCAGCAGCCTGAGGCTCAGCCTCATAGAACGAGGCAGCGGCAAAGGGGGTGCTCGGGTCATGAGCGGCCAAAGAGGGCTGCGCAGCACGCCTCAGGGCGTGAGCGCTTCCTTGGCCAGGTTCCAGGCCTGCGCCAGTTGCAGGCCGCGGCTGTGGTAGCCGCCCTTGACGCGGTGCATGCGCTCTTCGATGGTGCGCTGCACTTCGGCACTGGACTCGGTCCATTGCTGTTGCAGCGATTCGGCCTTGGCGTCGGCTTCTTCCTTGAGGCGGTCCACCTGCAGGCCGGCGGCATGCACCAGGGTGTCGAGTTGCAGGTTGAGCTGGGCCAGGTGGGCCTGCAGCCGGGTCTTGAGGTCGCCTCGGGCGGCACCCGCCTCGGCCTTGAGCTCGCGGATCTCGGACTTCAGGCTGGCCATGTCGTGCTCGAACTGGGCCTGGGCCACCCCGCTGCGGCTGCGCCGGCTCACCCGGCCGCCCAGGCCTTCCAGGGCGGCATCGATGGGGGCCACGCGCTCTTCCTCCAGCTCCGCCACCAGGGCCACCGTGCCGGGCTGCAGGTTGCGCTCGGCATCTTCGATGAAATCCAGCCCCACGCCCGAGGCCCAGAAATCGCGCACCGCGCCCAGCACGGTGCCGGTGACAGCGCCCAGGGCCACGCCCACCGGCCCGCCCAGCAGGCCGATCAGGCTGCCCACCGCCAGACCGGTGGCCGTGCCGACCAGCTCCGACTCATGCGGCGCGCGCACGCTGACCCGGCCCGTGGTGTCCTTGACCACCACCCCCGTGCCGTACAGCGTGATGTCGCCTGCGGCATGCAGGTGGCGCAGGGCCTGCAGCCCCGCATCGGCGGCCGCCTCGTTGTCAAAGATCGCGACCAGCAGTTTGTTCATGAGAACCTCGGTTCGGCTTGGGGTGGGCGGGCAGGTGTCAGCTCAGGGCCTTGTCGACCGACTTGCGCAGGCGCTGGGTGGCAGCGGTGACATTGGTCTCAAAATCGCGCCAATGCACGGCCGAGGCCTGCTTGAGCTCGGCCAGCTTGGCCTCAGCCGACTGGATGTCTTCCTTCAGGGCGGTGACCTGCAGATCCATCTTGGCCTTGGCTTCGGCGCTGGCATTGCCGGCTTTCTTCTCAAGATCGCTCAGCGTCACCTTGGCCTTGGCGATGTCGCGGTCGGCTGCAGCCACAAACTGGTCGCGCTTGCTGGTGTCGGTGGCGTAAGTGAACTCGGGCAGGGCCTTGATGCTGTCCTTGGTGGCGCCGGGCAGCACCAGCTTGCCGGCCTTGTCTTGCACCTGCGAGATGGCAATCGCCACGTCATGGCGGCCGATGCCCACAAAGCCACCGGCACCGACGATGAGGTAGGACACATTGCGGTCCGGCGCGATGATCAGGTCTTCGACCTTGCCGACCTTGACGCCCGCATCGTTGTAGATCGTCTTGCCCATGAGGGTCTTCTTGACGCTCCAGCCCATGGCCACCTGGGTCGTTTCTGAGACATGGGTGTCCATCGTGGTGGTGCTGCCGGCCACCTGGGCCAGTGCCAAGCCAGGCTGCGAAAGAGTGAAGGCGCCCACGCAAAGCAAGGCGGCGACGGAGAGTTTCGAAAACGGAGTGGTGAACATGATGAGGTCCTGAGTTTGGAAGCCGGGCCCACCGCGCAAGCTGGCGAGGTGGGGACTGAGGCCATTGGAAGGGCTGGCGCCGGCGCCGTCTGTACGACGGCGCACGTGGCTTGCCGTCAAGAAAACCAGGCCCGCAAACGGACATGCACGAGCCCACCCTGGGGGCATTGCGCGGTGCGCCACAAGCCCGCGCCGGGAGCCGCTAGAGTGCGGCCCATGGCTGTACCGCCCTCGCCCTCGCCCCCGCCCCCGCCCTCACCCTCTTCTCGTGCCCTGGTGTGGTTCAAGCGCGACCTGCGCGTGGCCGACCACGCGCCCTTGGTGGCGGCCTTGGCCCATGGCGATGCGGCAGGCCTGTTCATCCTCGAGCCCGAGTGGCTGCACAGCCCGGAGTGTTCGCCCAGCCATGTGGCCTTCACGCTGGGCTGCCTGGCCGAGCTGCGCGCCGCCCTGGCCCTGCATGGGCTGCCTCTGCTGGTGCGGGTGGGCTCGGCCACCGAGGTGCTGGCCACCCTGCACCAGGCGCTGCGCTTCAGCCACCTGCTGAGCCACGAAGAAACCGGCCCCGGCTGGTCGTACACCCGCGACCTGGCAGTGGCGCGCTGGTGCCAGGCCCAAGGCGTGAACTGGCAGGAGCACCCTCAGACCGGGGTGGTGCGCGGGCTGCGCCAGCGGGCCGGCTGGGCCCAGCGCTGGCAGGCGCGCATGGACGCGCCCCGACTCAGGCTGACCCGCCGATTTCAAGCCGCCACCCCACTCGAGCAAGCCGATTTGCCCACGCTGGCCGAGCTGGGCCTGCCAGCCCCGGGGCAAACCCTGCAAGCCGCCGGCGAGCAGGCGGCCCTGCGCACGCTGCACAGCTTTCTGGCCGAGCGCGGCCACGACTACCGGCGCACGATCTCCAGCCCCCTCAGCGCCGAGCAGGGCTGCAGCCGGCTGAGCCCGCACCTGGCCTTTGGCACGGTCTCGATGCGCACCGTGCACCAGGCCACCGAGCAGGCCATTCTGAGCGCCCCCGACGCCCGGGCCGCAGCGGCCCTGCGGGCCTTTGGCGGCCGGCTGCGCTGGCACTGCCACTTCATGCAGAAGCTGGAGAGCGAGCCCGAGATCGAGTGGCGCAACATGGCCCGGGTGTGCGACGGCCTGCGCGAAAGTGACTGGAACCCGGCGCTTTTCGAGGCCTGGTGCGAAGGCCGCACCGGCTACCCCATGGTGGACGCCTGCATGCGCTCGCTCAAAGCCACGGGCTGGCTCAACTTTCGCATGCGCGCCATGCTGGTGAGCTTTGCCAGCTACCACCTGTGGCTGCACTGGCGCGAGACCGGGCTGTTCCTGGCCCGCCAGTTCCTCGACTTCGAGCCCGGCATCCACTGGTGCCAGCTGCAGATGCAAAGCGGCACCACCGGCATCAACACCTTGCGCATCTACTCGCCGGTGAAGCAGGCGCTGGACCAAGACCCCGAAGGCCTGTTCATCCGCCGCTGGGTGCCCGAGCTGGCCCGGGTGCCCCTGCCCTACCTGGCCCAGCCCTGGGCCATGCCGCCCAGCGTGCAGCAGCTGGCCCACTGCCACATCGGCCACGACTACCCGGCCCCGGTGGTGGACGACAAGGCGGCCGTCAAGGCCGCCAAAGACCGCCTCTACGCCCTGCGCCAGACCGAGGCCGCCCGTGCCGAGGCCGACGCCGTGCAGGCGCGCCACGGCTCACGCCGCAGCGGCCTGCCCCCCACGGGCAAACAGCCCGCCCGCCAGCGCCGCGCCCCACCCCGCCCCTCAGCCAACCCGGCCCAGGGCAGCCTGTTTTGAAAAGAAACAAAGGAAGACAACGCCCATGAGCCGCCAGGATTTCAAAGGCAACAAGGGCCACCTGCCCAGCAAACCCTGCACGGTGTGCGGCCGCCCCATGAGCTGGCGCAAGGCCTGGGCCAAGAACTGGGAGCAGGTGCTGTATTGCAGCGAGGCCTGTCGGCGCAACAAGAAGCAGCCCGGCCAGTGAGTGCACTTCAGGGGCCTGAGCACCGGCCGGGCGTCTCGATGCCCGTGCGGCCCCAAGCCTCAGGGCTTGCGCACCACCACCTGCGACAGGGGGTAGCCCCCCATGGTGCCCACGGTGCCGTACACCGCGGCGGCCGTGCCCGTCATGCAGCTGGCGCCCATCATGCCCAGGGCCGTGCAGTCGGCATAGGCCGTCTGCTGCAGTTGGGCGCTGCTCAGGGCGGCGCTGGGGTCGTCAGTGTTGACAAAGACCAGGGCATAGGCGTTGCCCACCCCACCAGCTGACGGGTTGGCGGCGGCCGGGTAGCCGAAGTAGCGGGCATCGCTGGCGATGCCAGGGCGCCAGCCTTCATTGCCATGGGCCACCACAAAGGTGTTGTTGGTGGCCAGGTAGAAGGCTCCCACCAGCACACCGGTGCCGGTGCTGTCGGCATAGTGCACGCCCTGGCGGCTCAAGGGCACGGTGGTCATGGGGGTGTCGGTCATGGACTGGGTCAACAGCCCGCTCAGGCCCGAGACGCTGCGCGTGGTGGAGTTGAAGCTGAAGCTGCCCGTGAAGATGCTGTTGTTGGGCTGGGTCTGCGGCTCGTAGAAGGTGGCGGTGATCTGGTAGTCGGTGATCACCTGGACCGCCTCAGAGGCCGGGCCGGTGCCCTGCGCATTGACCGCATTCACCACCCAGGCGTAGCCGGCGCAAGACGTGCCGCAGGCCACCTGGATCGGCGACGCACTGGCGCTGGCGCTCAGCCCCGCCGGCACCGAGCTGACCTGGTAGCCCGTGATGGGCGAGCCCCCGCTGGCGGTGGCACCGATGCTGATCACGACCGTGCGCGCATCCGTGCCCAGGCGAGCCTTGAGCCCTGTGGGGGCTTCGGGCACCCCCACCGAGGTGGCGGGGCTCACGCTCAGGGTCTGGGCCACCTGGGCGGCGGCGGCGTACAGGTTGTTGCCAGCCTGGTCGGCCGTGACGGTGCAGGCGCCCAGGGCCAGGCCTTGCACCAGACCGCTGCTGGCATCGACGCTGCAGACCTGAGGCGTGAGGCTGCCGTAGCGCACGGCCAGGCCCGAACTGGCCTGCGCTGTGACCGTGGCGCTGCCCCCCAGCGTGAGCGCCGGGGCGCTGCCGAAGCGGATGCTTTGCGCGGCCAGCCCCTGGGTCTGTACCGCCAGGCTTTGGGTGAGCTGGGGCGCCGGCTGGTAGTCGGCATTGCCAGCCTGGTTGGCCGCCACCACGCAGCTGCCCGTGCGCAGGGCGGAGACCCGCCCGGTGTCCGAAACCTGACAGACGGCTGGGGTGAGGCTGCTGAAACTGACGCTCAGACCCGAGCTGGCGGCGGCGCTCACCTGGGCGCTTTGCCCCAGGATGAGGACGGGCGCCGGGCCGAACTGCAGGGTCTGGGCCTTGGCCAGGGTGGCGGAGCCAAGGCCGCCGCCACAGGCGCTCAACAGGCCGGCCAGCCCGGTGCCCAGCACCAGGGCCAGAGCCTGTTGCGTGGCCCGTTGCGTGGCCTGCGGCCACGGCCGGGGCCTTGCGGCCCCCAGGATGCGAAAGATGAATGTGAGCATGGAAGAGGTTCCTCAGAAGTCAAGACGCAGCGCCAACTGGATCGAGCGGCCCTTGCCGGGCACGGGCACGCCCCAGGCGATGCCATTGATGGCCATGGACGAGCCCTGGCCCAGATAGGCCCCACCGAGGGGGGCGCTGTAGAAGCGGTTGAAGAGGTTGTCGATGCCGAAGTCGAAGCGGGCCTTCTGGAACTGGTAGCTGGCGCGCCAGTTCAGCAGGGCATAGCCGGCGGTGGGCATCTCGTTGCGCACCTGCGAGACCCGGGTCTTGGCGCTGACGGCCAGCCACTCCAGGCTCTGGCTCCAGGCCCCCTGCTGCTGCTCGATCGACCAGCGCAGGTTCAGCGGCATCAGGTTGTACAGGCCATCGCCGGTGACACGGTTCGTGCCCTGCACCCAGTTGAGCACGGCACGGGTCTGCAGCGTGCCCAGGCTGGTACTGCGCCCCAGCAGCGCCCGCCCAGACAGGTCCAGCCCCTGCATGCGGGCCTGCTGATTCAGGTATTGCAAGAGCACAAAGCTGTGGGTGTCGGTCTGGTTGGCGGCAGCGCACTGGCCGATGGCGCAGCGCTGGGCGTCGATGTAGTTCTCGATCTGCGTCAGATAGACCGTGCCGCGGACCTGCCAGCCGGGCTCGGTGCCTGGACTTGCATCGGGGGCCGGCACGGCCTGCCAGTCGGCCGTGGCGCTCAGGGTGTGGGCCACCTCGGGGCGCAGGTTCTGGTTGCCGATGTAGCCGTTGCCGTCGCCGGCAAAGTTGTTCATCAAGGCGGCCATCGCCTGGGTGGACCAGGGGTAGCGCTGGTACAGGCTGGGCGCGCGCGACTTGCGCGCATAGCCCAGTTCGTAGGTCTGGCCGGCGGCGGGCGTGTGGCGCACCAGGGCCGTCAGATCCCAGTTGAGGTCGGAGCGGCGGTGCCCCTGGGCATTGAAGCTGGCGGCATCGTTGCCCCACAGGCTGGCCAGGCTGTTGTTGTAGCCCTGGGCGGGCGCGGCATCGGTGGTGACCGAGCTCAGGCGCAGCCCGAGCAGGCTGCTCCACTGCGGCTGCCATTGGGCCTCCCACTCGGCAAAGGCATCGTGGCGTTGGCGCCGCCCGTAGTTCAGGTTCCAGAACGCATTCGGGCCCATGGTGCCGCCCACCGGGGGCCACCAGTCATTCAGGCTGTGGTGCTGGGCCTCCAGGCCCAGGCGCAGCAGGTCGCGCTCGGTCCAGTAGATGTGGGCCTTGAGCGAAGCGCCCAGGGTGCGGGCCTGGGTGTTCATGGGCATGCCGGTGCCGTAGCTGTCGCGGTCGGCCCCCATGTCCATGCGGTGGCTGGTGCGCTGGCTGTAGGCCTGGGCCAGCAGCTCGCCCCACTCATACTGCCCTTGGTAACGGGCATTGAGCTGGGTGTTGCGGTTGCCCGTCATGTCCATGCGCTGGTTGGGGTAGCCCTCGAAAGGGATGTCTTGCTGGCTGGCACTGAGCTGCAGCCAATGCGTGTCGTGCCGCAGGGCCAGGCCCAGGCTCTGATTGCGGGCCCTGTAGGCGGAAGAGCCCACCTCGTCGCCCGCCAGCGCGCCGCCCGAGGTGGCCGCAGCCGCCTTGAATGGCGCCGCAGCGTGGTAATTGTCCGACTGGGCGCTGGAGCCGGTGTAGCTCAGGCTCAGGCCCTCATTGGCCACCACCAGGGCGGCATCGGCGCCACGGCCGCGGCCATTGCTGCGGTAGAAGCTGCCCAGGTGGCCCTGGGTCAGCAAACCCTCGCCGGCGGCGGCGAACTGGGGCGCCGCCGACTCGACCTGCACGGTGCCGCCCAGGCTGTCGCCCCCCACGCTGACCGGCGTGATGCCGGCAAACACCCGCACCCGGGCCACGTTCGAAGCATCGATGTAGGACAGCGGTGAGTTCATGTGGTTGGGGCAGGCCGCCATCAGGTCCATGCCGTCGACCTGCACGCGCAGGCGCTCGTCGGCCAGCCCATGGATGACGGGCAGCGACGACACGCCGCCCGCGCCGTACAGGCTGAGCCCGGGCAGCCCGTCGAGCAACTCGGCGGCATCGCTGCTGCCCAGGCGCCGCGGGGTGAGGGCCGCGCCTTCGAGGCGCAGGCGCCCCGGCAGGCTGCGGCTCTCGTTGCCGGGTGCGATGTCGGTCACCGTGACGGTGGAGAGCGTTGCAGCCGCTGCGGGCGTGTCCTTCGCGGCGCCCTCGGGCGCTGCGGTCTGGGCCATCAGCAGGCCGCTGGCCGAACTGGCCAGCAAGGCCATCAGACCGCGGGTGCAGGCTGGGTGTCGTTTCATGGGGTTCTCCTTTTGCCAGGGGGCGGGCTCTGGAACGGATCTGCGTGGCGCGGATCGCGCAGGAACTGGGGGTCCGTCAGGGTCTTGAGGAAGGCGAGCAGGTCAGCCTGGTCCTGGCGGCTCAGGGCCCGTGGGTGCACCAGCGCGCTCTTGAGCGGGCTGGCACGCCCCTCCCCCGCGTTGGGCCCCTGGGTGAGGCGGCGCCCGCCGTCGGCGTACAGGGCAATGGCTTCTTGCAGCGTGGCCACCGAGCCGTCGTGCATGTAGGGTGCGGTGACCTCAATGTTGCGCAGGGTGGGTGCGCGGTAATGCCCCATGTCGGCCGCCTTGCCGGTGATCTCGATCAGGCCGGGGCTGGCCGCCGGGTAGGCCCCGCGCCCATCCAGGTTGTACAGGCCCTTGTTGTAAAAGCTCACGTCGACGTCGCGCGTGGCCACGGTCAGAAACTGGTTGCTGAAATTGGGCTCCTGATGGCACTTGACGCACTCGGCCTGGCGGAACAGCTTCAGGCCCCGGGCTTCAGGTGCACTGAAGCGGGCTTTGCCTTCTTTCACACGGTCGTACTTGCTGTTGAAGCTGAGCAGCGAGCGCTCAAAGGCCGAGACCGCCTTGATCACGTGGTCCCAGCTGATGGCGCCCTGCGGGTCTTCGGGGAAGGCCGCGGCAAAGCGCCGGGGGTAGCTGGGCTCGGCCTGCAGGCGCTGCAGCACCTGCTGCACGTTGGCGTCGTTCACGCCCATTTCAACCGGGGTCTCGCCAAAGACCGGGTTGGTCATCTGGCGCTCCAAGGTGATCAGCGCGGGGTTGGCCCAGGTGTAGGTGGCGTTGAACGCCACATTGGCCAGCGACATCGGGCTGCGCGGATGCGCCTCGCCGGTCGAGCCCAGGCCATGGGCACGGCCATCGGTGAAGGCCAGGCGCTGAAAATGGCACGAGCCGCAAGACTGGGTGCCATTGCCCGACAGGCGCTTGTCATAGAACAGAAAGCGGCCCAGCTCGACCTTGGCGGTCGACATCGGGTTGTCGGCCGGCACGCGCGGTGGCGCCACATCGGCAGGCAGCTGCCAGACCCAGTCTGCGGGCCCGGCTGCCGCCTTCTTGGAAGATGCAGCGGGTGGGGTGGGAACGGTGGCGGTGAAGGTGGTGGAAGCCGCATCGGCGGCCCGGGGGCTGTCACCGGCGGCGAAGGCCTGTTGGCCAGCGCACAGAGCGCCTGCCAACAGGCCCGCACCCAGCCAGGTGCCAGGCCACCGGGCACCCCAGGCATCAAGCGTGGTGGTGCCCATGGATCACAAGCCCACCGCCTTGAAGGCGCTCTGGGTCTGGCCCGAGATCGGCTGCCCCGTGCCCGTGCCGTCGCTGTTGAAGTTCAAGGCCAGCACACCGAAAGGCCCGACGCATTTGGCATCGGTGGGGCTGGACATGCAGCTGTTGGCCACGCTGAAATCGGCGCTGGCAAACAGGGTTTTCACGTCCAGTGCAATCGCCTGGGTGTTGGGGTTGAAGCTCGAGAAGGTCAAGGGCACGCGGTTCGGCGCGGTGCAACTGCTGATCGCCACCCCGTTGGCCGGATCGCCCACGCAGCCGGTAGAGCCCAGGTGCAGCAGGGTCATGGGGCTGCCCGTGTCGGTGCTTTGCAACTCCACCTTGGTGAACTTGCGGCCACCGCGCCAGTTCCAGGACATGCCGGGGTTCACATCCGAGCGCAACACCGCCGGGGTGGCCGGGTCGGTCGAATTGAGGTGGTTCAGCGAGAACGGCACGCCCAACGTCATGGTGACGCCCACGTACTGACCGGCCGGCACGGTGCCCTGGATCAGCTTGTTCAGCGAGGCACCTGCCGTGCAACTGCCCACGCCGGTCTGCGACAGGGTGATCAGGCTCACGCTGTCCGTGCCTTGGTAGTTGTTGTTGTCGGTGGCCGACAGGGTCAGTGCCACCGAGCTGCCATCGGCCTTCAGCAGCTTCACGTTCGAGATGTAGAAACGCAGGTCCTGGATCTGGGCGCCACTGCTCTTGCTGCCCAGGCCGGCCACGGCCGTGCCGCATTGGATCGGGGTGCTGCCGGCATAGGCGGCGAACTGCAGCTTGACGGCGCCGCTCGCATCAACCGACCAGCCGTTGCTGCTACCGCCGTCGCCACCGCCGCCGCAGGCACTCAACAAGGCCGACAGCGCCAGGGCGGCGCTGGCCGCGCCAAGAAGGGATTTGGAATACCGGGACGTAGAAAAGCAAGCCATGAATAGCTCCTGCATCAAATGGCTGAAATAAGAAGGGTGTGATCGAGCACCAGCACCCCACGCCGAGAAGGTGGGTCTGGTGTTCCGATCAGAAAGTGAAGTGAAGCGGCACGGCACTGCCAGCCCTCAGGGGGTGGCAACGGGCGTGCGCACTCCGGGTGCGCGGTGCCCGCAGGGCAGCCGCCACCAGATGGCGCAACAAGGTGTTGAAGGGGGTCGGGCCAGGGCCGTGCCGATGCGCGCCAGCTCAATCACTCAAGCAAGCACGCACGCAGCGCAAACAACAGGTCTGGCAAGGCCCTCAGGCCAGAGGCGGGGCGCGTGGATGCGCCAGACGCAGGTCTGGGCGCAGATCAGGAACGGTGGGGGCCGGCAGCCGCCAGCGGGGCTGCTCAGGCGCCAGCACCGGCAGCACCAGGCTGGGTGCCGGGCCCAGGCGATCGAGCATGAGCACGCAGTAGGCGCAGTCATCGATGCTGACGGCCGGGGTGTCCGAAAGATCGGCCAGGGCCACGCCGGCCAAAGCCTTGCCCGAGGCTTGGGTCGCCGAGCACACATCGGCCCAGATCAGGGCCGAGGGTTGCTGCGCCGCCAGTGCCCGCGAAACCGTGGGCATGAGCGAGGCCAGCACCATGGCCGCGACCATCCACCAGCTGGCAAGCCGGCGGCCGGGGGCACTGCGGAAGGCGTGGCTCAGGTGGCGCATGGACAGCGAACGATTATGCAGCCATGGGTTCACAGAAGGCTTACATCAAGTCAATGAATCTTCATGGCGCAAAGCGGCCTCACATCACCACACGGGAACCTTGCCTTGCAGGCCATCCAGGGCACGAAGTGGCAGCAGCCGAAGCGGCTCCGCGGCTGAGAACGCTGGCCCGTCCGCCTACAGATCGGGCCCTCAGGCCCTTGGGTGATGACCGAAACGCAAAGGGCTGAAAGCCGCCAGATCCTGCTGCACCGGCAGCCCGGCGGCCAGTTGGGCCGCCCACTGGCCGGTGCGGGCCGAGCCGCCCAGGCCCACGTGACCATGGCCGAAGGCCAGCACCACATCGGGCGAGGCAGCCGAGGGGCCGATGCAGGGCAGGCCGTCGGGGGTGCTGGGGCGGTGGCCGAGCCAGCGTTGCACGGCATCGGGCTCGGGGCTGGGGGGCAGCCCCTCGAACATGCTGCTCAGGTGCTGGTACAGGATGTCGGCGCGGCGCCAATCGGCCGCCGCGTGCAGCCCCGCGATTTCGACCTGGCCGGCGGCACGCAGGCCGCCCTCCATCCAGTGGACGATGAGCTTGCCGTCGGCGGCCATCATGGGCAGGCGGGGGCCGCGGGGGGCTTGCGGCAGCTGCACGTGGTAGCCCCGCTCGGACTCCAAGGGCACCGGCGTGCCGGCGGCGGCCGCCAGGGCGGCCGAGCGCGCACCGGCACAGATGACTGCCGCATCGCAAGGCAACTCGCCCCGCTCCGTCAGAACCGCGCGCAGCTGCCCGCCCTCCAGGCGCAAGCCCGTGGCTCGGGCCTGCCACAGCTCGGCCCCCTGCGATTGGGCATGGCGGGCCAGAGCGGCCACATAAGCGCCCGGATTGCGGCATTGGCCCGCTTCGGGCACGTAGATGGCAAAGCGATAACGCGGGTCCAGATCGGGCTCACGCTCGCGCAAGGTGGCTTCGTCCCACTCGACCCACTGCACACCGGTGCGGGCCCGCACACGCCAGGCCAGCGCCTCGCCCTCGAACTCTTCGCGCGAACGAAACACATGCAGCAGGCCACGCTGCTCGATCAGCTGCGGCACGCCGGCCTCGCCGGCCAGGCGCTGGTGCAGCGCGGGCGCGTCGACCAGCAGGGCCCGCAGCGCATGGGCCGTGCGCTGCACCCGCGCCTCGGTCCAGCCGGATGCCAGGTAGCGCAGCAGCCAGGGCAGCGCCTTAGGCAGGTAGGGCCAGCGCACCGCCAAGGGCCCCAGCGGGTCGGCCAGCCAGCCGGGCACCCGGCGCCAGGCGCCCGGCAAGGCCGGCGGGATCACCGAATGCGACGACAACCAGCCTGCGTTGCCATAGCTGGTGGCGTGGCTGCCACCGGCCACCTCGGGCTCGACCAGGGTCACACGCAGGCCCAGGCGCAGCGCCTCAAGGGCCGTGGCGCAGCCCACGGCACCGGTGCCGATGATGGCGACATGGCGGCGGGGGGTGGATTGAGCGGATGTGTTCATAGGGCGAGGGCGATCCAGGTTTGGAAATGGGAGCAGCGTGGTGCCACGCAGTGGTGTTAAAGAGCGTTCTTTGCTGTACCGGAGGTAAGAACACAGGGATAGGACTCGCCAGCCGAATCACCCCGGACTGTCAGCCGATGATGCCAAGGTCTTGTGATAACAGCAAAAGACATGCCTGATGACCGAGCCGCACTCCAGGCCCATATCACTCGACTTGGGCACAGCATGCAGTTTGGGGTCGGCTAGACCCAGGGCCAAAAGTCCCACCCTCATCCCACAGGGCGGCCCTGGTCTTGGGCTCTTACCCTGACTGATGGATGCGACCCAGCTTTGAACACATGCCCAGCCAGAAGCGCCTGGCCGATGCCCTCAAGGCTTGAGCTTCGTCACCCACACGGCGACCTCATCGCCGCTGCTGATGTCTGGGGCCACCAGACCATCGACCATGAAGGTGGGCGTGGCGTGGATGCCGTTTTGCCGCGCATAACGGGCCTGCCACTTCATCGCCAGCTCAAGCTCTGGCAGCTGAAACGGCTGCACCACCGACAAACCACTGAGCTGCTCAATGAGGTTCAGGAGGTCAAGCGGCGACTTGCTGAGGTTGGGGCCACTGGCATGCTTCTCCAGCACAAAGGACTCCCGGTTCTCAAAAACCACCTTCAAGACCTGCCACGCCGCATCGCGCCCCTGCGCTTGTGCAGCGGCCAGCACCGCACGGCACACCACCGACGAAAAGGTGTGCCAGGGCTGGGACTGCAGTCGGATCTTCAGGGTCAGTCGATCTTCACCCGCCGAGCAAAGCAAGTCTTCGAACTTGCCAAAGGCCCGGGCCGAAAACGGACAGGTCGGTTCCAGAAAGACTTCGAGGGTGCGGGGGCCGTGGCCCCAGGTCAACAACTCATCAAGGGTGGTGCTCATCTCAGTGCTTCAGTGGTGCAAAAAAAGGGGGCAATTCAGGGCCGGGTGCCGTAGGCACGCAACAGGGTGGACACGGCCAGATGGGTCCACATGTCGCGCTGTGCGTCTGAGGGGTTCGCATCGGGCTGCGTGAGGCACTCCAGTTGCACCTCGTGCCTCAGCATGCCCAGGAACATCGAGGTGGCGCCTTCGCGCCCCACCACGCTCAGATCCAGCTCGCCGGCCTCGGCGGCCCGCTCCAGGGCGGCACGAATCTGTGCATGGATGACCTTGGGCCCGCTGGTGTAGAAGGTGCGCCCGATCTGCGGAAAGCGCGGCGCCTCGGCCACCACCACCCGGAACAGGGCCAGGGCTTTCGGGGACAGCACCACCTCCAGGTAGGCGCGGCCGAGCGTCTCAAGCGTGCCTTGAACATCGCCCGGTGTGGGTTTGATCGCCTGCAGCTGTGCGTCGAACAACTGGCATTGGTGCTCGATGACGGCCAGGAAAAGCGCTTCCTTGTTGGGGTAACGGGCATACACCGTGGCCTTGGACACGCCGGCTTGCGACTGGATCATGTCGGTGGTGGCCGCGCTGAAGCCATGGGCCAGAAAAACCGCACTCGCTGCTTCCAGCACGGAGCAGGCTTTCTCATCGATGTCGTTCGGACGCGCCACAGCGGATCTCTTTGCTGATGGTTGGAAGGTGTCAAGTATACCGATCGGTTTTGTACTTCCTCAGCAATCCCATTCAACCTTCAAGCATGGAGGGCGAAAGTCCCCATCAGGATCGGGTTCTTTTTCTTTTTCGATATAGTACCGATCGGTTTACATCAATAGACGCTCAACTTTCTGGCGTCTTTCCACCCAGAAGCCTCTATGAAAAGACCTCAACAATTGCCGCAGCCCATTCGGTACCGATCGGTACTTTTCTCCCTGGCGTCGGTCCTGGCGGTGGTCGGATGCGCTGCACCACCCACCGGGGGCGAAAAAACCGAGGCACCCGCCCTGCCCCGTACCGCCGAGATGCTCAGCCATCAGACCCGGCTCATCGCGGATGAGCAGGCCCTCAAGGCCTCAGCGCTGCCTGCAGACTGGGTCAGCGTGATGAACGACCCCGTGCTGAGCGCACTGGTGGCCCAAGCCCGCACCGAAGGCCTGGACCTGCAGATGGCCGCCCAGCGGGTGGCCCAGAGTGCGGCCACACTGGGCGTCGTGGCGGCTCAAGCCCAGCCTCAAGCCAGCCTGGGCGCCAGCTATGCCCGCGAAGCCATCAGTGCCAACTCGCCACTGGCCACGCTGGGCGCCTACACGGGGGGCTTTCATCTGTGGGATGTGGGTGCCCAGGCCAGTTGGGAGATCGATTTCTGGGGCCATCTCGCGCACCAGACCGAAGCGGCGCGCGCCCGTTGGCAGGCCAGCCAGTTCCAGCTGGAGGCCGCACAGGTGTCGCTGTCGGCCGAGGTGGCCCGGCAGTACCTGCTGTTGCGAGATCTGCAGCAACAGGCCCGTCTGCATAACGAGCTTTGGGCGCTGGCCCAGCAGCGTGTGCGCCTGATCGACAGCCGCAGGCGCAACGGCATGGCCACCGAAGCGGAGCTCGCCAGCGCCCGCGCCGACGAGGCCGCCGCCCAGGCCACGCTGCCTGGCCTGCGCCAACAAGCCCAGGCCTTGGCCAATGGCCTGGCCCGCCTGCTGGGCAAGGCCCCCCACGCCCTGGACGCGCAGCTGCAGGCCAGCGCTGAATTGCCGCCGCCTGCGGCTTTGCCCGTGGGGGTGCCCTCTGAGCGGGCTCGCCAGCGACCCGATGTGTTGCAGGCCGAGGCGCAATTGCGGGCGGCCGTGGCCGATACGGCGACCGCGCGATCTGACTTTTACCCCCGTATCACACTGAGTGCCGGTCTGGGCCTAGAGGCTTTCAAGCTGAAGGACCTGGGCAGTTGGGATTCGCGCCAGTTCAGCGCCGGGCCCGCACTGCACCTGCCCTTGTTCGAGGGCGGCCGGCTGCGCCAGACCCTGGCACTGACCGAGGCGCGCCAACGCGAGGCCGCGCTGAGCTACCAGGGCACCGTGCTCAAAGCCTGGCAAGAGGTGGACGACGCCCTGCAACAGCAGGTGGACGGGCGCCGCCAATGGCAGCACTGGCTGGCCTCGGAGCAACAACGCCAGCAGGCCCTGGATTCGGCCCTGCGTGCGCGCAGCGCCGGCGCAGCCGACGAGCTGATGGTGATCGAGGCCCGCCGCGCCTTGCTGGCCAGCACCGCCGCACGGCAGGCCAGCGCCACCCAGGTCAAGCTGAGCGCCATCGCCCTGGTGCGTGCCCTGGGCGGCGGCTGGGCACCCACCCCCAACCCAGCGGAGGACCGCACGTGAACGCGCCAATCGTGTCACAGGGGTCAGAGGGGTCACAGAGGTCACAGGCCCAGGCCGCTGGCCCCGGCGGACCCGCAGGCCACGGTGAGCCGGGTGGGCCGGGTGGGCATGGTGGGCCTGGTGGGCCTGGTGGGCCTGGTGGGCCGCCGCCTCAGCCGCCCTTCAATGCCCGCATGGCGGCCGGTTTGCTCGGCATTTTGCTGGCCGCCATGGTCGCGGGCATCAACAACCGACTCCCTGGCCTGGTCGCCGCGGATATCCGCGGCGCATTGGGTCTTGGGCAGGACGAAGGCTCGTGGCTCAGCAGTGTCTATGCCGCCGGTGAGTTGGCGGCCATGCCTTTTGCCACCTGGTTCGCGATCACGTTCTCACTGCGGCGCTTTCACCTGTGGATGCTGTCGGGGGTGCTGGTGCTGGCCGCGGTGATGCCCTTGCTGCACACCCTGCCGCTGGTGCTGATGGCCCGGGGATTGCAAGGGCTGATGGCCGGCACCTTGATACCGCTGTTGATGATGTCGGCCCTGCGTTTTCTGCCCCCCCACATCCGCCTGCATGGCCTGGCCCTGTATGCCATGACGGCCACCTTCGCGCCCAACGTCGCCCTGTGGCTGGCGGCATGGGGCCTGGATGCGCAGCAGGACTGGCGCTGGGCCTATTGGCTCATCCTCGGGCCGGGTCTGGTGGCTGGGGCGCTGGTGGGCTGGGGCATTCCGAAGATGCCCCTGGCGCTGCCGCGCATCCGGCAGGCCAACTGGTTGGGCATGGCCCTGGGCCTGCCCGGACTGTTCCTGCTGGCGTTGGCACTGGATCAGGGGGTTCGCCTGGATTGGCTGCACGCCCCGCAGATACGGGCCCTGCTGTGCCTGGGGCTCACCCTGAGCGGGCTGTTCCTGGTCAGCGAGTGGCGCCATGCCGCGCCTTTCATGCGGCTGCAGATGCTGAGCCGTCGCAACCTGGGCCTGGGGTTCAGCATCTTCTTTTTTCTGCTCATCACCCTGTCCACCGGGGTGGCCTTGCCTGCCAACACCCTGGCTCATCTGCACGACTTCAGGATGAGCGAACTGGCCCCTCTGGGCCTGGCGATCGGGCTCCCCCAGCTGCTGCTGGGGCCAGCCGTGGCCTTGCTGCTGTACCAGCGCTGGGTGGACGCGCGGCACCTGTTCGCCCTGGGTTTGATCTTGATCGCCGGAGCCTGTTGGCTGGCCTCGCACCTGGACGCGCAATGGATGAGCGCCCAGTTCGGCTGGATCCAGGTTTTGCAGGCCCTGGGGCAACCCCTGGCGGTGGTGTCACTGCTGTTTTTGGGAACCAGCGTGGTGCAACCCATGGAGGGGCCCTCGGTGGCCGGGATCATCAACACCCTGCGTGCGCTGGGCACCGTGTGCAGCGGGGCTCTGGTGGGTGAGTTGATGCACCTGCGCGGCAACTTCCATGCGCAGGCCCTGGCCGATCAGGCTGGCAGCTGGGCGGCTCGTGCCGTGAGCCCAGGCCCGCGGCCTGAGACCTCGCTGGCGGGTGTGCTGGCCGAGCAGGCCGGGGTACTCGCCACAGCCGACATCTACCGCATTTTTGCCGTGCTCGCACTGGTCTTGGTGCCCTTGGTGCTGTGTTTGCAGCACATCCCGGCCCCCACGCTGCCGCCCCGCAAGCCCCCTCAAGCCTGAACCCTGCCCCACCCTGTTTCTGAAAGTCTCACCATGTCGATGACCCTTCGTTTCCCTGGCTTCCCTGCCATCGCTGGCCTGGCCGTGCTGGCCGCTGCTGCGGCGGCATACTACACGCTAGGACACGCCGAATCCGAATCCGCCCACCAGAGCACCGACGATGCCTATGTGCAAGCCGACCTCACCACCCTGGCCCCCCAGGTGCCAGGCGTGGTGGCCGAGCTTGCCGTAGAAGACAACCAAACCGTGCAGGCAGGCCAGTTGCTGGTCCGACTGGACGACCGCGACCTCAAAGTCGCTGTGACGGCGGCGCAGGCCAGGGTGGCGGCCGCCCAGGCGGCGGTGGACGCCGTCGAGGCCCAGATCACCCGGCATCGCAGCGAGGTGCTGGCGGCGCAAGCCGCATTGGCAGCCGACAAGGCCAACCTGGCGCTGGCGCAGGCCAACCGCACCCGCTTCGACAACATGGCCCACGACGGCTCAGGCACACAGCAGGCCCAGCAGCAGGCCGATACCCAATGGCAGGTGGCCCATGCTGCGCAGCAGCGCAACGAAGCCACCTTGCAAGCCGCCCAGCAACAAGCAGGCGTGCTGCAGGCCGAGCGAGACCGCGCGCGCGCCGCCCTGGCCGCGAGCAAGGCTGAGCAGGCCGGCGCCGAATTGCGGCTGAGCTATGCCCGCATCACCGCCCCAACCGCCGGTGTGGTGGCGGCCCGCACAGCTCGCCTGGGCGGGTATGTGCAGGTGGGGCAAGCGCTGGTGACCCTGGTGCCGGCCCAGGGGCTGTATGTGGAGGCCCGGTATCGCGAAACCCAGCTGGCCCGGATCCGCGAGGGTCAGGCGGTCAGCCTGCAGGTGGATGCCCTGCCCGGCGTCACCCTGCAGGGGCATGTGGCCAGCCTGGCGCCGGCCAGCGGCGTCAGCCTGTCGCCCACGGCGGCCCACAACGCCACCGGCAACTTCACCAAGATCGTGCAGCGACTGCCCGTGCGCATCGCCCTCGAGCCCGGGCAGCAGGCCCTGCAACAGTTGCGGGTGGGGATGTCGGTTCAGCCGCAGATCGATGTCACCCAGATCGCTGCCAACGAAGCCCAGAAAGCGCAACCATGATGCACCGACCACCGGCCCACACCCTTGGAGCCTCTCAAATTCTTCAAAAGCTGCACCTTCTCGCCGCTGCGGCAGGGGCCTCCTTGGCGTTCTCGATGCCCAGCGTGGGGATGGCCCAAAGCCCGGCGGCGCTCCAGGACCCCGCCTCGACAGACGCGGTGCTGCTGCAGCCCCAAGTGACCCTGAAAGCCGCTCGCCGCGTGGTGGCGGCCGCGCTGGCCGAAGCGCAGCGCCATGACTGGCGCATCGGTGTCGCGGTGGTCGATGCCAGCGGTGAACTGGTGGCCTTTGAACGCAGCGACGGTGCCCAAGCCATTACCACGGCGGTCGCCCAGGGCAAGGCCCGCACCGCAGCGCTTCTCAAGGCACCCTCGAAAGAGTTCGAGGATTTCATCAACAGCGGCCGGCCCAGCTTTCTCTCCACGCCAGGTGTGACAGCACTTGAGGGCGGTGTTCCCCTGCGGTGGCAGGGGCAGGTGATCGGGGCTGTCGGTGTCAGTGGGGCCCATGGTCCCCGCGATACCCAGGTCGCCGAGCGCGCTGCTGCCGCCTTGCTGGCCCAACCCTGACGAAACACCTTCCTTTTGACCCGGCTGCGCAGGCAGCCCAGGAGTTTTCACATGCATTCATTGCAAGACAAAACGGTTCTCATCATCGGGGGCAGTTCGGGCATCGGTCTGAGGGTGGCGCACCGGGCTGCCGCCGAGGGCGCCCAGCTGATCCTGGCGGGGCGCGATGCCCAACGCTTGCTGGCGGCTCAGGCCGAGCTGATCCATGAAGCGGCCACGCACGACAGGCCTGCGCCGGTGCTGCGCACATTGCAGGTCGACGCCCATGACCCGGCAGCCCTGGAAAACTTCTTCGAATCTCTGCCCCCACTGGACCATGTGGTGTCCATGGTGGGGGATGTGATGGGGGGTGGGTTCCTGCAGGCCGATATGGCGGTGATCCGTCACGTCATCGAGTCGAAGTTTTTCGCCAACGTGCGCCTGGCCCAATGGGCCGCCAAACGCCTGCGCAACGGTGGCAGCATGGTCTTCACCGCCGGCACCGGAGGCCGCGCGCAGGACGCCTGCGCCAGCTACGTGGGCAACCTCGGGATCAATGCGCTGGTCGAGGGCCTGGCGGTCGAGCTGGCGCCCCGGGTCCGCGTCAATTCGGTCTGCCCCACCTGGACGCTGACCCCCTTCTGGCGTGCCATGCCCTCGGAGCAGGTCGAAGCCACGCGCAGCCATTTCGAATCGATCATCCCGCTCAAGCGCCTGGCCAGTATGGACGAGTTGGCCGAGGCCTATCTGTTTCTGATGGGCAATGGCTTCATCACCGGACAACACCTGGCGGTTGACGGCGGGATCATGCTCGGCGCCTGAGCGCCACCACACCCCAAAGAGGTCACGATGCACGGTCACCAACTCACTTTTTACACCCTGCAGCAACGCATGCATGGCCACCAGCCACTGACCCAATGGCTGCTGACCCTGGCCCATGAAATGGGCCTGCGAGGCGCCACGCTGACAGGCGCCCTGCAGGGGCTGGGCCATGACGGCCAATACCACGCCACCACGCTGTTCGATGTGGCCGACCAACCCGTCCAGATCACGCTGGTGCTGACGCCCGACGAGGAGCAAGGGCTGATGGAGCGGCTGAACGCCGAATCCGTGCAACTGTTCTACACCCGCAGCCCAGTGGAGTTCGGCACCACCGGACACCCGGGCAACAACGCTCCAACCCCAACCCACGCCAAAGATTGAGCGCCATGAAGAAACAACACCGCTACCGCATCACCATCGAGCACACAGCCTCGCCTGAGGGTGAACTGAACCCCGCACCGACCTTGAGTTTTGAAGCGGGCAACCACGACGACATCCTCGCCATGGTGCCCCGTGCAGCGGCCCGCACGGGCTTCGATGCCGACACCTCTGCCGCCTTTGCGGTGGGGTTGAAGCTCTTCAGCGAGGTGATGCTTGAAAACCGCCAGCACCCGCTGTTCCAGGAATTCTCGGTGCACTTCGGCCAGTTCATGAAGCAGCTCAAGCAGGGCCGTTGACCCGCCCCTGAAGGACAAGATCCCACCCCGCCATGCCTTTCATCGTCACCGAACCCTGCATCAACTGCCGCTACACCGACTGCGTCGAGGTCTGCCCCATGGACTGCTTTGTGGCGGGGCCACAGTTCCTGGTCATTGACCCCGATGGCTGCATCGATTGCTCGGTCTGCGTTCCTCAATGCCCTGTCAACGCCATCGTGAACGCCGCCGAGGCCACGCCCGAACAACAGCCCTACATCGAACTGAACGCCCGCCTGGCCAAAGCACCGGGCTGGGAGAGCCTCCGACAGAGGCAAGCCCCCCTGCCTGAGCACACGCATTGGGCGGGTGTGAAACACAAGCGGCATCTGCTGGGGCCTTGATAGCGCCTTCAGGGCAGCAGACCGGGCGCCACAAACCAGTCGACCCGTCGGTGCGGGGCACGGGCCTCGCGCTGAGTCAGGCCTCCTGATCTCGCAAGTGCCATAACAAAGTTTGACGGGCATGGGCGACACGGGGCTGGCGCAGCGCGGTCGGCGTCCAGACCAGGTAATAGCTCAGGGTGGTGGAGGCCACCGGGGCTTCAATCTCGACCAACTCGCCGCGCTCAATCTGGCTGCTGCAAAGGTACTCGGGCAAGGCCGTCCAGCCAAAACCCTTGCACAACAGACTGCGCAGGCTGCGCAGATCCTGCCCGATCAGCGCAGGCACCAGAGGCTGCTGAGCCATGCCGTTCTTGGCAAGCCACTGGTCGACCAGGGGGAGCTCCAGGCTGTAGGCCAGCAAAGGCTCGGCCTGCAAGGCTTCTTTGAGGGCCGGTGCGCTCAGCAGCTTGTGCGCCACCGCGGGTGCAGCCACCACCAGCACGCGCTCGGTGCGAATGGCTTCGCAGCGCAAGCGCTCGTCAGTGCTGGCGTACGCCGAGACGCCCAAATCGCAATCACCGTCGATCAACATTTTCTGGATCAGTTCGTGTCCCCCCGTCTGCAGCCGCACACGCACGCCGGCCTCCAGCAAGGGCACCAGTTCGGGCGCCACCACCTCGGCCAAAAAGTCCACGTGACCGACCACCTGCAAGGCGCCGGCCACCTCCACCGAGCGAGCGCGCGCTGACGCAAGGGCAGCCTCGGCGATATCCAGTTTGTCGCCAATGTCACTGGCCAGTTCATCAGCGGCTGCAGTCGGGCTCACACCCTGGCTTTCGCGCACGAACAGACGCCGCCCGATGGCCGATTCCAGGCCCGCAATGTGTTGCGACACAGCAGGTTGGGTCAGGTTCAGGCTGCGAGCCGCTGCCGTGATGGACTTTTGGCGATAGACCTCAATGAAGGTGCGCAAACGAGGGAGAGACATGCCCACATCATAAATATTTTTATGCCTAGACCCAAATTTGCTCGTTGGCCCTGGCGCGACGGACTACCTACCATTGGCACATCGAATCCCATCTACCTGCCTTCAGGAAGCCCCGCATCATGAGCCTTCAAGCCAACCCGAGTCAGCCCAACCAGGACCTGCAAGCCATTGTTCGCGCCATGAAGCAGGCGCACCTGGCCCACGGGCCGGCCACCGCAGCCCAGCGACAAGACCGCCTGCATCGTGCGGCGCGCCTGGTCAGCGGACACCACGCCGCACTGGCCCAGGCCATGAGCGCCGACTTCGGTCACCGTGCCACCTACCAATCCCTGGCCGCAGACGTGATGACCTCGGTGAAGATGCTGAACTACGCGGCGGAACAACTGCCGCGTTGGATGCAAGCCGAGCCGGTGGAAGTACCAGCCCCCGGCATGAAGGGCTGGATCCAGCAACAGCCGCTGGGCCTGGTGGGCATCATCAGCCCCTGGAACTTCCCGCTCAATCTGGCCTTTGGCCCGCTGTCGGGGGTGTTTGCCGCTGGCAACGTGGCGCTGATCAAGCCGTCTGAGCTGACACCCCGCACCTCCGAGCTGTTGGCCGAGTTGGTCGGCCGCTACTTCGACCCGATGGAATTGGGCGTGGTGCTGGGCGATGCCTCGGTCGGGGCCGCCTTCAGTGGGCTGCCCTTCGACCACCTGGTCTTCACGGGCAGCACCGCCGTGGGCAAGCATGTGATGCGTGCAGCGGCCGAGCACCTGGTGCCCGTGACGCTGGAGCTGGGCGGCAAATCGCCCGTGGTGGTGGACAGCGACGCCGACATCGCCCTGGCCATGGCCCGCACGTTGACGATCAAGACCTTCAATGCCGGGCAGATCTGCCTGGCACCCGACTACCTGCTGCTGCAGCCTGAAAAAACAGAGGCCATGGTGGCCGCCTCGCGCCAGTTCATGGCCCAGGCCTTCCCCACGCTGCAAGCCAACGCTGACTACACCAGCATCATCAATGACCGTCACTACGCACGGCTCATGGGCCTGTTGGCCGATGCCGAGGCCAAGGGGGCCCGGATCATCAGCCTGGCACCGGACGGTGAGGTGGCTGCCGATCCCTCGGCTCGCAAGATCGCGCCGCACCTGGTCATCGGTGCCACCGACGACATGGCCATCATGCAAGAAGAGATTTTCGGCCCGCTGCTGCCGGTGCGACTGTGGTCGGCTCCAGAAGAGCCTGTGGCCTACATCAATGCCCACCCGCGCCCATTGGCCGCGTACTACTTCGGCAACGACCCGGCACGTCAGCAGTCGTTTGCCGAACAGACCACCTCGGGTGCGTTGGTCATCAATGATGTGATGAGCCATGCCGCCATCGAGACCCTGCCCTTCGGTGGTGTCGGGGGCTCTGGTATCGGGGCCTACCACGGCATCCATGGATTCCGCCGCTTTACCCATGCCAAGGCGGTGGTTCAGCAAAGCCAGGATGGCGCCTCCGGCCTGCGGCTGCGGGCCCCCTATGCCGACAAGCTGGCCGCGGCTGAAGCGGCGCTTGCAGCCATCTGAACCCATTGCAGTCAACTTTCATCAAGCTGTTGCTTTCAATTTACCCACACTAGGAGTTTCAAATGACCCACAAGATCCTGATGGTGCTCACCTCGCACGACCAACTTGGCAACACCGGCAAAAAGACCGGCTTCTGGCTCGAAGAGTTTGCAGCACCCTACTACGCCTTCACCGATGCAGGCGCGCAGGTGGTGCTGGCCTCGCCCGCCGGCGGTCAACCGCCCCTGGATCCCAAGAGCGATCTGCCGGATTTCCAGACGGCGCTGACCCACCGTTTCAAGGCCGACCCGGCTGCCCAGCAGGCACTGGCCCACACGGTCAAGCTTGACAGCATCAACCCAGCCGACTTTGACACCGTGTTCTACCCCGGAGGTCACGGCCCCCTGTGGGATCTGGCCGAATCGGCCACCTCGATCCAGCTGATCGAGACCTTTGAGCGTGCCGGCAAGCCCGTGGGCTTTGTCTGCCACGCCCCCGGTGCGCTGCGCCACGTCAAGGCGGCCAACGGCGAACCGCTGGTCAAGGGCCGCCGCGTCACGGGCTTCACCAACACCGAAGAAGACGCGGTCGAACTCAGCGATGTGGTGCCTTTCCTGATCGAAGACGAATTCAAGGCCCAGGGCGGCCTGTACGAAAAAGGCCCCGATTGGGCACCCTACATCGTGGTGGACGGCCACCTGGTGACCGGTCAGAACCCGGCCAGCTCTGAGGGCGTAGCACACGCCCTGTTGAAGCTGCTGGGCTGATGCCCAGGGCCCCTGTGGGGCCCGCTGTCAGGGCGTGCCCCATCAGGGCACGCCCATTGATGCCCACCCTTGCCTACCTTCTAGGAGCAACACGATCATGAGCACGACGCCCACCTCTTCTCCGTCAGCCGTCCACCGCGCACTGAACCAACTCATCAGCGACTTCTGGCGCGGCAGCATCCAGCATCAGGCCCATGTGGCCGTGCTGCGCGCGCTGGGCGTCACGGCACTGGCGACTGACATGAGCACGCGCATCGCCGATGAACCGGTGACCCTAGGCAAATTGACCGATCGCCTGCTCGACCTGGAGGGCCAACTCGACCTGGAGGTCGGCAAGCCCACCATCGGACACACGCTGCGTGAGGTGCTGACCCAGGATCTGGCCTTGCAACAACAGGCCCGGCCGCGGCTCAATGAAGCGGCCGAATTGATGGCGGCCGAGCACGATGCCCTCACCCGGCGCTTGATCGAAGACATCCTGCTGGATGAAGAGGCGCACCTGGCCTGGTTGAAGAACGAGGTCAGCCTGCTCGACCGCCTGGGTGAGGCAACCTACCTGGCCAGCCGCATCTGAGGCGGTCAGAGGCCAGCGCCAACCGGGGTTGTTGATGTGGGATGTTCTGCGCCAGCACTGGCAAGACAGGCACTTGCGGCACAAAGCGCTGCTGTCACTGCTGCTGCCTTGGCTGGCGGCCACCGAATTCATCGAGAACAGCAGCTTTCTTTTTTCGGCAGGCCAGGTGGCGCAGGGTCTGCAGATGGGGGCCGCCGGCTTGGCCTGCGTGTTGGCCGCCTTTGCCACCGGCAGCATGGTCATGGTGGCGTTGCAGCAGCTGTGGGTACGGCATATTGGCTACCGACGCTACTTGCTGCTGTCACTGGCCCTGTTTCAGCTCGGCGCACTCGCAAGCCTCTGGGCGGGTGGCATCGGTATCTTGATGATCACACGCGCCCTGCAAGGCCTGGGGGCGGGCGCACTGTTCACCAGTGGCCGCATCCTGGTGCCTTTGCTGTTTGCACCGGCTGATCGTGCACCTGCCCTGCGCCGCTTCATCCGCTGGCTGTTTGGCCTGAGTGCCCTGGGCCCGGCGCTGGCGGCTGGGGTGATCCATGTCTGGGGCTGGCGGGCCGTGTTTGCCGTTCCGTTGCCCCTGTCGCTGCTGTGCAGCCTGATCGTTTGGGCGGCGCTGCCCGAAGGCGTCGGTCGCCAGGCACAGCCCGCCTGGGGCCAACGTGTTGGGGCTGTGGTGGCGCTGGCCGTGGCCATCGCGCTGCTGCAATGGGGCTTGGCCGAGGCGCGGTTTCCGCAACAGATCAGCCTGCACCGCCTGCTCTGGCCACTGGCTTTGGCCTTGTTGGTGCTGCTGGGCTGGTGGTGGCACCAGCGCGACCACCAGGCACCCTTGCTGCATTGGCGGGGCCTGCGCCACCCCGGCTACCTGGCAGGCCTCGGCCTGTATGGGCTGTATTACCTGATTGCCAATGCCAATGGCTTGGTGTTGCCGGTGTTTGCCGAGCGGGTCATGGGCCTGCCCATCGGCGTGGTCGGCCTGCTGGGCAGTGCCGGCGCCGTGGTGAGCTGGCTGGCTGCCCAGGCTTATCTGCGCTGGGGCGCACGATCGCCCCAAAAGCCGATGCTGATGGCTGCCGCAGCGGCCTTGATGGCGCTGGTCTGTCTCAGTCTGGCAGGCCTGGCATCAGCTTCGGGCTTGCCATTGCTGCCCGTGTTCGTGGCCGCAGTGGCCACCAAAGGGGTCTTCGGCTCGCTGTTTCTGCTGCCGCTGGCGGGGCTGACCTTTCGTGAACTGGGCGACGAGCACTTCGGGCCAGGTTACCAACTCAAGAACCTGTTGCGCCACCTGATGATCTCGGTGGGCATGGCCCTGGCAGCCTGGGGCCTCGCACCGGGCACAGCGGGCTCGGTGAGCTCTGTTGGGCCGGCTGGTCTGGCCCAGGCTTGCACCCAGGTGTTCGTCACATTGGGCCTGGCCTGTGGGGTCTTGATGGCCTGGGTCGCGTTGCAGCGCCCACTGCGCTGAGCGCTGTGCTGGCCTGCACAGCACGATCACTGGGGTCACTTCGTTCCCAGAGCCATCATCCAGGATCATCGATGTCTCTGGGCTGCACCAAGATGCCGTCGAACAAGTGCCGCTATGCCATTTCAAGGGCTGAGATCCTTGTCGCGAGCGCCATGGCATCTGCGAAGACGAAGCGTCTGAGCGACGCTTGGTGGCGATTCAGACCGACAGGTCCGACCGTTTGCCTGGACAAATTGCAACTTCCGATGGGTGGGCCCTAGAAGCCCGCGAGCGCCAGCCATTCGACAATGACTGGCACCAACAGGCTCGTCACCCCTTCCCCCCGGACGACCAGCCTCCCCCCAGAACCTTGTACAAGGTGATGCGGTTGCTCTGCTCGGTGAGTTGCAGGGTGATCAAGGCCTGTTGCGCGCTGTACAGGGTGCGCTGGGCGTCCAGCACCGTCAGAAAGGTGTCTGCGCCGCCCCTGAATCTTGCCAGAGCCAGGTCTGCACTTTGCTGGCTGGCGGCCACCACGGCGGCCTGGCCTTGCAGGCGCTCGTCCAGGCTGCGGCGCACCGACAGGGCGTCGGCCACCTCCTTGAAAGCCGTCTGCAGGGTTTTCTCATAGGTGGCGAGCTGAATGCCTTGAGTCGCTTCAGCCTTGCGCACCGTGGCCTTGGCAGCCCCCCCGTCGAGCAAGGGCAGGGAGATGCTGGGGCTGAGCGACCAGGCCGTGCCCTGAAACAGATCTGACAGCCCTCGGCTGGCGGTGCCCGCAGCGGTGGTCAGGGTGATGCGGGGGTACAGGGCGGCGCGGGCCGCCGCCAGGTCGGCATGGGAGGCCAGCAACGAATGCTCTGCCGCCACCACATCGGGGCGCCGCTGCAGCACGCTGGCAGGCAAACCCGCCGGCACGGCCACCAGCGGCCCCATGGCAGCCTGCACGCGCCCGGTCGGCAGCAGCTCGTCGGGCACCGACTGCCCCACCAGCAAGGTCAGGGCATGGCGGTCTTGCTCAACGGTGGCCAACGCACTGGCGGCCGTGACCCGGGCGGCCTCGAGTGCCGACCGGGCCTGCGCCACCGCCAAGGCCGTGGTGTTGCCCAGCGCCAGCATCTTTTCCGTGAGCTCGCTGGTCTTTTGCTGGCTTTGCCAGGTCTCGCGCGCCAGCACCAGTTGCTGCTCGTCAGCGGCCAAGGTCAGCCAGGCAATCGCCACCTGGGCCACCAGGCTCAGCTCGGTGCTCTGACGAGCGGCCTCGGTGTTGAGGAAGCTCTCCAAGGCCGAACTGCTAAGGCTCTTGACGCGTCCGAAAAGATCAAGCTCATACGAGGTGATGCCCACCGCCACACTGTACTGGCGGGTCAGCACGCGCTGGCCGCTGGTGCTGGCCTCAGCGGGGGTGTTGCTGGCACTCAGGCCGGCGCTGCCGTTCAAGGTGGGGCTTTCGGCTGCAGCCTGGATGCGGTAGGCGGCACGGGCCTGCTCGATGGCCAGCACGGCCGAGCGCAGATCGCGGTTGTTCTGCAGGGCCAGCTCGATCACGCTGCGCAGCCGCGGCTCAGCCACCAGCTCGCGCCAATCGGTGAGCGAGGCATCGCCCACCGAACGCTGGCCTTGCAGGGCCGCAGGCACAGCCTCGGGCCAGGCGGGGGCAAGCGCGGTGCCAGTCGGCAAGCCGGGTTCGGTAGGTGTTGCACAGGCGCTCAACAAGGCCAGCGTCAGGGCCGCCAGCGGCCAGCCCAGGGATGAGGATCGCAAAGGCATCAGAGGGTCTCCTTTGGGTTGCCGACGGGAGTGGTCGTGACAGGGTTCGGGCCAGCCGAGACCTCCTCGGCAGGCAGGTCAGAGCGGCTCAGGTGCCGACGGATCAACACAAAAAACACGGGCACGAACAGCACGCCAAGCACAGTGGCCGTGGCCATGCCGCCCAGCACACCGGTACCGATCGAACGCCGGCTGCCGGCACCGGCCCCGGTGCTCAGGGCCAGGGGCAGCACACCGAACATGAAGGCCAGCGAGGTCATCAAGATGGGGCGCAGCCGCCGCTGCACGGCCTGCAAGGTGGCCTCGACCAGGCCCAGGCCCTGCTCTTGCAGTTGCTTGGCAAACTCGACGATCAGGATCGCGTTCTTGGCCGACAAGCCCACCGTGGTGAGCAGGCCGACCTGAAAGTACACGTCGTTGGACAAGCCCGCCAGGCGTGTCAAGGCCAGGGCCCCCAGAACCCCGAGCGGCACCACCAGCATCACCGAGAAAGGCACAGACCAGCTCTCGTACAGCGCAGCCAGGCACAGAAAAACGAACAGCACCGAAATGGCATACAGCGCGGGCGCCTGCGAGCCCGACAGGCGCTCCTGGTAAGACTGGCCAGACCATTCGAAGCCAAAGCCCGGCGGTAGCTGGGCCATCAGCTCTTCGACCACCGCCATGGCGGTGCCCGAACTGACCCCGGCGGCACTCTCGCCCTGGATTTCGAAGGCCGGCATGCCGTTGTAGCGCTCCAGCTTGGGGGCACCATAAGTCCAGTCCGTGCTGGCAAAGGCCGAGAACGGGACCATGTCGCCATTGGTGTTGCGCACAAACCATTGCATGATGCTTTCGGGGGCCATGCGGTAAGGCGCATCGCCTTGCACGTACACCTTCTTGACCCGGCCCTGGTCCAGAAAATCGTTCACGTACAAGCCCCCCAGCGCGGTGGACAAGGTGGTGTTGATGTCGCTGGTGGCCAAGCCCAGGGTGCCGGCCTTGCGGTCGTCGATGCGGATGCCAAATTCGGCCGCGTCGTCCAGGCCGCTGATGCGCACCTGGGTCAGTTCGGGGCGCTTGCGCGCCAGCTGCAGGAACTGGTCGCGGGCCGCCACCAGGGCGTCGTGGCCCAGGCCGGCGCGGTCTTGCAACTCAAACACAAAGCCGCTGCTCGAACCCAAACCGCGCACGGTGGGCGGCTGCATCACGAACACCCGCGCGTCACGCAGGCTGGCCAGTTCGCGGTTGGCGCGCCTCGTCAGCTCGTCGGCACTCTGACCGGGCCCACGGCGTTCACTCCAATCCTTCAAACGGATAAACGCCCGCCCGGTGGCCTGATCGCCGGTGATACCGGTGATCATGGTGTAGCCCTCGATGTCGGCCTGCTGGCCCAGCCAGGTCTCAAAGGCCTTCAGCGAGCGTGTCAGACGTTCGTCGGTCGCCCCAGCGGGCAGGCGCAGTTCGGCCATCAGGGTGCCTTGGTCTTCGTTGGGCAAAAACGAAGTCGGCAAGGTTTTGTACAAAGCCCCGGCAGCGCCCAGGATCAGGCCATAGACCAGCAGCATGCGCCCAGAGCGGCGAATGAAGCCCCCCGCCAACCCGGTCACCCCGCGGTTGCTGCGCTCAAAGCCGCGGTTGAAGGCACCAAAAAAGCGGCCCAGCAGCCCGCGCGGGGCCGGGTGGTGGGCCCCCGCCGGCAGGGGCTTGAGCAGGGTGGCGCACAGGGCGGGGGTCAGGCTCATGGCCACCGCCACCGACAACAGCATGGCCGACACCACGGTGAGGGAGAACTGGCGGTAGATGACACCGGTCGAGCCGCCAAAGAAGGCCATGGGCACGAACACCGCCGACAGCACCAATGCGATGCCGACCAGGGCGCCCGTGATCTCACCCATGGAGTGGCGGGTGGCCTCTTTGGGCGACAGGCCCTGCTCGGCCATCACGCGCTCCACGTTTTCCACCACCACGATGGCGTCGTCCACCAGCAGGCCGATGGCCAGCACCATGCCGAACATGGTCAGGCTGTTGATCGAGTAGCCAAACGCTGCCAGCACGCCAAAAGTGCCCAGCAGCACCACCGGAACGGCGATGGCCGGGATCAGCGTGGCCCGCAGGTTCTGCATGAACAAATACATGATCAGCACCACCAGGCCGATGGCCTCCAGCAGGGTGATGGCCACCTCTTCAATCGAGATCTTCACAAAGGGGCTGGTGTCGTAAGACATCGCCGTCTGCAACTGGTAGGGGAAGCCGGGCTGCAAGGCCGCCAGCTTGGCCTTCACGGCCTCGGTGACGGTGATGGCATTGGCGCCCGCGGCCAGCTTGATGCCCATGGCTGCGGCCGGTTGGCCCTTGTAGCGGGAGCTGATGGTGTAGCTTTCGCCGCCCAACTCGACCCGGGCCACATCGGACAACAGCACCCGGCTGCCATTGGTCCCGGTCTTGAGCACGATGTTGTTGAAAGCCTCCACGGTCTGCAGCTTGCTACGCGCCGTGATGGTCGCGTTGAGCTGCTGTCCGGGTGCCGCTGGCAAGCCGCCCACCTGGCCGGCCGAGACCTGCACGTTCTGCGCGGTGATGGCGTTGCTCACGTCGGAGGGCATGAGCGCATAGCTGGCCAGCCGGGCCGGGTTGAGCCAGATGCGCATGGCATGGCCCGTGCCCAGGGTTTGCACCTCGCCGACGCCGTCGATGCGGCTGATGATGTCGACCAGGTTGGACGAGATGTAGTCGCCAATCTGGATGCCGGTGGCGCTGTTGTTGCCCGAGTACAAGGCGATGACCATCAGAAAGTCGGTGCCGGTCTTGGTCACTGTCACCCCCTGGCTCTGCACCGTCTGGGGCAACTGGGCCATGGCCTGTTGCAGCTTGTTTTGCACCTGCATCTGGGCCACGTCGGCGTTGGTGCCGGCCACAAAGCTCAGCGAAATGCTGGCCGTGCCCGACGAGGCGCTGCTCGACGACATGGCCAGCAGGCCGTCGATGCCTTTCATTTTCTGCTCGATCACCTGCGTGACCGAGTCTTCAATGGTCTTGGCCGATGCCCCCGGGTAGGTGGCACTGATGGTGACCCGCGGCGGGGCGATGTCGGGGTACTGCTCCAGGGGCAGCTTGGTGATGGCCAACAGGCCGGCCAGCATCACGACGATGGCCAGCACCCAGGCAAAGATGGGGCGGTCGATGAAAAAACGAGCCATGGGGCGGGCTCCTTCAGCGTGCAGCCACGGCAGGGGCCGGGGCCGAGGGCTGGGTCGAGCCCGGTGCCGACGCGGCCTTGGTGCCAGCCGGGGTCGCATCCACCTCGCGGGCCTGCACCGTGTCACCGGCCTTGACCTTTTGCAGGCCCTCGATGATCACCACCTCACCGGCCTTCAGGCCTTCGTTGACCAGCCAGCCAGCGCCAAAGGTGTTGCCCACACTCACGCTGCGGCGCTCCACCCGGCTGTTGGCGTCCACCACCAGCACATAGGGCTTGCCTCGGTTGTCGCGCAGCACGGCCTGCTGAGGCACCACCAGGCCCTGCGGCAAGGCGCCAGTGTCGAGCACGGCCCGCACGTACATGCCAGGCAACAGGGTGCCTTTGGGGTTGCTGAACCAGGCGCGCAACGTGACGGCGCCGGTGCCGGTGTTGACCGACACGCCGGTGAAACCCAAGCGGCCTTCGAGGGGGTAACGGCTGCCGTCTTCCAGCAGCAGGCTGACCTTGGCCTCCTGCGCGCCAGAGCGTTGCAGCAGGCCCTGGGCCCAGGCCTGGCGCAGGCGCATCAGCTCGGCACTCGACTGACTGATGTCGACCTGCACGGGGTCGATCTGGCGCACGGTGGTCAGCGCGGTGGTCTGCTCGGTGGTCACCAAGGCCCCTGGGGTGACGCTGGACACATCGGCCCAACCACTGATGGGCGCCACCACCTGGGTGCGGCGCAGGTTCAAGGCCGCACTGTCACGGCTGGCCCGGGCTGCGGCCAGGTCGGCCTCGGCCTGGGCCAGGGCGGTCTGGGCGTCCTGCAGGTCTTGCTGGCTGATGGCCTGGATGCGGCCCAGGTCTTCACGGCGTTGCACGGTCAGGCGCGCTGCGTCGCGGGTGGCCTGGGCCCGCGCCAGTGCGGCGTCGGCGCTGGCCAGCGCAACACGGTAGCTTTCAGGGTCGATCTGGTAGAGCACCTGCCCGGCCTTGACCAGCGAACCTTCGGTGAAGCGCCGCGCCTGGATCAGCCCGCTGACCTGCGGGCGCACCTCGGACACCACCGGGGCGCCCACACGCCCAGGCAGTTCAGTGGCCAATTGCACGCGCCCGGCCTGGACAGTGAACGTGCCCACGGCCGTGGGCGCTGCCGCCGGGGCCGTGGCCGTACCGGCTTTCTGGCAGGCGCCCAGGCTCAGGGTCAACAGGGTCAGGGCCGCCAGGGCCCAGGTGGGATGGCGGCCGCTCAGGCCGCCCGGTTGGCGCGAAAATAGCATCAGATGGACTGTGAGGTGTGGAGATCCGATGCATGCTGCCGAGCCAATGTGCAGCAAATTTGGAAGGCCCGGCCGCCGCCAGGCCATGCTTGCGCGGCCGCGCAGACCGTGCGCCAATCGGGCACCAGCCCCTATGAACATGAAACACCTGAAACCCGGCATCACCCTGCAGCTTTTTGTGGCCGTGCTGGCCACGGCGGTGCTGGGGGTGGTCATGATGGGCTTTGCCGCGCGCCAGAGCTTTGACCGCGGCTTCATCGGCTACCTGAACCTGCAAGCGGTGCAACGACTCGATGCCGCCATGCCGCGACTGCAACAGGCCTATGCGAGCCGAGGCGGCAGCTGGGATTTCCTGCGCGCCCGCCCGGGCGCCTGGTTTCGGCTGATCGAGCCCGACGCCAGCACCGACGGGCACAGCCCGTGGGAGGGCGACGCCGAGGAACTGGCGCCCCACCTGCTGGGCGCAGGGCGGCGCATGACCTTGCTCGACGAACAACGCCAGCGCGTGATCGGCTACCCCACGCTGTACGCCCATTCGGAGCAACGCGAGCTGGTGGTCGACGGCAAAACAGTGGGTTGGCTGGTGCTGGCCCCGATCGAATCGGTGACCGATGCGGCCGCCTTGCGCTTTCGCGACGAGCAGTTCAACGCCACCTTGACCACCGGTGTGCTGGCGGTGTTGATGGCTGCCGTGATCGCCTGGTGGGTGGCCCGCCGTCTGCTGCAACCGATACGCACCGTGGCCCAGGCCACCAAGCGCCTCACCACTGGCGAGTACGACACCCGGGTGGACATTGATCGCGCCGACGAAGTGGGCCAGTTGGCCCACGACTTCAACCAGCTGGCCCACACCCTGGGGCGCAATGAACGCCTGCGCCGCAACTACATGGCCGATATCTCCCACGAGCTGCGCACCCCCTTGGCCGTGTTGCGCGGCGAGCTGGAAGCCATGGAGGACGGCATCCACCCCAACAGCCCGCAAGCGATCAGCATGCTGCTGCAGGAGGCCCAGACCCTGGGCCAGCTGGTGGATGACCTGCACGAACTGGCCATGGCCGATGTGGGTACGCAGCAGCACAAGCCCGAGCCCATCGACCTGGCCGGGCTGCTGCATCAGCAGGCGCAGTTGTTTGCCCACCGTTGCGAGGCCAGGGGCCTGGCGCTGCAGTACCAGGACAGCCCCCCCCTGTGGGTGCAGGGCGACCCGGCACGGCTGCGCCAGGTGCTGCACAACCTGCTCGACAACGCGCTGCGCTACACCCATGCGCCCGGCACGGTGCAAATCAGCCTGAGCCAGGCTGGGCCCTGGGCGCAGATCCGCATCGAGGATTCGGCCCCCGGCGTGGCGAGCGAACTGCTGCCGCGCTTGTTCGAGCGGTTTTTTCGGGTCGAGGCCTCGCGCTCGCGCCACAGTGGAGGCAGCGGGCTGGGGCTGGCCATCTGCGAGAGCCTGATCCGCGCCCATGGTGGGCGCATCGCGGCTAGCCATTCCGAGCTGGGAGGGCTGTGCGTCGAAGTGCTGCTGCCGCTCGCCCCTGCCCAGCCCTTGAATTGATGGCTCCCACCGAGAACCCCGCATGCCGATGAGCCCTGCCGCCCACGTCCTGATCGTGGAAGATGAACCCCGACTGGCCCGACTGGTGGCCGATTACCTGAGCGCGGCTGGCTACAGCACGCAAACCCTGTCTGACGGGCTGGCGGTGTTGCCGGCCTTGCAGCAACGCATGCCCGACCTGCTGGTGCTCGACCTGATGCTGCCCGGTCGCGACGGCCTGAGCCTGTGCCAGGAGATACGCCGCTTCAGCGAAGTGCCCATCGTGATGCTGACGGCCCGGGTCGAGGAGGTGGACCGCCTGCTCGGCTTGGACGCCGGCGCCGACGACTACATCTGCAAGCCCTTCAGCCCCCGCGAGGTGGTGGCCCGGGTGCGGGCCATTTTGCGCCGGGCGCGCAACGCCGATGGCAATGGCAATGCTGAGGGTGATGTCGATGGCACGAGCTCTGCCGGCGCCAGCCCCGGCAAAGCCCCAGACGAGCCGGTGCTGCACATGGACAGCGAGCGCTACGAAGCCACGCTGTGTGGTCAGCACCTGGGGCTGACGGCCTTGGAGTTCAGGCTGCTGAAAGCCTTGACCACGGTGCCAGGCAGGGTGCTGTCCCGCGCTCGCCTGATCGACCAACTGCACGATGACCAGCGCGCCTTGAGCGACCGCACGGTGGACAGCCACATCAAGAACCTGCGTCGCAAGCTGGAGCAGGCCGCACCGCAACTGGAGCTGATCGTGTCGATCTACGGTGCGGGTTACAAATTCGAAGGCCGGGTCACCCACAGACCCTGACATGCGAGGCATGGCACCGTGCTACCGGCCGCCTGAGGCCTCATCTGACCCACCAAGGACCTATCCCCCATGCAACTGCGCACCCTCGACCTGAACCTGTTGAAAGCCTTCGATGCGCTGATGGATGAGCGAAACGTCACCAAGGCGGCAGAACGGCTTGCTGTCTCGCAGCCCGCAGTCAGTGCCACCCTCAACCGCCTGCGCGATGCGCTGGGCGACCCCCTGTTCGTGCGGACCCAGCGCGGCATCGCGCCCACGGCGCGCGCACTGGCGCTCAGCGCGCCCATCAAGCGGGTGCTGGCCGATATCGAGGCGCTGCTGCAGCCCGCCACCCTGGACCTGGCAACGGCGGCCTTCACCGTCACCGTTTCGGCCACCGACTATGCCCTGCGGGCCGTGGTCGTGCCCTTTGTGGCAGCGCTCAGGCCCTTGGCACCCCAGGTTCGGATCTCGGTGGTTCAGTCCGGCGGCTCGGCCTTGTTGGAGCAAATGGAGCGCGGCGCACTCGATATGGCCTTGATCACGCCCGAGATGGCCGCCCCCGACCTACACAGCCGTCTGTTGTTTGATGAGCGCTATGTCTGCGTCATGCGTGAGCAACATCCGGCAGCCGCAGAGGCTCTGTCACTGGAGCACTTTTGCCAACTGGACCACGGCATCGTGTCACTGCAGGGAGGGGGCTTCACCGGCGCCACCGACGAGGCACTCGCCCAGCTGGGGCGGCAGCGCCGGGTGATGATGTCGGTGCCCAGCTTTGGCATGTTGCTGGACATGGTCCACAGCACCGACCTGGTGGCCTTGGTGCCGCAAAGGCTGCTGCACGACACCAACGGCCTGAAGGTACAGGCGCCGCCGCTGGAGATCCCCGGCTTCACCAAGATTCTGGCCTGGCACGAGCGCACCCACTCCGACCCCCGGCAGAAATGGATCAGGGATCTGTTGATCAACGTCTGCCAGGGTCTGCCCGCTCAAGAGACGGTCTGAGGGGTGTACAGCTTGGCCACGGCGGTCATGTTGCGGTCGCCAAGGCCTTGATTCACGGCCCGCTCAAACACGCCCAGCGCGGCTGAGACCAGCGGCAGCCGTGAGGCCTCGCCAGCGGCCTGTACGGTGTAGCAGAAGTCTTTGGCGATCAGTTCGACCGGGAACTGAGGCCGGAACTCACCCGCCATCATCGAGGCCGAGAGGTAGTGGTCGACCGGTGCCCAGACCGGGGTGTCGGCGACGGCCCTCAGGATGGGCTCGGTGGCCAAACCCTGTTGGGCCAGCAGGCCCGTCAGTTCTGCCAAGGCACCCACGTGGATACCGAGCAGCGCATTGGTGACCAGCTTGGCCGCGGCGCCGCAGCCTACCGGGCCGACATGGTGCGCAGCCGCCCCCATGGCCAGCAGCACGGGCTGCGCAGCCTGGAAGACCGCTGCGTCTCCGCCCACCAGATAGACCAGCAGGCCTGCATCGGCGGCGGGCCGCGAGCCCGACACCGGCGCATCCAGCAGGGGCACGCCGGCCCGGGCCGCCGCAGCAGCCAGCGCCTGCACGGCACCCAGCGACAGGGTAGAGCTTTCGATCGCCACGGCACCGGGCTTCATGCCGGCCAGGGCGCCGGTGGCGCCATCGCACCACACCTGTTGCGAGGCTTGATCGTCACGCACCATGGCGATCACAAAATCGGCCCCGGCAGCCGCCTCTCGGGGGTGCTGGGCCAGCCGGGCACCGGCTTGCAGCAAGGCCTGGGCCTTTTCGGGGTTGCGGTTCCAGACGGTGACCTGGAAGCCCGCCTTGAGCAGGCGGGCCGCCATCCGGCTGCCCATGGCGCCCAGGCCCAGCACGGCAACGGTGCGGCTCATGCTTGCTTGGCCTTTCGAGCCGCGCCAACCAAGCCGTCCAGCCAATCCTGGTGACCATTGATCATGGGGTTGGGCTTGGCCTTGGCCAGTTCTGCCGCGGGCTTGCCCTTCTGGGTCTCCTGGGTCAGGATGCGCAGCCGGCCGCCCGACAGCTCTTCCAGCAACCAGGCGTGGTGCACATCCAGGCGATCGTCAGCGCCCGGCTCACCCGACCAGCCATGCCAGGCCACGCGGGCAGGCTGGCCCAGCACGGGGGGCACATGCTCCACCACCTGGGCCTCGACGGGGAAGCCAAAGGTAGAGAAGTAAAAGCGCACGTTCGATTCGAGTGCCGGCCCCTTGCCGTCGTAAAAGCGCACATCGGCCGAGTTGGGGTAGTAGTCGGGCCAGCGTGAAGGGATGTTCAAAAAGGGCCAGACGTCGGCCACGGTGAGCCCGGTGACGATGACCTCGTTGGAGCAGTAGTTGTCGGTGAAGCCAGGCACGTAGCCTTCGGGCCAGAGGATGTCGCTCATGTTCAGTGTCGATTCATAAAGGTTGATGGCAGCGCTGTGCCGGAACCCTGATGATGGAGACAACAGTGAAATAAGAGAACTCAGATTTTTTGATCGACCCTATCAGCCAAACTGATTTCAGGATCACACGGGCCGACCCAACCCAAGGAGGGCCGCCGAAAAAAAACCCGCCCAGGCTTGTGGCCGGGGCGGGTGTCGGTTCACTTCAGGGCCCGGTGGGGGTGTCCCACCCTGGGCGCCTCAGGTGATCAGCAGATCATTCGTCGGGCGAAGGATCAGTATTCCCAGAAGATGCGTTGCAGTTCCTTGCTGTCGCTGGTCTTGGTCAGGGCGACCATGGCCAGGATGCGGGCCTTTTGCGGGCGCAGGTCGTGCGCCACCACCCAGTCGTACTTGTCGTCGGGCTGCTCGGCATTGCGCAGCACAAAGCCGTCGGGCACGCGGGCCGAGCGGATGATCTGCACCCCCTGGGCACGCAGGCCTTGCAGGGCAGGCACCGCCTGGGCAGCGACCGAACCGTTGCCGGTGCCGGCATGGATCAGGGCCTTCACGCCCGCCTTGCCGTAGGCATCGATGCCGGTGGTGTTCATGTTGCCGTAGCCGTACACGATGTCCACCGCGGGCAGGGTCTTGATGTCGTCGATGTTGAACTCGGACGCATTGGTGTGGCGCTTGACCGGGGCACGGAACCAGTAGTTGCGGCCTTCCACCACCATGCCCAGGGGCCCCCATTGGCTCTTGAAGGCTTCGGTCTTGATGTTGATGGTCTTGCTGACGTCGCGGCCGCTCTGGATCTCGTCGTTCATGGTGACCAGCACGCCCTTGCCGCCGGCATCCTTGCTGGCGGCCACGCTGACGGCGTCGTACAGGTTCAGGGTGCCGTCGGCCGACAGGGCGGTGCCAGGGCGCATCGAACCCACCACCACGATGGGCTTGGTGGTGCGCACCACCAGGTTCAGGAAGTAGGCGGTTTCTTCGAGCGTGTCGGTGCCGTGGGTGATGACGATGCCGTCCACGTCGGCCTGCTTGCTCAGGGCCGAGACGCGGCGCGCCAGGGTCAGCAGGTGCTCGTTGGTGAAGCTCTCGGAGGCGATCTGGAAGACCTGCTCACCCGTGACCTGGGCCACGTTGCCCAGTTCAGGCAGGCCGGCCAGCAGCTTTTCGACCGGCACCTTGGCAGCGGCGTAGGTGGCGCTGTTGGCAGCCGAGGCGCCAGCACCGGCGATGGTGCCGCCCGTGGCCAGCACCACCACATGGGGCTTGGCGGCCTGGGCCAGAGCAGCTGCCGACAGTGCGCTGAGCGCCATGGCGGCCAGCCAGCGTTTCATTCCTTGACGGGTGGTCATCAACATGAGGGGAAACTCCTGAGTTCGGGTCTTGAGGGGGAGCACGCAGCCCTCGGGTGGGGCGCTGCACTCATCCCGCAGGGTGCCGCGGGATGGCCGATGCTAGGGGCGACACCACGCCGCCGATGCGGAATAATCGACCGCAGGGTGTGAATTCCACTCATATCCGCATTAACCCTGATTCACCCCGGGCCCCCATGAACCTGAGGCAACTCGAAGTTTTCCAGGCTGTGCTGCAGACCGGCAGCATGAGCGCAGCCGCACGCCTGCTGTGCGTCACGCCCTCGGCGGTCAGCAAGGCCGTGGCCCATACCGAGCTGCAACTGGGCTATGCGCTGTTCACGCGCAGCCCGGCCGGCCTGACCCCCACCCCCGAGGCCCAGGTGCTGGCCGCCGAATCGGCTGGTATCCACCGCCAACTGGAGGGCTTGCGTCAGACGGCGCGCAACCTGGCCCGTGGCGAAGGCGGGCAGATCCGGCTGGCGGCCATTCCCTCGATCAGCCACAACTTTCTGCCCAGCCTGTTGCAGACCCATGCCGGCCGCCACCCCCAAGTGGGCATCGAGGTGCGCACCCTGAACCAGGACCAGATGGCCCAGGCCCTGCTCACGCACAGCGTGGATTTCTGCCTGGGCTTCTACCCCCACCCGCACCCGCAACTGCACAGCGAGCTATTGGTCAGCGGGCGCCTGTTCCTGGCCGTCACACGCGAGCTGTGGACCTGGTCGCTGCGCGGCAGCCCGCCGCTGGCCTATGGCCGCCTGGCGCAGGTGCCGGTGATCCGCCTGGTGGGCAACGACCCGATGCGCCAGGCCATCGACGAGCTGGCGCAACGCCTGGGCGTGGTGGACAGCGGTGGCATCCAGGTGCAGACCTCGCAGCTGGCGCTGGAGCTGGTGCGCCGGGGCATGGGCTGGACGGTGGTCGATTTTCTGACGGCCCAGCACCTGGACCCGCGCACCATGGTGGCGCTGGAGCTGCACGAGCTGCCCCCCATGTCGCTGTACAGCTACCACAGCCCCAACCACCCGCCCGGCCAGGCGGTGCAGCGCATGCTGGCCATGCTGCCAGCGCTGCTGCAACAGACGCTGTCGACCCCGGCCCGACCCAGCCTGGCACCCGAGCAAAACACATCGGCTTGAGGCACACTGCATCCACACCGCTGGTCAGTGCGGCCAGCCCCTTCATCCAATCCTGCGGAGACTGAACTGATGCGACTCAAGACCACTGCCCCCATCGCCCTGGCCTTTGCCGCCGGCCTGCTGGCCGGCCCCTGGGCCACCGAGCTGCTGCGCGATGCGCACGCCCAAGCCGTGCCCCTGGCGCCGGCCGCCATCGACATCGCAGCCCTCACCGACGCCGACCTGCCCGCCACACCCAACCCCGATTTGCGCAGCAAGACCCTGGTGGTGACCGATCAAGCCACGCTGGCCGTGCAAAGCGGCAACGTGGGCAAGCACTACCACGCCAAGTCGGACGAGATCCAGTACATCGTCGAAGGCACGGGCACGGCCTGGCTGGGCGACCGCCTGGTGGACATCAAGCCCGGCATGCTGCTGGTCATCCCCAAGGGCACGGCCCATGCCGGCACCGTGGCCAGCAGCGGCCGCTTCAAGGCGATTGCCATCAAGGTGCCGCCGCAGGCCAGTGGCGACACCGTGTTCCTGAACTGAGTCGGCGCAGCGGCCTGATCAGCCTGCAGCGAGGCGGCTCTTGCTGGCCTCCAGTTGGTCCAGCAGCGAGTACCAGGCCACGCCCGCCGCGATGTAGAAGCGCTGCAGCCCGTGCAAGGGGATGCGCCGCATGCGGGTGACGGGGTACGGAAACGGTGCCCCGCCCGCCAGATCGCCCGCTGTCAGACGCCGGGCGATCTGCTGGCCCAGGCTGGTGCACAGGGCAATGCCGCGCCCATTGCAGCCCAGCGCCAGGGTCACGCCGGGCGCGGGCTCGTGCACATGGGGCATGAAGTCGCGCGTGATGGCGATGCGACCGGCCCAGCGGTACTCGTACTGCAAGGGCCCCAGGCCCGGAAACAGCAGGGCCAGCGAACGTTCGAGGTGGGCAAAATCGGGCGCACCGACCGGGTCGCTGAAATGGCCGCGCCCGCCCATCAGCAGCCGCCCCTGGGCGTCTTTGCGGAAGTACAGCAACAAGCGCTGCGAGGTGGAGGCCGTCTCGCCCCCCGGCAGGATGGCAGCGGCCGCGTCACCCTGCAGCGGGGGCGTGGCCACCATGAAGCTGTTGGCCGCCAGCACGGTCTGGCGCAGGCCCGGCCAAAGACCGTCGGTGTAGCCATTGGTGGCGATCACCACGCGGTCGGCACGCACCGTGTTGCCCCCCGGGCCGGTGGCCACCCAATGCCCCCCCACCCGCTGCAAAGCGCTCACCGGGCTGTGCCCGTGCACCTGCACGCCCAGCAACTGGGCGGCCTGCAAAAGGCCCCGTGCATAGGCCAGCGGCTGCACCCCACCGGCACGGCCATCGAGCCAGCCCCCGGCAAAGGCCTCGGTGCCCACCCGGCGTGCCACCGCCGCGCGGTCCAGCCACTCGACCGGCACCCCCCGGGCGGCCCATTGGCGCGAACGGGCCTGCAGGCCGGCCAACAGTTTCTCGTCGTAAGAAAGCTGCAGCCAACCGGCGCGCACCGGATCACAGGCGATGCCATGTTTGCGGATCAGCTCGAACACCAGATCGGCCGAGCCGGACACCACCTCGATCAGCGCCTCGGCCCGCTCGGGCCCCAGCAAGGCCCTGAGTTCGTCCGGGTCGTGCTTGAGGGTGGGGTTGACCTGCCCGCCGTTGCGCCCGGAGGCGCCCCAGCCCGGCTCGCGCGCCTCCAGCACCACCACCCGCGTGCCCGCCTGGGCCAGGTGCAAGGCGGTAGACAGGCCCGTGTAGCCGGCGCCGATCACCAGCACGTCGGTGCTGATCGACTCGGCCAGCGCCGGCGTGGCGGTGGCCGGGGGGGCCGTGGCCGCCCACAGCGAGGGCGGCATGGCTTCGGAATACCGTGGGTTCATGGGGTGGGCTCCAACGTGGCCTGGGCAGGCTGGTGCAGCACCCGGCGCAGAAAATCCTGGGTGCGCGCGTGGCGCGGTGCGCCCAGCACCTGGGCCGAGCTGCCCTCTTCCACAATGGTGCCGCTGTGCAGAAAGCACACGCGGTCGGCCACCTCGCGGGCAAAGCCCATTTCGTGGGTGACCACGATCATGGTCATGCCTTCACGGGCCAGGGCGCGCATCACCTCCAGCACATCGCCCACCAGCTCGGGGTCGAGGGCCGAGGTGGGCTCGTCGAACAACATGGCTTCGGGCTTCATGGCCAGCGCGCGGGCAATCGCCACCCGCTGCTGCTGCCCGCCAGAGAGCTGGGCCGGGTAGGCCTGGGCCTTGTCCACCAGGCCCACCTTGTCGAGCAGGTCCAGGGCCAGTGCGCGGGCCGGGCCGCGGGCCTGGCCCAGCACATGCACGGGGCCTTCCATCACGTTGTCCAGCACGCTGCGGTGGGCAAACAGGTTGAAGCGCTGGAACACCATGCCCATGCGGCAGCGCAGCTGGCGGATGGCCGGGCTGCGCACATCCACCGGCTGGCCAAAGGCACGGATTTCGCCGCCCTCGTAGGTCTCCAGCCCGTTGATGCAACGCAGCACAGTGGATTTGCCCGAGCCCGAGGGTCCGATCAGGCACACCACCTGGCCGGCCTCCACGTTCAGGCTGACGCCCTTGAGCACCTCGTGGGCGCCGTAGCGCTTGTGCAAGTCGCGAATCTCGATCATGGCCTGCGGGCTCCCTTGCGAAGGTGGCTTTCCAGTTTCTTCAGGCCGGCCACCAGGGGCAGGCTCAGCACCAGGTACAACAGGGCCACCAGGGTGTAGACCGTCATGTTCTGGAAGGTGGACGAGGCAATCAGCTGCCCGGCCCGGGTCATCTCAGCCACGGTGATGGTGGACACCAGCGACGAGTCCTTGAGCATCATCACCAGCGTGTTGCCATAGGGCGGCAGCGCAATGCGAAAGGCCTGCGGCAGGATCACCCGGCGCATGATCAGCGCCGGCCCCATGCCCATGGCCAGGGCGGCCTCGCGCTGGCCGGGGTCGACCGCCTCGATGCCGGCCCGGAAGTTCTCAGCCTGGTAGGGCGAATAGGCGATGCCCAGGCCGATCACGCCGGCCTGGAAGGCCGTGAGCTGGATGCCGATGTCGGGCAGCACAAAGTAGATGTAGAACAGCTGCACGATGATGGGCAGGCCGCGGATCAGGTTGATCACCGCGCCCCCGCCCCAGGCCAGGGCGCGGATCGGTGACAAGCGGGTCAGCGCCAGCACCAGGCCCAGCACGGTGCTGAAGACAAAGGACAACAGCGTGACCTCGACCGTGACCACCGCCCCCTGCAACAGGATGGGCATGAACTCACGCGCATGTTCGATGAACTGGGATGCACTCATGAAGCGCTTTCAGATCGGGGGCGCGCAGGCCTCAGATGCCCCACTTCTGCACGATCTTGGCCAGGGTGCCATCGGCCTTGATGGCTGCAATCGCCTTGTTGAGCCGGGCCAGGGTCTCGGTATCGCCCTTGCGCACCACCAGGCAGACATCGCCCACATTGACGGGCTTGTAGCTGTCGACCAGACGCACGCCCTGGAAGGTGTTCTGCCGGATCTGGTAGGCCATGATGGGCTGGTCGGCCAGCGCCGCCTTGATGCGGCCCAAGGCCAGGTCACGTGCCAGGTCAGCCACCGAGTCGTAGCTGCGCACCTCCTTGAAGATGCCTTTCTTGTTGAGCATGTCCAGGAACACGGTGCCCACCTGGGCCCCCACGATCTCGCCCTTGAGTTCATCGAGCGAGGTGTAGGCCTTGGCGTCGTCGGCCTTGACCAGCAGGCCCTCACCATACGAGTAGACCGGGTCGCTGAAGTCGACCACCTGCTGGCGTGCCGCCGTCTTGAGCATGGCGGCCGAGATGATGTCGATCTTGTTCGAAGTGAGCGAAGGGATCAGGGCCGAAAACACGGTCTGCTGCACGTTGACGCTGAAGCCACCGGCCTTGCCCACCGCCGTCACGGTGTCCACCATCATGCCCTGGATGGAGTTGCTTTTGACGTCCAGAAAGGTGAACGGAATGCCGGTGGCCGTGGCCCCCACGTTGTAGCTGGATGCACCGCCCTGGGCCCATGCACCTGAAGTGACACAGGCAGCGCACAAGATCAGGGCAGCACGGCGAAGAGGTGAGGCAAGTGACATGGAAAGCTCCTAGATGGGCCAGGCCCGGGGGTGGATGAAAAGGGGAAGATGCATCGATGATTGCAATGAACATGCCAATATTCGATTCATACGACACTTATTTCAATCAATACAAACCACTATTCGACGATATAGAATCGAATATCGATTTTCAAAACACCATGAACCCCACCCAAGACACCCCCAAGCCTGGCACCGACGAAGCGCCCGCCGCCGGCAACAGCCTGCTGTTCAATCAGTCACTTGAAAAAGGGCTGGGCGTGCTGCGCGCCTTCAATGGCCAGCGTCGTACCATGACGATCGCCGAGGTGGGCGAAGCGGTGGGCATCAACAAGAGCTCGGCCCAGCGCATGGTCTACACGCTGGAACAACTGGGCTACCTGCGCAAACACCCGCAGACCCGGCGCTACCAGCTCGCCCCCCGGGTGATGGAGATCGGCTTCAACTACCTGTCGGCCAACCCGATGATCGAGATCGCCAACCCCTTCCTGTCGGAGTTGTCGAACGTCACCACCGAAACCTCTTGCCTGACCGAAGGCGATGGCGACGACATGGTCTACGTGGCCCGCTTCGTGAGCGCCCAGTTCGTGCCTGTGCACATGCCGATCGGCAGCCGCATCCCCATGTACTGCACCGGCTCAGGAAGGGCCTACCTGAGTGCGCTGCCCGAGGCCGAAGCCGAGGCCTTGATCGAAGGTGCGCACCGGGTGGCCCACACCCAGCACACGCTGACGGCGGTGGCCGACATCCTGGACACGCTGCGCCAGGCACGCCAGCGCGGCTATGCCATCAACCGCGAAGAGCTTTTTCTGGGCGACATGACGCTGGCAGCCCCCGTGCTGGGCGCCAGCGGCCGCCCCCTGGGGGCCATCCATGTGGTGGCACCCACCAGCCGCTGGACGCTGGAAGAAGCCGAACGCAAGCTGGCCCCGCCGCTGCTGCAGTGTGCCCGGGCGGTCAGCAGTTCGGTGCGCACCATGGGCTGAACGCGCCAGGCCTGGGTTAGAGTTCGGCCACCTGTCTGCCCTAACCCGCCATGAACCGACTGCAAACCGAGCTGTGCCGCATGTACCTGCCCTCTGGCGCTACGCCGCCCCAGGGTGACGTCGCCGAACTGACGCTGCTTGGCCCTGACGGTGAACTGCGGGCGGCCGTGCTGGAGCTGGCCCGCCCGGCCGATTGGCCTGCGCTGTCGGCGGTCTGGCAGGGCGTACAGGCGGATCTGGGCTTGCCGGCCCCGGCCATCGCCATCAATGGGCTCGACGGCTACCAGTTGTGGTTCTCATGGACCCAGCCCTTGCCGCTGGAGCAGGCCCAGGCCTTTTTGCAGGCCTTGTGCACCCGCTACCTGCCGGGCGTGCCCGCACGCCGCCTGCGCCTGCTGCCCCAGCCCGGACAGGGCGTGCCCCAGGTGCCGGCGCTGCGCCCGGACACCGGTGTGTGGTCAGCCTTTGTGGCCCCCGACCTGGCCGCCGTGTTTGGCGATGAACCCGCCATCGACCTGCCCCCCGGGCCCGACGCCCAGGCCGACCTGCTGGCCCGGCTGAGCAGCATGCGCTCCGGCGACATGCTGCAGGCCTGGGAACGGCTTCAACCCGTGCCGGCGCCCCAAGCCACCGAGGCGCCGCCAGCACGGCACCCGGGTGCACAGCTCGCGCCGGCAAACCACACCCACATCACCGCGGGCCCCGGCCCCGGGCTGAGCCCCCAGGCCTTCTTGCGCGCCGTGATGGACGACCCCAGCGTGCCCCTGGCGCTGCGCATCGAGGCCGCCAAGGCCTTGCTGGTGGCAGGGCCCACCCCAGACTGAACACCATGGGGCAAGCAGCCAACCCAGCCGACCCGCACCAGCCGGGGCTGGATCTGCTGCGCGGTCTGTGCACCCTGCTGGTGGTGCTGCACCATGCGGCCATCACCTATGGCGCCATCGGCGGCTGGTACTACCGCGAGGTGGCCACCAGCCCGCGTCTGGATGTGCAGTGGCTGGTCTTCTTCTGCACCGTCAACCAGGCCTGGTTCATGGGCCTGTTCTTTTTGCTGTCGGGCTACTTCACGCCGCCGGCCCTGGCCCGCAAGGGCTTGGCGGATTTTGTGCGCGGGCGCCTGCTGCGCCTGGGCCTGCCCCTGGGGGTGTACGGCACGCTGATCGGGCCGGCCACCCTCGCGCTGGCCGCCACCGCGCGTGGCAAGCCCTGGTGGGACACCTTCCTCACGCTGCTGCAGCACAACACCTTCGAGAACGGGCCGCTGTGGTTTGCCCAGGCACTGCTGCTGATGACGGGGGCTGCGCTGGCGTGGTGGTGGGCCTGCGGGCGATTACCCAGGCCAGCAGCGGGCCGGCGCGCACCGTGGCAAGCCGACCACCGCCCCTGGCCCCGCCGCCGCACGCTGCTGCTGGCGGCCCTGGCCACGGGTGCCGCGGCCTGGCTGCTGCGCCAGGCCTGGCCCCTTGGCCACAATGTGTGGGGCCTGCAACTCGGCTATTTCGCCAGCTATGGGCTGCTGTTTGGAGCGGGCTGCCGCGCGGCGCGCTCGGGCTGGCTGGAGCGCCTGCCTGGCGCCGAGGTGCGGTTCTGGTGGCGCCTGGCCCTGTGCTGCCTGCCCGTGCTGCCGGTGTTGTATGGCTTGGGCGCACGTTGGCCTGAACTGCGCTCGGCCGTCCTGCCGGTGGCCTATGCCTTCTGGGAGCCCCTGGTGGCCTGGGGCATTTTGCTGCGGCTGCTGCAGGCCTTCGGGCCGGCATGGCGCCCCACACGCCGTTGGCAGACCGACCTGTCGCGCCGGGCCTTTGCCATCTATGTGATCCACCCGCCCGTGCTGGTGGCCGTGGCCCTGGCCGGCTCGGGTGTGAGCGCCGCGCCGTTGCTGAAATGGGCCGTGACGGGCAGCCTGTCGTGCCTGCTGTGCTTTGTGCTGGCGGGGCTGCTGTTGCGGGTTCCAGGGCTGGCCCGGGTGCTTTGACCGACAGATGCCCGCGCACCAGACGAGGGGCTGAAGATGCAAGCCGATCAAGCCAGCCGTGACCAGTGCGGCTGTCGGCAGCCGCTCAGGGTGCCCAAGGCCTCGGCGATGCCCTGGACCCTCTTGGCAACGCGACTTCGATACCGCCCTTTAATTTCAAATATATAAGCATCGAAACGGTATAGCGTGGTTCAACACTGGTGCAGGCGTCATTCGAAAACACCAAACCACCCTCTTAAACCCCGATAAATGGCTATTTTGATCCGAAATAGCGCCTTGATCGTGTCTCAACGAGCCAAGGGTTTATCCGCTGCCGCACACAAATATACTTCAGTATTGTAAGTATTTGCCAAATGACAACGCTGTCTTTTGGCTCAAGATGAGATGCAACCACTGGAGACACCATGTCCGCGAAACCAACGACCCAGCCCCGCCCGCCTGCACGGCTCGCCACAAGCTACCGACTGAGCTCGCTCGGCCTGATCGGCCTGGTCTTTTCACTGTCTGCCTGCGGCGGCAGCGATTCAGGGCCACGGGTGGCGGTGGGGGCCACCCCCACCACCTCTTGCAGTGCAGCCGCTTTCTCGTACAGCAATCTGACCATCACATCGGCCAAGCTGGTGGCAGCAGGGTCGACCGAAGCCGCGGGCAGCAGTGGCGTCACCGTCACCAACCCCGAGTACTGTGATGTGGTCGGCACCCTGAACGCCCGCACCGGCCCTGTCGATGGCCGACCCTACGGCATCGGCTTCGAGATGCGCTTGCCCACCCAATGGAACGGCCGCTTTTTCTACCAGCCCAACGGCGGGCTGGACGGCTCAGTGGTGGCCGCTGTCGGCGACATCCTGGGCGGCGGACAAGCCTCCACGGGCCTGACCAAGGGCTTTGCCACCCTCAGCACCGACGCCGGGCACCAGCCTGACACCACGGTGAATGCGAACATCAATGGTGGGGTGTTCGGCATCGACCCCCAGGCTCGCCTGGACTACGGCTACAACGCCGTCGGCAGCCTGACCCCCATGGCCAAGGCCCTGATCAAGCAGTATTTCGGCAAGCAGCCCGATCGTTCGTACATCGTGGGGACCTCCAATGGCGGCCGCCACGCCATGGTGGCAGCATCGCGTTTCGGCGACCAGTTCGATGGCTTTGTCGCCGGCTCGCCAGGCTTCAACCTGCCCAAGGCAGCGGTGGCCCAACTCTGGGGAGCGAACCAACTGGCCACGATCTCCAGCAAGTTCAGCAGCGGCGCCAAGGCCGGCCTGCCCGACGTGTCGACCAGCTTCAGCGTCAGCCGCGATCTGAAACTGGTGTCCAAAGCCATCCTGACCCAATGCGATGCACTGGACGGCGCCGCTGATCAGGCGGTGAATGACATCGTGGCCTGCCAGGCCGCCTTCAACATCAACACCGACGTCCCCACCTGCACAGGCGCTGCCGATGGCACCTGCCTGACCGCCGGGCAAAAGACGGTGTTGGCCAACATGCATGCCGGAGCCAAAAACTCAGCCGGGCAGGCGCTGTACACCCAGTTCCTGTGGGATGCAGGCATTTACAACACCTCGTCGTCGGGCTGGTTCACCTGGAAGACGGCCAACGCCACCGGCCCGCGCGACCCCCTGTCTGTGGGCTTCGTGTTCACCACCCCACCCACCTCGGCCAGCGTCATGACCGGGGTGGACCCGACGATCCTGAACTTCGTGCTCGGATTCAATTTCGACACCGACGCGCCCAAGATCTTCGCGACGAACAGCACCTACGCCCAGTCGGCCATGGCCTTCATGACCCCACCTGACCTGCTGATGAGCAAGATGGTGGGCAACGGGGGCAAGATGATTCTGGTGCATGGCTCGGCCGACCCGGTGTTCTCTGTGCAAGACACGATCAACTGGTACAGCAATTTCCAGTCGGGATGGAATGACAAGGCCCAGCTCTCTGCGCGCCTGTTTGTGGTGCCGGGCATGGGCCACTCACGGGGTGGGCCGGCCACCGACAACTACGACATGGTGGATGCCATCGTGAACTGGGTCGAATATGGCAAAGCCCCTGACAGCGTGCTGGCCACAGCGCGAGGCGCGGGCGGCTCGATCGCCTCGACCAACGCCGATGTGCCTAGCGGCTGGTCGCCCAACCGCACCCGCCCGCTGTGCCCCTATCCGAAGGTGGCCCGCTACAACGGCACGGGCAACGTGGAATCAGCCGCCAGCTTCAGCTGCCAGTGAGGAGCCCCCTCGTGACCCTAGAGATCTCTGACACCGGCCCTGAGGGCACACCTTCGATGCCGCGTCGCCGCTGGCTTGGGGCCAGCGTGCTGGCCGGCACCGGCCTGATGGCCACGTCCGCCCGGGCCGCCGCTGGCCCCAGCACGGCCACCACCGACCGGGTGCCCATGGCCTTACCACGCACCGAGTTTGTCTACGAGGCTGTCTGCGACCTGGAGCCGACCCTGGACCTGGGCACCTCGCCCTGGGGCGAGCGCCGCATGGTGCCGATCGCAGGCGGCACGTTTGAAGGCCCCGGCCTGAAGGGCAAGGTGCTGCCCGGTGGCGCCGACCGCCAACTGATACGCCGCGACGGTGCGCGCTCGCTGGACGCGGTGTACGAGTTGCAGACCCATGACGGCGTGATCATCTCGGTGCGCAACCGCGTGCTGGTGCGCCCGCCCAAGGACGGCACCGCCCGCTACGCATTTTCAACGCTGGAGATCGTGGCCCCCGAGGGCCGTTATGGCTGGCTGAACGACCATGTGCACGTGGGCACACTCGACAGCCTGCGCCCTGAGCGCGCGGCGGTGGTGATCCGGGTGTTCCGCCTGGTCTGATCCCTGACACCGGTGCAGAACCGGGTAACTCTGCAGTAAGTCGAGCCGGCGGACCATGCGTCATCGCCAGGCCCGTTTGCCATCCTCATGCCCTTGTGAGGAGCGGGTCTGGACCTGATGAACGGAGGTTCAGACCATGAAGGTTCGACACCCCACCGTGTCCTGGGCGGCCGGCGGCGCGAGCCACTGCGCCCTCGCCACGCACGCCAACGTGGCCCGTGCACAGCATGAAGTAGCCAGCCCGTGGCACAGCATGCCCCTGCGCCGCAGAACCCTGTTGCTCACACTCCTGGCCGCGGGCCAGAGCCCATGGGCTCTGGGCTCGCCCGTCCCCCCTGTGGAATCCGCCGTGGGCCAGCTGCAGCGCGAGTGGGAGACCATCCGCTACCAGAAGGCCGCCAGCGACCGTGAAAAATGGTTCGAAGGCCTGGCCACCAAGGCCCACATGGTCAGCGAGACCTACGAAGGCCGGGCCGAGCCCCTGATCTGGGAGGGCATCGTGCTCGGTTCGCTGGCCGAGCAAAAGGGCGGCCTAAGCGCCCTGCCGCTGCTCAAGCAGGCGCGCAGCCGCTTCGAGCAGGCCCTGCAGATCAATGACCAGGCGCTGGAGGGATCGGCCTACACCGGCCTGGGCGTGCTGTATTACAAGGCGCCGGGCTGGCCCCTGAGTTTTGGCGACAAGTCCCAGGCACGCGCCCTGCTGACCAAGGCGCTGAGTCTGCAGCCCCGGGGCCTGGACGCGAACTACTTCTACGCCGAGTACCTGGTCGAGTCGCGCCAGCAGGCGCAGGCCCTGCCCTACCTGCAGAAGGCATTGAGTGCGCCGGATGACCCGGGCCGGCCACTGACCAACGCCGCCCGCCGCCAAGAAGCCAGGGCCTTGCTGGACAGGATCAGGCAGGCGCGTTGAGCCTGCAGCACTTGCGCTCCCGACGGCACCGCGCCCCACCCCCATCGCTAGCGCTCCACCAACCCATCTTCAACGCCCCCAGCCCAAAGATGAACAAGCCCATGCACGAAGACCTGATAGCGCTACCCCGTAACCACCCGGAAGGGCCCCGCGCCGATTCGCCCCCTGCGGCGGCCCCCGACAGCGCCCTACCCCGGCTGCTCACGCGGCTGTTCTTTCACTCGGCGGTGGTCACCGGCCACCAGGCCCTGGCACCGGGCCTGTACCTGATCGCGGTGCAAGGGCCGGCACTGCGCGGGCGGGTCTGGTCACCAGGCGACAAGCTGCAGATCAAGGTGGGCCCCGGCATGACGAACCGCAGCTACACCCCTATCGACTGGAACCCGCAGACCGGTGAAACCCGCTTTGTGGCCCATGCCCTGGCCCTGGGCCCGGGCAGCGAATGGGCGCGCCACGCCCAGGTGGGGCAGGCCGTGGCCTTGATGGGGCCACGCCGGTCGCTGGACCTGGCGGCCTGGCCCGCCGCCACCGGTGTGCTGGTGGGGGATGAGACCAGCATCAGCCTGGCGGCCGCGTGGCGCCCAGCCCGCATCGTCCTGGAGGTGGACCAGCCCGAGCACATCGACGCCCTGCTGCAGACCTGGCACCTGCAGGCTGAATTGGTGGCCCGGCAAAGCGATGACGCCCACCTGCCCGCCCTGTCGGCGCTGGTGCTGGCGGGCGCCGAGGCGTCATCGCGCTACGTTCTGACCGGGCGGGCACGCACCATCCAAGGCCTGCTGCCAGCACTGCGAGCACATGGCGTGCCCCGGCAGCGACTGCTGAGCAAGGCCTATTGGGCACCCGGCAAGACCGGCCTGGACTGAGACAGGACCAGCCACCGGTCGGTCGCAGCTAGCGCCCGCCGCCCTGCGCATCGCACGACTTCTGTTCGAGGCCGGGCCCCGGTGCCTGGCCCGTTGGCGACGCGGGCTTGGGAGCCTCCCAGGCCTCACCCGCCTCGATGCGGCGCGCCATGTCGTCAAGCTGCTGCGCCTGCTCAGACCCCACGGGGTTCATCCAGGCCAGGGCATAGCAGATCACCAACAGCGTCAACACCAAGCCGGCCACACTGCGGGCGGCGGGTGCCTTCAGGTGGCGCCGCAGGGTGGCGGCCTGGGTGAACAGATGCACGCCCACGGCGGCCACCAGCAGGATGCCGAACACTTTGTGCACCGGGTGCATGCGCAGCGTGAATGAGGGTTGGTCCACGACCAGCATCATCAGACCTGAACTGGCCATGCCCAAAAAGGCCACCAGCAGCACGGGGGTTGTCAGGCGGCGGATCATGACGGCCCTCCTGGCAAGGCGGCGGGCTGCAGACTCAGCCTGAACTCGGCTCCGGGCTCGGCATTGCGCGCACTCAGGCACCAGCCGTGGGCCTGGGCCACCTCCAGACAGATCGCCAGCCCCAGGCCGGCCCCCACATCACGCCGGCCTGGGCCACGCCAAAACCGGTCGTACAGGCGCGCAAAGTCGGCCTGTGCAATGCCCGGGCCAACGTCGCGCACCACGACCGCCTGGGCCTGCAGCCGCAGCGTGACGTTGGACCCCTCTGGCGCAAAGCCGATGGCGTTCTCAACCAGGTTCTTGAGCAGCACGAACAATGCCGAGCGATCGCCCTGAGCGCCCTGGGGAACCGATTCGATGTCGGGCACCAGGCCGACACCGGCGCGCTGGGCCAGGGGCGCCAGAAAGTGGCACACCTCCCAGACGATGGCCTCCCAATCCAGCGCCGCATGTCGGTAGCTGCGGGGCTCGGTCACCTCGGCCAGCACCAGCAACTGCTGCACCTGGCGAGAGAGCTGATCCACATCCTGGATCAAGGCCTGGGTGTCGGTGTCGCCCAGCTCCATCTGCCCCTTGAGCAGCGCCAACGGTGTCTTCAACTCGTGGGCCGCATCGGCCAGGAACTTCAGTTGCCGGGCAAACGCATCCTCCAGCCGCTGCAGGCTCTCGTTGAACGACAGCACCAGGGGCTTGAGCTCGCGAAACACCCCCTCGGTGCCCAGGCGCAGCCCCGGGCGACTGAGCTGGATGCGGCCCGCCTCTTCGGACAGCCGGCTCACGGGCGCCAGCAGACGCCGGAACAGAAAGAACTGCACAGCTCCCAGCAGCAGCACCGAAAGCACCGCCATGAGCAGCATCAGCCCCCCCAGCCGGGCCCCATTGCCGGCATGGAACAGCACCACCAACCGCTCGCTGAGGCCGACCTGCAGCCACAGCCTGCGCGGCCCGCCGTCCGGGCTGGGCACGGTGACGGTGCGCACCCGCATGGGCAGGCCCTCCACCCACACCCGGCCATGGACCTCTTGCGGGGTGGGCGCCGGCGCGGCCCCTGGCCAGACCTGTCGGGCCCGCTCAGACGACCACAGCAGTTCCTGGCCCTGTTCGTCGAAGACGCGATAGACCAAGTCCAATGGCGCCAGGTCGGACAACCAACGCACCTCCTCCGGAATCACAACCTGCGCGGGGCGCCCCTGGGCGTCGAATTGCACGCGCTCGGCGAGTTCGGTGGCCACCGCCAGGGTGGAGTGGTCCACCCAGTGCAGCGGATCGCCGCGCAGAAACCAGAAAATGCCCAGGGCGATCAGCGACAGCGTGAGCAGCCAGGCCACGAGATAGGTCCACATCAGCCGGGCACTGAGGCTGAGGTCGGCCCACTTACAAGGCTTCAAGCGCATAGCCGACCCCCCTCAGGTTCTGGATCTTCACGGTCGAGCCCAGGGCCTGGATCTTCTTGCGCAGGCGGTGCAGGGCCACATCGAGGGCATTGGGGGTGACGGCTTCCTGCAGCCCCCAGGCCGCTGCCTCGAGGGCGCTGCGCCGTATCGGGTCACCCGCCCCCTTGACCAGGGTGAGCATGATCTGCAGCTCGGTGCGGGGCAGCAGCACCGATTGCTGCTGGCACACCAGCAAGGCCTTGTGGGGCTGCACCTGCAGGTCGGCAAAGCAGGGTTCCAGCGAGGTCTGCTCGGGCGCGCGGCGCAACAGGGCGCGGGTGCGGGCCACCAGCTCTTCCACCGAAAACGGCTTGGTCAGGTAATCATCGGCCCCGCCCTCGAGACCGGCAATGCGGTCGTGCAAGGCATCGCGGGCGGTCAGGATCAGGCAGGGCAGCTGTTGGCCGCTGTCGCGCCAGCGCCGGATCAGCGACAGGCCGTCACCGTCGGGCAGACCCCGGTCGACCAGCGCCGCCGAATAGGCCTGGCTTTGCAGCGCCGCCCAGCCTTGGTCCATGCGCTCCAGCACATCGCATTCGACACCGGCCTGAGCCAGGGCTCTTTTGATCAGGCTGGCCAGCCTGGGGTGATCCTCGATCAACAGGACGCGTTGCACAAGCCGACTCCCTCTCAGAACCGATAAAGATAGCCTACCCGCAGCATGGGCAGCGTGGAACGGTCCACCAGCGGGCTGTTCTTGATCGACGAACCCAGGCGAGTCACACCCAGATCCAAGAAGGTGGTCTGATGGGGCGCCAACCGGTAGTCCAGGCGCACGGCCAGCTCGGTGTTCAGGGCCCCGCTGGCCTGGTAGGCCGCGCGGCCGGTTCGGGCCTCGGCCTGCTCCACGCCGTAGTAGTACTGCACATACTTCTGGTCCTGCCAGTTCAGTTGGGCCCGCGGCGCGACGCCGAAGCCGCCCAGGTCAAAGCGGCGCTCCACCCCGACCTTGATCTTTTGCCCCTGGCTGTTGCCAGAGGCGTCGCCCGCCAACTCGGCCGACAGGTTGGCCAGCTCGGTGCGCCAGGCCACCCGCGTGCCCACCCAGAAGCTGGACTTGCGATCGGCCATGCCGGCCAGGGTGGGCGAGTCCTTGGCCTGGTAACCCTCATCGGCCCCGTAGGCCAGCGTGAGCCCGAAGGCCACCGGCCCGGCCTGCCCCAGCTTGAACTCCAAGCCCGGGCCGAGCACCCGGACCCAGGCGTTCTCATAGGTCACCATGGGGAAGACCTCGGTCTTGTGCCTGAAGTCCTTGTAGGCCCGGACCCGGGGAAACACCACGCCACCGACCCCCCAGCCATAGCCAGGATCGGCGTCGCCTGGTGGAGCGTCGGCCCAGGCGGTCTGGGCACAGGCCAGGCACAAGGCCAGGGCCGCCAAAGGCACAGCGCGCGCCATCTGCGGGTTGAATGCGTTCATGAGATTCCTTCGAAACATGGAAGACATCCCATGTTCGCCCGGATCGACTTACCGCATCGTTACTGGGGGCCCCTCTGGCCAAGACTGGCCCCAGCCACCCGGCGCAGCCGTTGAACGCGGCAGCACGCCAGCGAGGTGACCGCGGTCAGCCTGGCCGCGGCCCACCGGGCCGAATGAAATCCACTCGCTTTCCAGGTCTTCTTCGATGCGGCTGAAGGCCTGGCTGGCCTCGACGGTGCCCATCGACTCATCGCGGATCTTGCGTGCCAGCAAGACCGGCCTGCTGACGCAGCAAGCGCCAGCAGGCGCACCACCTGCAGCCCCGGACGGCACTCAAAAGCTGTGCTTGATCCCCAGCGAAACGCCGGTGCTGGTGGCACTCAGACCGGCGCCCTGGTAGTCGCGCTTCCAGCGGGTGTTGTCGGCCTCGAGGTAGACCAGGGAGCGGGTCGACAGCTTGTATTCGAGAAAGGCGATGGTGCGGTTGTAGCCATCGTCCAATGCCGCGGTCCGCGAGCGGTTCACACGGTAGTGCCCCACCAGCAGATCCAGCTGCGGCGTGAGCGGCCAGGTGCCGCCCAGGCCCAGCACCTGGTTGCGGGTCTTGGCGGTGGCCGAGGTGTCGGCGGTGTGCCCGCTGTAGGTCAGGTTCAGCCTGCCCACGCCCACGGGCACGGCCACACCGCTGACATAGCCGTTCAAGGTCAGGCCCGTGACGGTCTTGAACTGGGTGTAAGCCAGGATCCCCTGCCAATTGGCGCTCTTGTATTCGACACTGGCGCCGTTGGAAGACAGCTTGCTGTTGCTGTCGGCCTGGTTGCCAAAAGCGTGCATCACGCGGGCCGTGGTGTTGCCCATGCTGTAGGCATACTTCAATGAGTTGTCCAGGCGGTAGCTGCCTGTGCTGGAGCCCGAGGCCCCGTACTCGATGCCCAGCTGATGGGCGCTGAGCGCCGAGATCGCCACGTTGGCGTTCAGGCTGGCAAAGCGGGTGGCCAGCGGATCGACCGGCAGCACCGCATCGGCCAGCAAGGTGTTCTGACGGCCCAGGGTGAGGGTACCCAGATCGCCCCTCAAACCGGTGTACGCGCCCCGGTCAAAGAACTTGGTGCTGCTGGCGGTGGCGCCGGTGTTGATGTTCAGCCCGGACTCCAGGAAGAACAGGGCCTGCAGCCCGCCCCCCAGGTCTTCGGTGCCCCGATAGCCCAGGCGGCTGGTGGTGTTGATGCCGCTGTTGACCATGTTGGCGCTGCCGACCGAACGGGCATTGGCCGGGTCCATGCCCGAGGTGCTGCGCACCCCCGCGTCCATGATGCCGTAGACCACGGCGCTGCTTTGGGCCAGCACCGGGCCCGAGGCCAGCAGGCCCAGCAACAGCGTGGGCACGGCATAGCCCGCCCGATGGGGCGTGTGTTTGTTCTTCATGCAGGTCTCCTCGATTCCCGAGATATCGTTTTGGTGAAGGTGCTTTGCCACCCCGGTGCCCACAGCCCCCCACTTGGGCAAGCGTGACCTGGGCTCCCAGGGCGAAAGCGGCGTGATGATGCGGGGAGACCGGCATTTGTTCAATTGCATTAATTTGATTTATAAATGCCCCATGCGCATCAATATCGAATTGGGAGAACTGCAGGCCTTTTTGGCCGTGGCCGAGAAATCGAGCTTCAAGGCCGCAGCCGAGAGCCTGTTCATCTCGCAACCGGCGCTCAGCCGCCGCATCGAGAAGCTGGAGCTGGAGCTCAAATGCCAGCTGTTTCAACGCACCACGCGGCGCGTGGCCCTGACGGACGAAGGCCGTCAGTTGCAGGCCCACGCCCAGATCGTGATGGAGGAGTTGCGCCTGGCCTACCAGGGCCTGGAAGCCCGGGCCTTGGCCCGCACCGGCAAGGTCACCGTGGCCTGCGTGCCTTCGGTGGCGCATCACATCCTGCCGGCGACGCTGGCCCGGTACCGCGCCCTGCATGAGGGCGTGCGCGTGAAGATCATCGATGAAAGCGCCCAGACCGTGCTGGACAGCGTGCTGCATGGCCACGCGGATTTCGGCGTGAACTTTCTGGGCAGCCAGGAGGCGGATCTGGACTTTCTGCCCATCCGCACGGAAGACTATGTGGTGGTCGTGCCCGAAGGCCACGGGCTGGCCCGGCGGCGCAGCGTGTCGTGGAAGCTGCTGCTCAAAGAGCCCCTGATTGCCGTGTCCAGCAGCAGCGGCAACCGCTTGCTGATCGACAGCGCCATCGCCCGCACCGGCATGCGCCCCACCATCCGGTACGAGGTCAACCACGTGACCGGGGCCTTGAGCCTGGTCGCCGCAGGCCTGGGCGCAGCCGTCTTGCCGGCCCTGGCCGTGCAGGGCCCGCTTCAAGCCGGCTTGAAAGGCGTGCCCCTAACCGACCCAACGGTGTCACGCACCCTGGGCCTGATTGTTCACAAGGGCGCCCGCCTGCACCCCGAAGCACAAAGCCTGGCAGACCTGCTGGTGCAGGCCATCCAGGCGGTGTGATGGAGGCAGGCCGGGCCACCCTTCACAGGGAACCCCGGCCACCGGCTCAAGGCTGGCAGCTGAAGTTGGCCGCCGACTCGATATCGCCAGTGCCCTTGTAGCGCGCCACCTTGGGGTAGACACACAAAGGCCGGGTGCGTGTGGCCGACCAGGTGCTGGGCAGATCGGCGTTCACGCCGCCCGCGTTGCCGGCGCCGCGTGCCGTGGCCACCACCTGATCGGGCGCCTGACCCTGTTCAACCCAGGCCACCAGCGGGGTGATCATGTCGAACTGGTCGGTGGCCGGGCCGCCGGAGCAATGGTTCATGCCGGGCACCCGGAACAGGCGGGCGAAGTTGGTGGCATCGCCCCCGTTGGCGGCATTCAGGCCGTCGATCAAGGCCACAGTGTCATTGACCGAGAAGATCGGATCGCTCACGCCGTGGTAGACCATCACCTTGGCGCCCCGGTTCTTCACGGCCGACAGATCGGTCGGGTTGGGTGGCGTCATGAAGCTCATGCCCGACTCGGTGTAGGTGCTGTTGCTGGCATTGATCTGGGCCACCAGGGTGTCGATGCTGGCCCCCAGCGAGAAGGCCGGCCCGTTGAAGGTGGCCGCGGCCTCGGGCGGGGTCTTGAAGATCAAGCCCACGGCGCCCGAATCGAGCAGCAGCGGCGCGGTGAACTCCCAGAACGCCACACCTGCACCACCGTGCCCGCTGTCGAACGGAAAGCTGTTGTACACCGCTGCGCCCGCACTGGTGCTGGGGCCCTTGAAGATGGCGGCCACGGCCGTTTTCTGGGCGGCACTCAGGCAGGTGCCGTCGCGGCTGCCGGAGCAGGTGGGCACGTCGGTGGCGATGTTGAAGGCGGTCTGGCAGGCCTTGGTGTCCTGGATCAGGCCATCGGTGGCGCCGTCCAGTGCGTCGCACTTGGCCAGCACGGCCTTGGACACCAGGGTGCGCTCGGCGGTGGTGTAGGCGGTGCCCAAACCGGCCGGTGTGCTGGGGTCACTGCCTGCGGTGACCAGGCTGGCATATTGCTGGCCACGGTAGATGCTGCGCACTGCTGCCTTGGGCAGGTTGTAACCCGGGGCACCGGCCAGAAAGCCGTCGTACTGGTCGCTGTAGCGGGCTGCGCCCACCAGGGTGTGCCGACCGCCGTTGGAACAGCCCCCCAGGTAAGACCGGTCCGGCCCCTTGCCATAGGCGAGTTGGATCACATTCTTGGCCATGGGGGTCAGCTTTCCTACCGCCTGGTAGCCGTAGTCGAGACGGGCCTGCGGGTCGATACCAAAGCTGGGGTTCTGGGCCGCGGTGTGGCCGGCGTCCGAACTCAACACCGCAAAGCCTTGCAGCAGGGCATGGGTTTGCGGGCCGCCGCCGAAGCCACCGGTGGCGGTCAATACGTTGCCGTCGGTGCCGCCGTTGGCCTGATAGAGAAAGCGCCCATTCCAGTTGACCGGCAGGCGCATCTCAAAGCCGATGGCATAGGTCTGCCCATCAACCGCACTCACGCGCTGGTTCATCTTGCCGGTGACCAGGCAATGGGCCGGTACAGCCTGGCCGGCCACCGTGAGCGTGCCGGCACCCACCGTGCTGGTGCCCGTGATGGCTGTGTTCTGCAGGGCGCCGAGCTTGCTGACCAAGGCCTCGCAGGTGCCGGACAGCGTAGCACCCGTCGCGGCCCCCAATTGCGGGATGACCACCCCGCCACCGCCGCCACCACAAGCGGACAGGACCGCCGCCGCCAGACTGGCCGGCAACAGGCACCAGCCGGCTTTTTTGTTTATCTTCTTAACCATTTCAATGTCTCCTCGTGGGCTGTATCGCTTCATTCACGCTAGACAGACCCATCTTGGCCCGTCAATTAATTACTATATGTAATTAGTTTTGAGGCCAGCCTAGGGATTACACGAAGAACCGACGGGGTGTCGGCACGCCAGGTCCATGCAGGCCTTTGTTAGCGCGCAAGCTGCGCGATCAGCGCTCATACAGGCATGGGGAGACATGAAGATGGGGCAGCCCGTCAGGTCTGCGCCGCCCAGGCCAGGCTGGGCCGCAACGCCCTGCCCGAGCTTTTTCAGCGGGTCTCTGGCTCGGTCTGGGACAGCACCCAGGCCGCCAGTTGGCGCGCCTCAGCCTCAGTGACCCCGGGCTGGCGCGGCATGATCACACGGCCCCAACGCCCTACCGAACCGGCGCGGATGATCGCCGCCAGGCGCTCAGGCGCCTCCGGGTCGCCCCGGTAGCGTTGCGCCACTTGGGCATACCCCGGGCCCACTTGCTTGTGCACCAGCCCATGGCAAGACAGACAGCCATGGCCGCGCGCCAAGGCCAGGCCCGGGTCGGGCACATCGCGGCTGGCATTGCCAAACGACACCCATAACAAGCCGGCCAAGGCCAGCGCCAGCAGGCCGCCCAGTGCCACAGGCCAGAAATGACGGAAACGTTGGATCAAGACTGTGGCTCTCAGACCTTGCGGTGGGCCGCCACCTTGGTCAGCAGTTCGAACAGCAGAGTGCGCTCACCAGGGCTGAGGTGGCTCAGCAGGTCAGATTCCATGCGATCGATGATGGTCTCCAGCTTTTGCACCAGCGCTTCGCCGGACTGTGTGAGGCGCAGGTGCTGCACGCGCCGGTCGGTTTCGCTGCGCTCGCGCTGCAGCAGGCCCCGCTCTTCCAGCCGCCCCAGCAGCAGCGTGAGGTTGGGGCCGGGCACGTTCATGGCCACCGACAGGCGCTTGGGCGTCACATGCTCATTGGAGGCCACCAACATCAGCAGGCTGAACTCCAGCTTGTTGAGCTGGCATTGGGCCTCGATGTTCGCCTTGAAGAGCCGGTTGGTGGGAATGGACGCCTGCGCCAGCTGGTAACCCAGCAGGCGGGTGAGCCGGTGGTGATCGAGATGGCCTGGGCCGGTGGGGTCGGTGACACGGGTGCTGGGCATACCCGGCTGAGTGTAGCGCCGGCCTGATGCCCGGCTGAGCCGCCGGCCACAGCAGCACCTGTAGATGAAAACCCTGCACAAAGCTAACCGTATAAACTGTATAAACTGTATATACTGATTGCATCGCATCCGATGCGGCACCCCTCAAGCTCCACCTCGAAAGGAGGTTAGAACAATGACTTATCTGCTGGCACTCTTGGGCCTGGCCTTGCTGATGGCATGGCAGCGTCACCTCCACCTGGGGCGCTACCGCACCGTGCGCAGCCGGCGTGTGGGCTGGCTGACTGCCGAATTGCGCTACCGCGACTTCATGGAGGCCCCCAATCAAGAGACCTTTCCCGAACCGCGCGAAGAGCGGCTGGTGGTGTGGCGCCTGTTGGGCTTTGTGGTGTATGTGCGCCGTCGCAGCGTGGCCCTGCCCAGCCAGTGCGACGCCCGCATCAACCACATCAGCGAGCGCGACTTTGACGCCCGCTTTGAAAACGACTTTCGGCTGACCGCCTGGTAGGCAGGCCACCTGCAAGGGCTGCTGGCCTCAGCGTCCTCGCACCAGGCTGAGCAGGGCATCGGGTGCGCCATACAGCACCTGCCCCGTCACCACCCGAGAGCCTCCCGCCGCCTGCACCTGCAGGGCGGGCACCCCTTGAAGCCCCAGTTGCTGCCAGGCACTGCGGGCTTTTTGCATGCGCTCGCAGGCGTGGGTGAACAGGCCGGCATCACCGGCCTGCAAGGCCTGGGCCGCCGCATGAAGGCCCAGTCCATTGAGCAAGGCCACCACCACGGCCGCATCGCTGGTGGCCAGGCCATCCACATAGCGGGCGTGCTGCAGGGCGTGCAAGGTGTCCAGCTCGCGCCCGGGGGCGGTGATTTGCACGGCGCTCAAGGCCCGGGTGGCAGGGCCCGAATCGAAGAGGCGCTTGGCGTCGCCCAGCACCTGCTCGCGGTAGGCAGGGCTGAACACCTGCCCCGTCAAGGCCTGAATGCGCTGGTCGTTGGCCCAGGCATAGGCGGCCATGCCGCTGTCCATGGGGCGGGCCGCCTCGTCGGCAAACAGGCCCACGGGGGCCAGGCTCAAGGCGATGTCGGGCTGGCCCTGCAACACCTTGAGGGCCGGCACAGCGCCATAGCACCAGCCGCACAGCGGGTCAAAGAAATAGCGGACCTGGATCGGGGCGGTCTGGCTCATGGGGTACTCCGAGGGCTTGAACAGGATGGGGTGATCGATCAGTGGCTTACCACTTCATCTCGCCCTTGTTGACCTTGGCCCCCAGATCCAGCGACATGGCACCGGGCAGGCCCGGGTAGGCCTGGTTCATGCCCTGCACCACCGCCGCGCTGTTGGCGCCCTTGGCCAGTTGCTGCTCGAAGGTCTTGAGGTAGGCGCTGGTGAAGCTCAGGTTGGCCGGTGTCAGCGGAGTGGCAGCAGCCATGTGGCCGGGCACCACCACCTCGGGCTTCAGGGCGGCCATTTCATCCAACTGGGCCACCCAGGCGGCGCGTTCGGCCACCGTTTGCGTGTCAGCCGTCCAGACGTGCATCTGGCCGAACACCCCCAGGGCGCCGGTGATGGTCTTGATCGACGGGATCCACACATAGGGGCGGTGGGCCAACAGGCCTTGCGTGCCACGCAGCTCGATGACTTCGCCATCCACGCTCAGGCTGTTGCCTTGCAAGGCCTTGGGCAGCACGGGGGTGACCGGCGCGTTGGCACCCATTTTGGGGCCCCAGTAGGCCAGCTTGCCGGACAGCTTGGCCTGGATCTTCTCCAGCACGGCCGGGGTGGCCACCACCTCAGCGGCGGGGAAGAAGGTCTTCAGCGTTTCCACACCGAAGTAGTAGTCGGGATCGGCCTGGCTGACCACGATGGTCTTGAGTTGCCGGCCCGAATCGAGCACGTTGGCGGCAATGCGCAGGGCGTCAGAGCGGGTGAAGCCGGCGTCGATGACCACCGCCTCCTTGGCGCCATAGACCAGGGTGGAGTTGACGCTGAAGCTGTTGGGGCCAGCGGTGTAGACCTGCAGGTGCAGGGGCTCGGCCTGGGCAGCGGCGGCAAAGGCCAGGGACAGGGTGGCGGCGATGGCGGTGGTGCGGAACATGGTGGGATCCTGAGGTTGGTTTGCGATGAGAGAAAGTTTAGTTTCTCAAAACGCACAGATAAACCCGATAATCTGCGCATATCTGTTGCATAAATCGACCAAATCATGGACCGACTCACCGCCATGCGCGTGTTTGCCGAGGTGGCCACGGCCGGCAGCTTCAGTGCCGCCGCTGACACACTGGAGATGTCACGCTCGATGGTCACGCGCCATGTGGGCGAGCTGGAGCAATGGCTGGGCGCCCGCCTGCTGCAGCGCACCACCCGCCAGGTGACCCTCACCGATGCTGGCGAGAACTGCCTGCGCCGCTGCCAGCAGATGCTGGCCCTGGCCGACAGCCTGCAAGAGGAAACCGACACCCATGGCGACACCTTGCGCGGCCTGCTGCGGGTGACCTGCAGTGTGTCGCTGGCCTACGCGCAACTGGCGGCCATGCTGACCGATTTTCTGAGCCGGCACCCGCAGCTCAAGATCGACCTCAACGCGAGCGAAGCCGCACTCAACCTGGTCGAGGCGCGGGTGGACCTGGCCATCCGCATCAGCAGCGACCCCGACCCCATGCTGATTGCCCGCCCGCTGGCGCCCTGCGAATCGCTCCTGGTGGCGGCCCCGGCCTACCTCGCCCGCCAGGGCCGGCCCGAGCAACCCGAAGACCTGGGCCGGCACCGCTGCCTGAGCTATGCCAACTTCGGCAAACATGTGTGGCGACTGACCCGAGGTGATGAGACGCGCGAGGTGGCGGTGTCCGCCTACTTCAGCGCCAATGAGGCCACCGCCCTGATGCAAGCCAGCCTGGCGGGCGCCGGCATCGCCTTGCTGCCCACCTACCTGGTGCATGCCGAACTGGCCGACGGCCGCCTGCAAACCGTGCTGCCGGATTGGCAACTGCCTACCCTCACCATCCAGGCGCTCTACCCGTCGCGGCGCCAGCTGTCGCCCGCAGTGCGTGCCCTGCTCGACGAGTTGGTGCTGCGTTTTGCCAGCCCGCCGTGGCAAATCTAGGGGCGTGCGGCCCCACCCCCGGGCTCAGCGGTGCCAAGGCCCCAAGCCTTGCGCGAGCGTTGAGGCCCGCAGCGACAGAGACAACGCCCCCTGACCAAGCCGAACACGCGACTGCTGCCCATGCGGGCCCCCTTGTTCATCGACCGGATGCGGCAGGCACGGCCGAGCTTTGCGCCCGAAGCAGCCCCCAGGCCTCCGCCACCGCCCACCCGCAGGTGCCAATGAAGCTGTCTTGACACCAAAATTGTTAACGTTACCATTCATGCCTTGATGTCATTTCATGCGGATCTATTTAATTAAGAAGATCAGCCACCTATAGAAAATGACAACGTCCCTCAATTTGATCCGCATCAGAACATGACCGAGCCCAGCACCGCCCCCTTGTACATCGCCATGCACCCGCTCGACAACGTGGCCATCGTGGCCAATGATGGTGGGCTGCCGGCAGGCACCCGCTTCGCGTCGGGCCTGGTGTTGCGCGAGAAGGTGCCCCAGGCGCACAAGGTGGCCCTGGTCGACCTGGCCGAAGGCGAGGCGGTGCGGCGCTACAACGTGCCCATTGGCTATGCCTTGCGGGCCATCCCGGCGGGCAGTTGGGTGCACGAAGGGCTGTTGAAGATGCCTGCGGCCCGCGAACTGCAAGGCCTGCCCATGGCCACGGTGAAGCCCGAGCCGCTGCCGCCGCTGTCGGGCTACACCTTTGAGGGTTACCGCAATGCCGATGGCTCGGTGGGCACGCGCAACATCCTGGCCGT